>PVMK01117959.1_pt1 | contig 19198 bp, 15 predicted proteins | sample 1853481 | NCBI WGS metagenome assembly PVMK01 (sample SAMN08533507, study PRJNA380276) | Marine sediment metagenome, whole genome shotgun sequencing project. | reverse complement strand
CAGTTTTCTGAAAGGTCAGGCATGAGTAATACTTTAAGGGTTGGCGATAAGGCTTTGCTGAGTAAAGTATTCACTGAAGAGGAAGTTTTCCGGTTTGCCGATATTTCAGGAGACAGAAATCCGCTTCACCTGGATAGGGACTTTGGTGAGGCATCTATTTTCGGCCAACGTATTGTGCATGGAATGTTAGTTGCCAGCCTGTTCTCAGGACTCATCGGCATGAAACTTCCCGGTGAGGGCAGCGTATACCTTGGGCAAAGCCTCACCTTTAAAGCCCCTGTTGCTATTGGTGAGCAGGTCACTGCCTCTGTTGAAATAATAAATATCCGGGAAGATAAGCCCATTGTTACATTACGAACAGTTTGTATTAATTCTGAGGGTACGGTTGTCATCGAGGGGGAAGCAGTTGTAAAAGTTTAGGTGTCCAGCGGTAAGCCTGATTTTACCTGATGGCAATTTACCAACACATTGTGGCACTTGATTAAGCCCGCCGACTATGTAAAGGCCGGTGCCGGCATGACCATAATTTATATCGCGGTGGTGATAGCAATGTTGTTCTTCTATTATATGTAGGAGAGTCGGAGGGGAGGCAACTCATTTGCCTGCAATCAATCCTGACTTGTGTATCTATTCCAGCAAAGCCACAACGGGGTTGTCTGTTCTTGACTTTCGTAATGCTTCATTTTAGTTCTTCAGCTCTAGATGGATCTGCAGCCAGGTGACAAGAAATGTTGAATTTGTTGCCATTTCTCCTAACCACCACGTTGTGGTGCTTTCTGCTTGACTTTTTATTTTATTTTTCTAACATAAACTTTAAGCCATAAACATTGCCACAAACCTCAACAAAGGAGACAGCTCCAATGAAAGAGGTTCTCGTCAAAATGCCCTGTTAAGCCTCTATTGGGTTCAATTCCCCTAATGGAGGCTTGTGTTTTTTGCGATTGTTTTTACCGATTAGCAGCAAAACAGGAGGTGTGTTTATGAATAGTTGGATATTTGACGAATTAAACCGTCGGGAGTTCATGAAAAAAACGGCACTGACCGGGGCTGCTGCTTATTTAGGAATTGGCAGCGATTACGGTATTGCGGCCGTGGAACCACCGCCCGAGACAACAACAATAAGGATTCGCCAGTGGCGCCCTGCATGCTGGGCACCTATCCATGTAGCCGAACCTTTGTTGCGCGAGGAAGGGTTCACTGATGTGCAATATGTGAATGCTCCCGGGCCTGAATATGCGAAGCTGCTGAAGGACGCAGCAGTTGACCTGAGTCCGGAATTCGTAGCGCTGTCTATGTACCAGATTGAAAAACACAACCCTCCACTCAAATTCCTGGCAGGATTGCATGTAGGGTGTTTTGCATTGGTAGGCAGTAAGCGGGTCAACTCGGTCCTGGACCTCAAGGGAAAGACTGTCTGGGCGGGATCTGTTAAATATAACGGGCCACATATCTTTTTTTCATCAATAGTGGCCTACGTGGGCCTTGATCCACGCACGGACATCAATTATGCCTGGGTTAAGAAGGATGAAGCCATGGAATTATTCAAAAAAGGCAAGATTGATGCCTTCATGTCCTTTCCGCCCGGGCCCCAGGAATTGATGGACAAGAACATTGGCCATCTTCTGGTCGATACCAATGTGGATAAGCCATGGTCGCAGTACTTCTGCTGCATGATTAACGGACATAGCGATTTTGTGAAGAATAATCCCATTGCCACCAAACGGGCTCTCCGCGCCATACTTAGGGCCAACGATATTGTCGCTCGTGATCCTCAGTATGCCTTGCAAATCCTGCAGAAGAAAAAGATCTGGAAAAAGTCGGAAACCAAATACATCCTTCAGGCGCTTAAGGAAATTCCGTACGGGAAGTGGCGGGAGTATAACCCCGAAGATGCAATAAGGTTTTATGCTCTGCGACTCCACGATGTGGGTATTATCAAGACCCCACCCGATGAATTCATAGCGCGGTATACTGATTGGAGTTTCCTCAGGAGCATGAAAGGTGAACTGGGGCTTAATTACATCGGAGCTTAAAGTTTAAGCCATAAACATTTTCATAAACATTGCCACAAACCTCAATAAAGGAGACATCTCCAATGAAAGAGGTTCTTGTCAAAATGCCCTGCTAAAGCCCCCATTGGGTTCCTTGCCCCCAATGGAGGCTTGTTTTTATTGATATTGTTTTTTGCCAATTAACAATAAAAGAGGAGAGGGCACTATGAATAGTTGGATATTTGATGAGTTGAACCGTCGGGAGTTTATTAAAAGGGCGGCGTTGACCGGGGCTGCCGCCTATGTGGGATTTGATTATGATATGGCAGCGGCTGAGCCCCCACCGGAAACCACGAGAATACGATTTCAGCATCCTCGGTCCCCTTGTTGGGTTCCCCAGATTGTTGCCGAGAAGTTTCTCCGCGAAGAGGGTTTTACAGATGTCCAGTACATAAAACATAAAAAGTCTGATGATCCCGATATCCTCATGGCTGAAGGCAAGATCGACATGACCACTGAGTTTGTCGGCCGCATGATCAGGGATGTAGTGCCAGGCAATGAACTGGTTTTTATCTCCGGGCTTCATGCTGGTTGTTACTCCCTCATCGGGAGCGATCGTGTCAACACTGTACGTGATCTGAAAGGGAAAAAAGTCTGGGCCTGGACAAACATGCGATCCGGCCCGGTAATTTTTTTCAAGGCATTAATTGCTTATGTAGGGCTCGATCCGGACAAGGATATTGAATATGTTTTAGTTCCCTATGACGAGGCGCTGGAGCTTTTTAAGCAGGGAAAAATAGATGCCTTCATGTCATTTCCGCCGGGTCCGCAGATATTGAGGGAACAGGGCATTGGCAAAGTACTTGTGGATACGAATATCGATCGGCCCTGGTCACAGTATTTTTGTTGTCTTATGCTCAGTACCCGTAGATTTTTAACCCAATACCCCATTGCGACAAAGAGGGCATTACGGGCTATCCTCAAGGCCAATGACCTGGTGGCTCAGGACCCGGCAATGGCGGCAAAATTAATCATTGATAAAAAAATAAGACCTCCGGCACTTGAAAAACCCCTTGCCCAGGCCTTCAGTGAAATACCCTATGGTAAGTGGAGAGATTATAATCCCGAGGATACCATACGTTTTTATGCACTTCGCTTGAATGAACTCGGGATGACCAAGTACAGCCCGAATGAAATCATAGCCCAGAACACTGACTGGAGTTTTCTCAAGAGCATGAAAGACGAATTCGGACTGGCATGGGTCTAAGTCACTTTGAAGAAACCTATTCAAACATTTTATTGAAAAGGATACGATAATTATCAGTGGTATTTAAAGGGAACATGGTGTTAATTTTTTATGTTGACCGAGGTGGGGGAGTAATTTGAAAAACTGGATGTCTGATCTTGTAGCCAGGATTCCGGCAACTGTTCATACCAAACTGCAGGGTGCTTTTTTTGTCATTATGGCCCTGCTTATCCTGTTCGGCATTGCCGGCTTGCAGGTGCTCAATGGTGTCAACCTTCGTGTGGGAGATTTGACAAAACTCCATAGGAAGACCGCAGCTTTCCGCCAACTTCAGCATGACACCACGAGCCAGCTTTATTTGGTCACAACCGCACTCATCAGCCCGGATGATCGGTTGCTTGAGAGTGCTCTCAGGCAAATACATCAATTCAGGTACGATCTTGAGAGGGTTCAGTTTGTTACAGAAGATGAGGTCGAGATTTTCGCCAGAATCCGGAAGGAGCATGACAGGCTGGTTCAGGTGATGACGCAGGTTATCGAGTTGATCCAAGCAGGGAAGACTACTGAGGCTTTAGAACTCAGGCTCAGGCAGGCAACTCCATTGGCAGACCGACTTGAACTTCTTACAAACGAGATAGTGAACAGGGCTGAATCTGACATGCTGGGAAAAATAGATGAAACTCAGCAGGCTTATATAACCTCACGTCGGGTATTTATTGGAATAGTGGTCGTGAGCATTGGCCTTGCCTTTTTTCTGGGCTATGCAATTTCTTTTTCGCTGATGGAACCGATTAAAAGGATAGATGCCCGGTTGCAACAGATTGCTTCCGGAGATTTCTCCAAACATGTAGAAGTTGTCAATAAAGACGAGTTGGGGACTCTTGCTGACAACCTGAATCGAATGAACGATGAGTTAAGTGAATTATATCTTCGGATTGAAACAGCCAACCGTCACAAGTCGGAGTTTCTTGCCCATATGTCACATGAGTTGCGCACTCCACTTAACGCGATTATCGGATTTTCCCAGATGCTGGAAGAGCAACTGTTTGGCGAACTGAATGATAAACAGATGGAGTATGCCCAGGACATCAATTCTTCAGGCCACCATCTTCTGTCCCTGATTAATGATATCCTTGATCTTTCCAAAGTAGATGCCGGCCGCATGGAACTGGATATCAGTGAATTCTCGATACCCCTCGCCATTGAAAATGCTCTGACCCTGATCAAGCAACGAGCCTTACGGCATGGTCTTGCCGTTAATCTGGAAGTGGATGAGCAACTCGAAACATTTACGGGAGATGAACGCAAGTTTAAACAGATTCTCTTAAATCTGCTTTCCAATGCAGTAAAATTTACTCCAGATGGCGGCAGTATCAGTGTCAATGCCAAACTCGATAATGACAGTGTTGAAATTTCGGTCAGTGATACCGGTGTGGGAATCTCCCCTGATGATCAAGTTCGGGTTTTCGAGGAATTCCGCCAGGTTCGTGATGATAGCAATCGGGCACACGAAGGAACCGGTCTCGGCCTGGCCCTGACAAAGAAATTTGTGGAACTCCATGGCGGCAGAATATGGGTGATAAGCGCCTTGGGGGAAGGTTCAACCTTTACCTTTGTTTTACCGGAGGAGCCATGCCAGGAGAGCTGATTCTCATTGTTGAGGATAATGAAAAAAATTTAAAACTGGTCAGGGATCTGCTTCAGGTTACCGGTTACCGGACCCTGGAGTCGGAAACTGCCGAGGATGGCATTCTCATTGCCAGGGAGTCACAACCGGCACTCATTCTCATGGATATTCAGCTTCCGGGAATGAGTGGTATTGAAGCGCTTAAAGTTCTGCGTGCAGATCCCATCACCCAAAAGATTCCGGTGATAGCAGTTACCGCCTCTGTCATGACCCAAGACAGTCAGAATATTATGGATGCAGGCTTTAACGGCTATCAGAGGAAACCGATTGACTTAAAAGAATTTCTTGATGAAGTTCGCCGTTTATTGGAAGTTTAATTGAGAGGCAAAACGAATGACCCAACCACGTAAAATACTGGTGGTGGACGACATTCCTGGGAACGTCAAGTTACTGGCTGATTTATTGACTGTAAAAGGCTATGACGTTGCTACAGCTGCATCAGGACATGAAGCTCTGGCGCGGATAGAGGCTGATTGTCCTGATCTTGTACTTCTCGATATCATGATGCCGGGGATGAACGGCTATGAAGTCTGTCAGAGGATCCGCCAAAACCCGGCAACTGAAATACTGCCAGTGGTTATGGTAACAGCCTTGGATCCATCCCAGGAAAGGATCAAGGGAATAGAAGCTGGCGCCGATGACTTTCTTGGCAAGCCGGTTAATCAACAAGAACTATTGGCTCGTGTCCGCTCTCTTCTTAGAGTAAAGGAATATTACGACACGATCCAGGATCAGAAAGCTGAACTCTCCGAGTGGAATAAAAAACTTGAGAGTCGGGTCGAAGAACAACTCGCTCAACTTGAAAAAATGAGCTTTTTGAAACGTTTCCTCTCTCCCCATTTGGCTGAAATGGTCCTGGCTGGTGAAGCCGCCGATCCATTGAAGCCCCATCGTAGTGCGGTAACAGTTGTTTATATTGATCTTCGTGGTTTCACAGCCTTTTCGCAGGTATCTGAGCCGGAAGAAATAATGACAGTTCTGCACGAATACCATGCGGAGATGGGGGCTCTTATACAAGAATTTGATGGGACGATCGAGCATTTTGTCGGTGACGGGATAATGGTAATATTCAATGATCCTGTCCCTGTCCCAAACCCGACAGAACTTGCCATTCGAATGGTTATTGCCATGCGAAAACAAATGGCAAATCTGAAAAGTATGTGGCAGAAGCGCGGTTATGACCTTGACTGCGGTTTTGGCATCGCACATGGCTATGCCACGATCGGAGCCATCGGTTTTGGAGGCAGGTGGGATTACAGCACAATCGGCACGGTTGCAAATCTGGCCTCCCGTCTCTGCGATGAAACCAAGGGACCTCAGATAATAATCAATCAAAAAACACTATCCCATATTGAAGATATCGTCGAAACAGAGCCCTTGGGCTTACTTGACTTAAAAGGTTTTTCTAAGCCAATCAATTCATTTAACGTGATTAGGCTTAAGGCTAATCAGGCTGATTAAACTGCAGCCTATAAAAAAGGATTTGCACCACGAAAATGTTCTGCAAACTTAAATTTGTTGACCTTTAAAGACTGGGCAACAACTGGATGCCCGGTAACCAAACGACATGAAAAGACTCCTCTTTTTCCTAATCCTTCTCGTCATCTTTCTCACTCCTGGTTTAACGCTTGGAATATGTGTAGAGGGTGATTGTGTGAACGGTCAAGGAACATTAACATATTCCAGTGGTACACAATATGTAGGGGAGTTCAAGGATGGTAATTTCAACGGTCAAGGAACATTAACATATTCTAGTGGTACACAATATGTAGGGAAGTTCAAGAATGGCAAAAAACACGGCCAGGGAACCATGACACATCCTGATGGCGAAAAATATGAAGGGGAATGGAAATATGGAAAAATACAAGGTCAGGGAACTTTAACATTATCCAGTGGCACACAATATGTAGGGGAGTTCAAGGATGGTAAATTCAACGGTCATGGAAGACTTACTTCTCCTGATGGTAAAATATATGTAGGGAAGTATAAAGAAGGGAAAAAACACGGCCAGGGAACCATGACACATCCTGATGGCGAGAAATTTGTAGGGGAATGGAAAGATGGAACAACACAAGGACAAGGAACATTAACATACCCTGATGGTGAGAAATTTGTAGGGGAATGGAAAGATGGGAAAATACAAGGACAAGGAACATTGACATATCCTGATGGTGAGAAATTTGTAGGGGAATGGAAAGATGGAAAAATACAAGGTCAAGGAACATATTTTTATCTTGATGGTAAAATATATGTAGGGGAATGGAAGGAAGGGAAAAAACACGGTCAAGGAACCATGACACATCCTGATGGTGAGAAATATGCCGGTGAGTACAAGGATGGTAAATTCAACGGTCAGGGAACATTTACATATTCTGATGGCGAGAAATATGTAGGGGAGTTCAAGGAAGGAAAAAAACACGGTCAGGGAACATTAACATATCCTGCTGGCGAGAAATATGTAGGTGAGTTCGAGGATGGTAAATTCAACGGTCAGGGAACATTTACATATTCTGATGGCGAGAAATATGCAGGGAAGTTCAAGGAAGGAAAAAAACACGGTCAGGGAACATTAACATATCCTGATGGTAATAAGTATGAAGGGGAATGGGAAGATGGAAAAATATACGGTCAGGGAACACTAATATATCCTGATGGCGAGAAATATATAGGTGAGTACAAGGATGGTAAAAAACACGGTCAGGGAACTTTTACCTATTCCAGTGGTGAGAAATATGTAGGAGAGTTCAGGGATGGCAAATTTAACGGTCAAGGAACATTAACATTATCCAGTGGAACACAATATGCAGGAGAGTTCAGGGATGGTAAATTTAACGGTCAAGGAACATTAACATTATCCAGTGGAACACAATATGTAGGAGAGTTCAGGGATGGGGAAAAATACGGTAGAGGAGTTGAAGGAACTCCAGGCGGGAAAGGTAAGATAGGTTATTGGATGTATGATATGTATGTAGGACAAAAAACCCCTGATGAATTGAAAGAGAAATAACCCCTTAAGTTAAAACACCAATACTAACTTTTATTCATAAATTAAATCCAACTGATACCAATTCATCAAGCCACAATGTGGTAATTAACCTTGACTTTTTTTGTAATTCTTCTAACATAAAGTGTAAGCCACAAACATTGACATAAACCTCAACAACGGAGACATCTCCAATGAAAGAGGTACTCATCAAAATACCCTATTAAAGCCTCTATTGGGTTCCACTCACCCATAGAGGCTTGTTTTTTTTGCGATGGTTTTTACCAATTAGCATATAAAACAGGAGGAGTGTTTATGAATAGTTGGATATTTGATGAGTTAAGCCGTCGGGAGTTCATGAAAAAAACAGCACTGACCGGGGCTGCTGCTTATTTAGGAATTGGCAGTGATTACGGTATTGCGGCCATGGAGCCGCCGCCCGAGACAACAACAATAAGGATTCGCCAGTGGCGGCCTGCATGCTGGGCGCCCATCCATGTTGCGGAGCCTTTGTTATACGAGGAAGGGTTCACTGATGTGCAATATGTGCATGCTCCAGGGACGGAATATTCGAAATTGCTGAAGGATGCTGCAGTCGACATAAGTCCGGAATTTTCAGCTTTAGCAATGTACAATATTGAAAGACAGAAGCCCCCCAGTCAAATTTCTGGCGGGATTACATGTAGGATGTTATGCGCTGGTAGGCAGTAAGCGGGTCAACTCGGTCCGGGACCTCAAAGGAAAGACTGTCTGGGTGGGATCTATTAAACATAACGGGCCACATATTTTTTTCTCAGCAATAGTGGCCTATGTAGGCCTTGATCCACGCACGGATATTAATTATGCCTGGGTTAAAAAGGATGAAGCCATGGAATTGTTCAAGCAAGGCAAGATTGATGCCTTCATGTCCTTTCCGCCCGGACCACAGGAATTGATGGCCAAGAACATTGGCCACCTTCTGGTCGATACCAATGTGGATAAGCCATGGTCGCAGTACTTCTGCTGTATGATTAACGGACATAGCGATTTCGTGAAAAATAATCCCATTGCCACCAAACGTGCTCTCCGCGCCATACTTAAAGCCAACGATATTGTCGCTCGTGATCCGGAGTATACCTTGCAAATCCTGCAGAAGAAAAAGATCTGGAAAAAGTCGGAAACCAAATACATCCTTCAAGCGCTTAAGGAAATTCCGTACGGGAAGTGGCGGGAGTATAACCCTGAAGAGACGATTAGGTTTTATGCTCTGCGGCTCCGCGATGTGGGTATAATCAAGACCCCACCTGATGAATTCATAGCGCGGTATACCGATTGGAGTTTTCTCAGGAGCATGAAAGGTGAACTAGGACTTAATTATACCGGAGTTTAAAGTATAAGCCAAAAACATTGACACAAACCTCAAAAATGGAGACATCTCCAATGAAAGAGGTACTCATCAAAATACCCTGTTAAAGCCTCTATTGGGTTCTATTCACCCAATAGAGGCTTGTGTTTTTTGCGATTGTTTTTACCAATTAGCAGCAAAACAGGAGGGGTGTCTATGAATAGTTGGATATTTGATGAATTGAACCGCCGCGAGTTCATAAGAAGAATGGCTCTGACCGGGGCTGCCGCTTATGTGGGTTTTGATTATGAAACTGCCGCCGCTGACCCTTTTATGCCCTGCGCCTCCATGAACTCGGCATAACAAAATTGAGTCCTCAGGAGATCATCGATAATAATACCGATTGGCGGTTTTTAAAGAGTTTAAAGAAAGAACTAAATATGACATTCATATGACAGCGTATAGCTTGGATTCAGTATATATGACGGTCATTTTTAACGAGGATTGCATCATATGAAGGGCAAAGCTAATTTTATTATAACATTGCTGTTTTGTACTGCCTGTTATGGTTTTTTGCCTGATACAGCCAGTGCAACACGCGGTATAGTGACTATACCTATCAAAGATAAAAACGGCACCGAAGTAGTTATGTATGATGAAAGCCATGCACTGGTAATCGGAGTAAGCGATTACACTGGTGGCTGGCCAAAGCTACCCGGGGTTGAAAAGGATATAATACTCGTTAAAAATGCCCTTAGAGGCGAAAGGGTTTAATGTGGTTTTAGTCAGAAATCCCGACAGTCAGGAGTTTGAAAATGCCTTTGAGGGATTTATTGAAAAGTATGGCAATAAGCCGAATAACAGGTTGCTTTTTTATTTTGCCGGGCACGGCCATACCATTCAGCCCAAATATGGTGGTATGGCATTGGGTTACATAGTACCAAAGGAAGCTCCAAACCCAAACGATGACTTAAATAAATTCAAAAGAGTTGCCATGAGCATGCAGCGTATTGAAGAATATGCAATGAGCATAGATTCCAAACATGCCCTATTTATTTTTGATAGCTGTTTTTCCGGTTCGTTGTTTGCTCTTTCCCGAGCGATTCCTGAACACATCAGCTATAAAACAGCTAAGCCGGTCCGGTTGTTTATTACTTCTGGAAGCGCTGATGAAAAAGTCCCGGATACCAGTATATTCAGGCAGCAGTTTATTGCTGCCCTTGGTGGAGAAGGCGATCTCAATGGTGACGGTTATATGACCGGCGCTGAGCTTAGTGATTTTGTCTTTAAGAATGTTGTTAATTACTCTAAAGGTGCCCAACATCCTCAATACGGAAAAATCAGGAACCCAAACCTGGACAAAGGAGACTTTGTGTTCAGAATGGCCCAACCGGAAAGCAAGGAGACTGATTTATCAGACTCATCACTTATGGAACTTGAGCGCCAGCGATCAGCCGAGGAAAAGGAACTTCTGGAGCGAGAAAGAAGAGAGCTTGAGCAGTACAAATTACTTGTTATGCAAAGGCAGAAGCTTGAAACAGAACGCGCAAATCTTGCACGCCAAAAAAATAAACCTGAATCAAAATCTTCATCAGAACGCGCAAATAAACAGTTGAAAAATGAGCAACTTGAAGAAATTGCAGAAGAAAGAATAAAAGCTGAACAAAAACTTGATGAAACTGAAAAGCTAAGAACACAGTTAGCAAAACTAGGTGTGTCAACAACTCAAGGGCTAAAAGAAATTGGCAGGGATGGCAGTTTTATTGCCTATGATGATGGCACAGTACTTGATACAAAAACAAATCTTATGTGGTGGTTGAAAAGTATAGAAGAGGTAAAAGGTTTGTCTGGCGCCCATTATAAAAGCAACACCTTTAGAGGAGCTGGTTATTCAGATTGGCGTGTACCTTCGATAAACGAGCTAAAAACTATTTATAATGAAAGCAGTAATTTTAAATATAAAGCGGTTGGTTTTATTTCCTTAACAACACCACATCTAATTTCAAAAGATCTTGATGATGATACTAAGAGGCGTGCCGCTTCTATTAAAGTATTAAATTTTAGAAATGGAAGAGAGGAGAACATTTCCATGAAAGGTGCTGGGAAAGTATCGTATTTGCCAGTTCGTAAGGCTAATTAAATATAATTTAGTATCCTTCGATATAACAACCTTTACAATGACTGGGGCAGATTCGTACACTTCATGAAACAGGAGAGCGCATGAAAACAAAACTAGCCGTTTTTGCCTGTATGCTTGTAGCAATCGTCGTCCTTTGTCAGCCGATTCCAGGGCTGGCGAACATGGATTTGGTTTTTGCCGTGGACATTTCCAGGGAAATGGAAGAAGGTTGCCCCCTTGAAGGTGGCTCCCCCCTGCAGGCCGCCAAAAAGAGTATCATCGCTGCTACTGAAGTCCTGCTCCTTGCTGACCATGAAATCCGTGTCGGACTGCTTGGTTTTTCCACTGGACCGGCTGAAGTGTACAACGGTCCTAATTTTTCCGTCCGGGATATTCCGGAGGCATTAACGGCAATGGAGTCCATTGATAGGGAAAATTCCTCCCTGCATGCCGCTCTTAGGGAATCGCTGAAGCTACTGCTGGAGAATGAAGGTGGAGGAGGCAGCCGGATTATCATCTACACCATTGGAGTCAGCGATCGCGAATTGGATGATCGCAGTCGGGATGTTCTCGATCTGATTGCCGGGCTTGCCGCTCAAGACATTCAGGTGCAGATTAACCTTTTTTCCGATGAAGCAGGATCAGACCTTGATGCGCTTGCAGTCGAACATCAGATCACCATTAATCATTTTGGCTGTCGGGCAGCGACGAGCGATCCGGTCCGGGTAAGGCTGATTGACACCTTGAAGACCATGGTGGCCCAACAGACCGGGGCCGATGCAGTAACTGTCACCGAGTCCTCCGATCTCCTGACCGACCTTGGCGCCGGTCAGTATGAGGCATTTGAAATTGTTGCCACCCTGTGTGACCGGTTCGATATCCCGCTGCCGAGTGGTGAAATACCCACCACCATAGAAGACATCGCTGATTACATCCTTGGTGAGCAGAATATAGAGAGGAAAAGTGCTCCAGAAGCCATTGATCCGCCTCACAAACAAACCATTTTCTATGCCACCAACCGAAAACGGACCGGCTCTAAAGAACCGATCGAGTTCTACGGCGGCGAGCGGGCCGACACACCTTATATCGATTATGGCAGGTGTGAAATTTCCATTCCGGCAAATCACAAGCGCGGGGTTATGGAGTCCCCCTTTCTCGGTTTGAATTTCTTCCGCGATGACAAACAGCACATTGTCTTGAAATCGATCACGCCGCTATCCGCAGAATCCTTTTTCAGCACCATCAATGCCAAGGTTAATCCGGGCTCAGAGAAGAGCCGCATGGGTCGTGGGGACCTGGTCATTTATATCCACGGCTATAATACTACCTTTGAAAATGCGGCAAAAAGAACCGCCCAGATCGCCTTTGATTACGGGTTTCAGGGAGTGCCGCTGATGTTTTCCTGGCCTTCGGACGGCAAACTGATCTCCTACCCGTCGGACCGGGAGGATATAACCTGGTCCGTAACTCACATTGAACAGTTTTTTAATGACGTGCTGACAAAAACCAGGGCCAAACGGGTGCACTTGATTGCCCATTCCTTGGGCAATCAAGGACTGATCGACGCGTTAAATACCATGGCGCTCCGACGCGGCGGGAACGGCCCGCCGCTTTTTGAAAACATCATTTTGTCGGCGCCGGATTTTGACGCCCAGCTTTTTCAACAGCAGATTGCGCCTAACAGCATCTCACTGGCCAAACGCTGGACCCTTTACACCTCGAAGAAGGATGGCGTCTTGAATATATCCACCAGCTTTAACAATTCCTGGAGGTTGGGGTTGTCACCGGTGACGATTGTTCCCGGAATGGATATCATTGACGCCTCCGAGGTCGAAGTGACTCCCTGGAGCCTACCGGAATCTCACTCCTACTTTGCCTCAAAACAAACTGTGGTGGACGACATCATCGCCACATTGAAAGGCGTGACTCCGGCCCGCCGCAATCTATTGTTCCGTACCAAGAGCGGCAGCACTTACTGGATGATCGACACCTCGCCACCAAAATAAAACAGGTTGCGAAAACGATATGGGCAGACATTCACTCACTATTATCCTCACTCTCATGCTTGGCTTGCTTACTCTGCCCGACCACTCTGTTGCCGGAAAACACGGTCTGTTAATCGGGATCAGCGATTACCAGTCCAGCGGCCTGGCCGATCTTATCGGCACCCAGAACGATTTGATGGTCATGGAAAGGATTCTCGGTGACGCTCGCTACGGCTTTGCAGACAATCTGACCGTTCTCCGCAACCGGGAGGCTACCCATACAGGCATAAGAAGGGCCTTTGCCGATCTTGCCGGCCGGGTCGCAAGCGGGGATCTGGTTTATATCCACTATTCCGGGCATGGCTCTTATACCGAGAATCTCAACAATGACGGCGGCCGCGGTGAACGGTACGACCAGACCTGGATTTCCTGGGGGGCACGCAGCACGAAGGTAGCGGGAGTAGACCGTTACGATATCCTCGATGATGAACTGAACGAATGGCTGGGGATAATAATTAACAAGATCGGCCGGCAGGGACAGCTGATCCTGGTATCCGATTCCTGCCATTCGGCCTCGGTTTACCGCAGTCCCGATCCACCGGTAAGTCGGGCTGGCAGGGCGGATGATCGGCGTCACCCCCTGGGTGAAAAACTTTTTACGGTTAATGACCTGCGGGATGGCATCATGATCGGCGCAGCCCAGGATAAGGAGACCGCTGCAGAGTTCACCGCGCCAGACGGCAACAAGTACGGGCTTTTTACCTGGCACTGGGCCAAGGCCTTGAAACAGGCGGACCCAGACGACAGTTGGAAAAATCTGTTTCTGACAGTGCAACAGAAGGTCAATATCCAGCGGCCAAGCCAGCTACCCCAACTGACCGGCGAACGGGTCGCACAACCGGTTTTCAATGGCGACTTTGCCCCGGCCCCGAACCTGGTATCTATACGGGATGTCTCGCAAGACGGCCGCAGAGCCGAAATCGATGCAGGTATGCTGGCCGGAGTAACCAAGGGATCGATCTTCCGATTTTACGATCCGCAGAACACCAACCTGGAGAAGTTGCCGTCACTCACCATCACCCGGGTCAAACCCTTCGAAAGTTTCGGCGACATTCGCGGTACCCTCAGCCCCGGTGATAAATTGATGGAAGTCCAACATGCAATTACCAGTCTTTCGACCCGGGTCAAAGTAACAGGTGACTTCCCGGATAAAAGCGACAGTGAATTGATTGATTTTCTGCGTAACCGGCTGCGGGCCGGTTTCTTTCCGGGATATAGCCTGACAGCTGAACAGACGCAGGCCTCGATGATTTTGTACATTGTCAGGCCGGTTGATACTGGCACAGGGCAGACGCCATGGACAGCGGGGGCGTCTTTGCCCCAGTCCTTGCCGGATCAAAAGCCGCAGATATGGGTGCTGACCGATACGGAAAAATTATGGCACAACGGTTTGGTCATTCCGGCCGATAATATTGAACAGGCGGCAACACTCCTGAAAACAGGACTTGCCACCATCAATAAAGTCCGCGAGATCCGCCTAATGGCCGAGGAGTATTCCTCTCCCCTCATCCTTGAAACCGTTGTCTGGGATCCGGTTGACCAATGCGAGGCCGAACGGGAATGCAAGACCCTGCCAATTACAACCAATGATCGAATAAAGCAAAAGCGGCAGGCCTTTCAATTGCGACGGGTTTACTCCATTGCGGATATGACATCTCTGCAACTCGAATTGAACACACTGCTCACTTTCCGACTGCAAAATCCGACCGAAACCGGCTATTACGCCTATCTCCTCCACCTTGATCCTGCTTCAGGGCAAATCAGTGCGATGTATCCTCATCCCGGACTGGAAACAGCTTGCCTGGACAGGGAGAGCGCCCTGCGCAACCGGGACAAGTGCATGATAGGTCCGAACGAGACGCGGACGAGCAGGCGAGGCTATCTGATAGACAAGCCCGCTGAAAATATCTTCAAGTTGATCAGTACCCAGGAACCCATTGATATCAATTTGCTCAGGCAGACGGGTTTGAAGAGAGGGAAGGTTCGGCAGCAGAAAAAAGCGCTGGAAGCACTATTGGCCAATGCCATGCAAAAAGGCGATACGTTTACAGTCAGAGAAAAACCCCACACCTGGGGGGGAAACCACTACCTTCTTCATATTCGACCATGACCGGCGAAGACAGCAAGCAACTGCGAAGGAGACATTGATGAACGGACAGCAACAGGGATGGATGGTATTAGTTGTCACTTCAGTCCTTATCATATGCCTAAGTGGGATAGCATTTGCTGAAACCAAGGGGCTGGGCTGGCAGAAACGATACCCGGAAAAACCTTATTTTCTCCAGGTTCTAGACCCGAAAACTCCGAACCAGGGCGAAAACAATGTGGAGGAGTATTATTTCAAAATTTACCAGGAATCACCTTTCGTGTTAGGTGGCGACGGTCATGGCAAGCGGGCCTGGACCCTCAAGGATGCCAGGACGAGCCCGGTGAGTATCCTTGAATTATACTACGGAACACAGGCGAGTATCCTTGAACTGAACTACGGCTATAAAAAAACCCGCCACCATGATTATCGGACCATGGAAACCGTGGGTACTTTTACGGTGACGCATCCACTTACCGGTGAATCGCTGTTTATGGTTCGACAAGCTCAGTATGTTGTTGGGAGGAACCAGGACGGTAGTCCGCAGCTTGGGATCCGCCCCATACCGATTAATGATGAAAGTGACAACGGCTACCTGATCATGGATACCTTTCTGCGGAAAAAGATGAGGTTGGCCGCCGATGATTATATTTTTGCACCGATCTTTTACTACCACCCGGAAAAGTACTATGGCTCATTACTGGAACTGGGCAAACCGGAAATGCACCGCATTGACGACGGTTTCACCCACATGGGTGCCTATATCGGTCAGGGGCGAACCCGTAACTCCCCCAAGGACTTTTTCGAAATGGAGTGGAAAGTTATGGACGAGACAAAAGGCTATCCGGCACAAGTGGCGCAGGTCAACTATGACGGTGTATCCGCCGCTGAGTTCAACAAAAACGCCTATATAGCCCTGCGGTTGTTAAATGAGGGCAACGATGGTGTCCAATTCACCCGGCTTGAATACAAGCGGGATTATTACAATGCCAATAACTTGAAGGAAATTTTCGATTTCTACCGTGCCTGGCTTGACCCCGAGTGGATCCGGGCTGACAGTGATAAAGGTGTACCGTTTTATCAAATAATCATGGATGACCTCAAGCACGACACCTATTGTTCTGAACATATAACCATGGCGCTGAATGTCGCATTAAACCTGGTGCAGACCGAAGCCGGCTATATCGCCACATTTGGCCGAGACAGTGAACAACCGGATCTGGGAGCCGCCAAGCAGTTGGACGGTGTCAACAAGGGAGGCGAATGGTTCTGGAAGAGGGCGCAGATTGTCTGGAAACAGGTGGCGGACAATGAGCCTTTTCCCCAGGTTGATGACGCGGAGATGATACCGCTCTGGTCCCGACCGGGTCATGTGCATACTGAGAATAAAAATATCGGACGTAGGAGGCTTTTTGGCGGCAAGCGCCGGAAGCTTGTTGCCGGTGAGCCCATCAAACCGGGAGAGGCGCCGCATGTCACCTACCCCGGAGTCAGCATGGCATGGGCACCCATGACCCTTGTAGATATTGTTTCCGATTTCATGGAACTTTATGCCCGCTGGGACAAGACCGGACCCGAATTTTCCATAAAAGGCGCTGGAGGGATTTGAGGAACAGGTCGCTGACCGGCTTGAGTGGAAAAGCGAAAAGGTCCACCACGATTACCAGAAAATCATAAAACCATATGTTGAACTCATCATCAAATACTCCACCATGAGCAAAGAACAGAACATTCCGCCCGCCGAGGCTTATAATCAATTCCGTCTGGCCGCAGCTGTCGAATCGGAAAAACTCAAGAACTCCCCCGATTACAACATAGGTTCAGATACCTTCTGGTTCTATTCGCCGCCGCCGATTATCAATCGCATCATCCAGGGATTGCATCGCCGCAACCGTTATGTGTCGTTCGAGATAATTGCCACAGCCTTTTTATGGGAGCATCTCCATGAGACGGTTAGTACGGCTAGCCCCTTTTGACTCTACTCACTCATGCTGGGTAAACAATTCAGGGGTGACGATCATAAGTCCCACAGCGGCAGACCGGGCTGGTACCCAGTGGGCTGCTATCAAACCTAGCCCGCATTTCTCACGAACATTTCAGCATTTAATAGTGAATGGTGATAGTCTGAGGGCATAGAAGATGGTATGCGGGATATTGGCAGGAACAGAGTGTTTACGAATGCTGTAAATAAAAAATATGCTGAATTGTTCGCGCAAGGCAAGCCGATACATCCGTATAGCCTGCAGTGTAAGGCGTTTAGCATACTAAAGTATAGCTCAACCTCCTTACACTTTGTCTATCCGGCGCCTCGGCTTGTGAGAAACCCGGGCTAGAGACTGTCTTTCTCAGAATTGGCTCTCTGCCCAAAGCTAGTTTCGCAGTGTATCGATGCAGGATACTCTGTGAATTTCTTTGTGATCCCCTTGGGGATAGAAGAAAGTATCGGGTTAGCACCCCGGGTCACCATTTGTGCATTTTGGTAATCGGTGAGTTGGCTGAAATTGTCGGACACATCATCGAATTGGCTAGAATTGTCGGACACATCATCAGGTTGGCTAGAATTGTCGAAGAGTTGTCTCACATAGCCGGAGAATTGTTTCAAATAGTCGAACACGTCATCTTTACTGTCAATGGGTAAGGCTAGGACCGGTTCAGTGCAGGAAAAATTAAACGCCGCCAAGCGGATTCGCCGCAGTCGTTGATTTACTGCGGTGCGGAAATGAATTTCCCGACTGGCCAGATCATAGACAATCTGCCACTGGGTGTAGTCCGGTGTCTTTACCGCATCAAGGATACTGAAGGCAAAGCCTATGGGCTCGCTAACAGCATCTGGCCGATCACCAGCGGCCAGCATGCTTCTGGTGATCATAAAACGATCAAGAGATCCTTTGCCTTTCGGCATGGAAATCTTGCCGCTGACCCCGGTGAATTTCGGCAGGTAGCGACGGGATTCAGAAAGCGTGGTGTTGGTGATAGCCAGTACATCTTCATTAATCACCAGCTTGCCGTCTATATAGGAAAAAGATGCGCTGTGGTTCTGCTGATCCACAGCCATATAATGTACCAGGGCATACAAACCGGCAACCCGTATTGCATCGGCATGGGCAACCATTTCCTTGACCGAGGCATAGTTGTCCAGTTGATACTGTATCCATTGAAGTTCATTGAGACTCGGCCGCGCATCCGGTTCAGGGTACTCTGCAGAGAAATGCCAGAGAACCTCAACCGCCAGCCCCGCTTCGTTTATCCCGCCCACAGGAAATTCCCGACCGTACTGATTAAAAGTGACACTGCCGTATTGTGCAGTCCAGGTCGGTGGCCGATCTGTTGCCCAAGCGGCCAGGCCGGTTTTTTTCATGCCGCGCTGGTTCACCACGATCATGCCGTGCCCCAAGTCCCAATCATAGCTCTTCCCCATGACCGGTCGCTTGTCGTCCGACACAAGAAAGCTGGTGCAGGCAATGGCTGTTGAATGCAAATTCAAGATCTGCAGCAGCGCCGCCAACAAAAGTATGAGCTTCTGCATTGTATCCTCTTTCATTAATTGATCGATCTGTTCCCGGTGTTGGAGTGGAGACTTAGTTCTTTACTCCATACCTTTAGAAGCCATGCTACTCCGGCCGATCAGAACATTCAACTCTCCTAAATGATTTCCGCAGCATCTATGGCCGCCTTCAATTCATCATAGTCATGATATTCTTTGAATACCTTGCGGAT
>PVMK01158580.1_pt1 | contig 19204 bp, 16 predicted proteins | sample 1853481 | NCBI WGS metagenome assembly PVMK01 (sample SAMN08533507, study PRJNA380276) | Marine sediment metagenome, whole genome shotgun sequencing project. | reverse complement strand
AGTCGTGTCGTACACCTCTACTAGAGGTCCCGTGGGGTTATGTCCGCTGCTGCTCATAGTTGGTGATCTGTTCGTCGAACGAAAGAAGGTAGCCGAGTTGGTCGATCCCTTCCAAGAGGCAATGCTTGGAAAAAGCATCGATTGGGAAAGTAGCCTCGAGGCTTCCGAGGCCGGTCACCGATTGAGTGAGCAGGTCGACCGTGATGGTCGTCGTTCGGTCGAGTTGCACTGCCTGCATGAGCTCTTTGTGGACCTCGGGAGTTACTTCCACCGGAAGAAGCCCGTTCTTGAGGGCGTTGCTCCGGAAGATGTCGGCAAAGCCCGTCGAAATGATCGCGCGAAAGCCCCAGCCCAAGAGCGCCCACGGCGCATGCTCGCGTGAAGAACCACTCCCGAAGTTGTGCCCTGCGATGAGGATCTGCGCTCCCTGCGACTCGGCGTGGTTGAGCACGAAATCTTCTTTGGGAGAGCCGTCCTCATGGTAGCGCCAGTCGCAGAACAGGCTGTCGCCGAGGCCGTGCTTGTCGGTGACTTTGAGAAACCGTGCCGGGATGATCTGGTCGGTGTCGACGTTGTCCGCAGTGAGCGGAACGGCGTGGGATGTCAGTGTCGTGAATCGCGCCATTGCTTTGTCTCTCAAGAGAAAGAGCAAGCTCCGTGGGTCGGTGACTTCGCCCGTGACCGCCGCCGCGGCCGCTGTGAGTGGGGAGGCGAGGAAGGTACGCCCGCCTTTGCCCTGGCGACCCTCGAAGTTGCGGTTCGAGGTGCTAACCGCATACTGCCCCGGCTCCAGGTTGTCGCCGTTCATGGCGATGCACATCGAGCAGCCCGGCTCACGCCATTCGGCGCCCGCGTCTCTGAAGATCTGGTCGAGCCCCTCCGACTCGGCTTGAGCCTTGATGTCGTGCGAACCTGGAACCACCAAGGTCCGCACCCCGTCCGCGACCTTTCGACCGCTGAATACGCTTGCCGCCATTCGCAGGTCACCTATCCGGGAGTTGGTGCACGAGCCTATGAAGACCACGTCGATCTTCTTGCCAAGTAAGGGTTCGTTGGGCTCGATGTCCATGTAGAGCATCGCCTTCTCGAATGCGACCTGCTGAGAGAAGTCGTCGAGCGAGTCGAGGCCAGGCACCTTGCCATTGATGCCCATCCCCATGCCAGGATTGGTCCCGTAGGTGATCATCGGTTCGAGCTTGCTGGCATCGATGACGATTCGCTTGTCGTACTTCGCATGCTCGTCGGTTTGCAGGCCGCGCCAGCGCTCGACGGCCGAGTCCCACTCGGCGCCTTGTGGGACTCGATCACGGCCCTTCATGTACTCGAACGTCACGTCGTCCGGAGCGATCATCCCGGCGCGTGCCCCCACCTCGATGCTCATGTTGCAGACCGTCATCCGACCTTCCATATCGAGCCCGCGAATGGCAGCGCCCGTGTACTCGATGACGTACCCGGTGGCCCCGTCCATCCCGATCTCCGCGCAAAGAGCTAGGATGATGTCCTTTGCGGTGACTCCAGGCATCAGCCGACCGTCGACCCGAACCTCTAGGGTTTTGGGCTTTCGCTGGAGGAGACATTGGGTGGCGAGAACATGCTCGACCTCGCTCGTGCCGATTCCAAACGCGAGCGCGCCGAACGCTCCATGTGTCGAGGTGTGACTATCGCCGCAAACGATCGTCTGGCCCGGCTGCGTGAAGCCTCGCTCGGGGCCGATGACGTGCACGATCCCGTTGTACGGGCTGTCGAGTCCGAAGAGCTCGATCCCGAACTCCTCGCAGTTCTTCTCGAGTTGTCGTAGCTGTGCCTTGGACTGATCGTCGATGACGGCGAGCGACTTCGGTAGCGTTGGCGTCGAATGGTCCATTGTCGCGATCGCCCTGTCGGAACGGCGCACGCCAATGCCACGCTCGCGAAGCCCGGTGAATGCCTGGGGCGAAGTCACTTCGTGGATGAGATGCAGGTCGATGTACAGGACCGCCGGCCTGTCGGCCTCCTGAACGACGACGTGCTCGTCCCAAACTTTTTCAAATAGGGTTCTTGGTTTCATGATCCGTCACTACGCAGCGCTTCCGGCTGCATGGCTGTCCTTGTTCTCTCCTTCTGTCAAAGCGAGGATGCGATTGATCGCCGCGAGGTAGGCCTTGGCGCTGGCGACGATGATGTCGGTGTGAGCGCCGTGTCCGTGAAACACCCGTGCGCGCGAATGTTCGTATTGTGGGTTCAGCTTGTCGGTAGCGAGGTCGTCGTCGTGCGGAGCGACGCGGACGCTCACTTCTCCGAGCGCGTCGATGCCCTCGGTGACCGACTGCACGGTGTACTCGAGCAGGGTGCAGGGAACGTGCACGAGTTGCTGGATGGCCTTGTACACGGCATCGACGGGGCCCGTGCCCACTTCTGCCGCGGTACCGGTCTCCCCGTCGGGGCCGGTGAGCTTGACCGTCGCGGTGGGCATGCCCGTGCCGCACCCGACTTGGAGCGCGTCGAGCTTCCAGTACTCGGTTGGCTGGTAGAGCTCATCACTGACCAACGCGACCAAGTCGGCGTCCGTGATGGACTTCTTCTTGTCGGCGAGCTTCTTGAAGCGCGCGAAAGCCTTGTCGAGGCCGTCGCCTGACACCTGATAGCCGAGCTCGGTCAAACGGTTTGCGAACGCATGCCGCCCGGAGTGCTTGCCTAGAACGAGCTGAGTCTTACCAGCACCGACCGTCTCGGGACGCATGATCTCGTATGTCTCTTTGTGCTTCAGCATCCCGTCCTGATGGATGCCCGCCTCGTGCGCGAATGCGTTCGCTCCCACGACAGCCTTGTTGGGCTGCACGACCATGCCGGTCACCTTGCTGACCAACCGGCTGGCCCGTGTGAGTTGGGTGCTGTCGATTTGGGTTCTGATCCCATAGAGGTCATGACGCACGTAGAGCGCCATCACGATCTCCTCGAGGGATGCGTTCCCTGCGCGCTCGCCGATCCCGTTGACCGCGACCTCGACCTGCCGTGCCCCGTTCATGACCGCGGAGAGGCTGTTCGCGACCGCCATGCCGAGGTCATCGTGGCAGTGTACGCTGATCACGGCGTTCTCGATGCCGGGCACTTTCTCGCGCAGCATGGCGATGCGCTCGCCAAACTCCTGAGGGACCATGTAGCCAACCGTGTCCGGGATGTTGAGCGTGCTCGCCCCGGCCTCGATCGCCGCTTGAAGCGCATCGTACAAGAACTCCATTTCGGTCCTGCCGGCATCCTCCGGGCTGAACTCGACGTCCTCGCATAAGCCTCGAGCATGGCTGACCATCTCGGTGATCTTCCCAGAGCACCTGGTCCTTGGTCATGCGGAGCTTGTGCTCCCGATGGATGGGCGACGTCGCGATGAACGTGTGGATCCGAGCATGCTTTGCCGGGGCCACCGCCTCGGCCGCTTTGTCGATGTCCGATTTGTCCGCTCTTGCGAGGCTGCAGATCGTCGGGGGCTCCGGCACTGGCCTCCCCTCGACGCCGGTCACGCCAACCGCCTCTGCGATCGTCTTCACTGCACGCAGGTCTCCGGGCGAGGCAGCCGCGAAGCCGGCCTCGATGATGTCCACGCCAAGCCGCGATAGGGTCTTCGCCACCTCAAGCTTCTCGACCGACGTCATGGTGGCGCCCGGCGATTGCTCTCCATCTCGGAGGGTTGTGTCGAAGATCCTAACGTGTTCGGGTTGCATGGCTCTTTCTCCTAGACTCCCTGTTTGATTTCTATCGGGTCGACGAAAGGCATCATCGACCGGAGCTTGGCGCCGACCTTCTCGATCGGCTGTTCTTGCTCTGCTCGGCGGATCGCATTGAATTCCGGCCGGCCCTTTTTGTTCTCTTCAATCCAGCGCTTCGCGAAGCTACCATCTTGGATCTCGGCGAGGATCTGCTTCATCGCCTTCTTGCTGTCGTCACCGATGATGCGAGGGCCGCTCACATAGTCTCCCCACTCGGCGGTGTTGGACACCGAGTAGCGCATATAGTTCAACCCGCCGCGATACATGAGATCGACGATGAGCTTCAGCTCGTGGAGGCACTCGAAGTAGGCGAGCTCTGGCTGGTAGCCCGCTTCGACCAAGGTCTCGAAGGCTGCTTTCACCAGCTCCGAGGCACCCCCACAAAGGACCGCTTGCTCGCCGAAGAGGTCGGTTTCGGTTTCTTCCGTGAAAGTGGTGTTCAACACGCCAGCACGCGCGCAGCCGATTCCCGCAGCGTATGACATCGCCAACGCGTCTGCCTGGCCGGTCGCATCCTGATGGACGGCGAGAAGAGCAGGTACACCCCCGCCCTCCTGGTAAGTCTCGCGTACCCGGTGCCCCGGGCTCTTCGGGGCTACCATCGTGACGTCGATTTCTTTTGGCGGCTCGATCGTGCCGTACCTGATGTTGAAGCCATGCGCGAACATCAGCATGTTGCCGGCCTCGAGGTTGGGCGCGATGTGCTCCGTGTAGATCGCCGGCTGCGCCGTGTCGGGCGCCAGCATCATGATCACATCGGCTTCCTTCGCCGCGTCCGCGACCGACGTCACGGTAAGACCAGCTGCCTCGACCTTCGCCTTGCTCTTGCTGCCTTCTTGCAAGCCCACACGGACGTCGACGCCGCTTTCTTTCAAGTTGAGCGAGTGTGCGTGGCCCTGCGAGCCGTAGCCGACGACCGCGACCTTCTTGCCTCGAATCAACGAGAGGTCCGCATCCTTTTCATAACGAATCTGAGTCATGGGTTTCTCAATTCTCCAAATGGGGGTTATGCCGCTGACGAGCGGGAGGCAGGCACCGTGGGGTGAGCGAGATCGTGTTCTTCGACGCCGCGAGTCATCGCGACCGTCCCGGTCTGCACCATCTCCAAGATGCCAAAGGGCCGTAGAACCGAGACGAGACCGTCGACCTTGTCCTGCGGTCCAGTGATTTCAATCGTGACTCTTTCGGGCGACATGTCGATCGCCCGAGCCCGGAACACGTCACAAATCTTCAATATTTCATCGCGCTGGCTGCGCTCGCACTTGACCTTGACCAGGGCGAGGACGCGGCTGATCGATTGCTTGTGGGTGATGTCATCGACCCAAAGCACGTTGACCATCTTGTAGAGGTTGGCCTCGATGCGCTTCGCCTTGTCTTCATCCGCATCGCAGACGATCGTCATGCGCGAGACTCCAGGCTCGTGCGTGGATCCTACGTTGAGCGAATCGATGTTGAAGCTTCGGCGTCGGAACAACGAAGCCACTCGGTTCAGCACACCTGGCTTGTCTTCCACGAAGACAGCAAAGGTTCTTTTGACGCTCTGAGACATCACTCGTCCTCCCCGGTTTCGAAGATGGGATTGTGTTGGTGTCCGCCCGCCTCTTTGGGGCGCTCAATCATGTCGTGCAGGTCCGCTCCGGCCGGAACCATCGGATACACGGAGTCTTCCTGTTCGACCCGGAAGTCGATCAAGACCGTGCCCTCGGTCTCTTCGGCTTTCCGGACGGCAGCTTCGACCTCGGAGCGCTTCTCGACGCGGATTCCAGTCAGTCCATGAGCCTCGGCGATCTTCACGAAGTCGGGGCTGAGCAACGGAGTCGCCACGTAACGCCCCCCGAAGAAGAATTCCTGCCACTGGCGGACCATCCCGAGGAAACCATTGTTGATGACCGCGATGTTCACCTTGATCCCCTCCTGAGCGCAGGTGGACAGCTCCGCCTGGGTCATTTGAAAGCCACCGTCCCCGCAGATGATCCCACACCGAGTCTTCAGGCTTCGCAAACTTGGCGCCGATGCCTGCGGGCAAGGCAAAGCCCATCGTCCCCAGGCCGCCGGACGTGATCAGCTTCATCGGGTAGTCGTGCTTGTAGTACTGCGCCTCCCACATCTGGTGCTGGCCGACATCCGTCACGATGAGCGCCTTGCCTTCGGTATGGCGATAAAGGTCGTGGATGACGTGAGCTGCGAACAGCTTGCCCATGTCGGGGAGGTTCTTGATGTCGTGAACCGACGAATCGCCTTTGATTTCATCGATGCAGGTGAGCCACTCTTCCCGGTCGCATTTATCGACGTGGGGCAACAGCTCCTGCAGCACGGCGCGCGCGTCACCGACGATCGGGACGTCGACGTGAACATTCTTGTTGATCTCGGCGGGGTCGAGCTCGATGTGGATCTTCTTCGCGTTCGGAGCGTAGGTCTTCGGGTTGCCTGTGACGCGATCGTCGAAGCGCATGCCGACGGCGATGATCAGATCCGAATCCTGGATTGCTTTGTTGACCCAGATTTCCCCATGCATGCCCATCATGCCGAGGTTGCGCGGATGGCTGGCGGGGAAACCGCCTAGGCCGAGCAGGGTGCACGCGACCGGAATGTTGGTCTTGTTGATGAAGTCCAATAACGCGCCAGTGCCCTGCGACATCATGACACCGTGCCCCGCAAAGAGGATGGGGCGTTTGGCGTTTTGGATGAGCTCCACCGCCTCTTCGAGCTGCTCGGCGAGCGGCGCGTAGTCGGGGCGGTAGCCGGGCAACACGATCTCGTCGTCACTCCATTCGAATACACAGCTTTGTTGTTGCGCGTCCTTGGTGATGTCAACGAGCACCGGGCCCGGGCGGCCAGAGCGCGCGATGTAGAAGGCTTCGCGGATCGTTGGCGCGATCTGTTCGGGCTTGGTCACCAGGTAGTTGTGCTTGGTCACTGGGATGGTGCAGCCGGTAATGTCGGTCTCCTGGAACGCATCGCTTCCGATCACGTGTGACGGCACCTGGCCGGTGATGCAGACTATCGGGATCGAGTCCAGCATGGCCGTGGCGATGCCGGTCACCAGATTGGTGGCACCGGGACCCGAAGTCGCGATGCACACCCCGACCTGGCCCGAGGCGCGCGCATAGCCGTCGGCCATGTGCGATGCACCCTGTTCGTGCCGCGTGAGCACGTGGTGGATGGGGTACTCGATCATCGCATCGTAGGCGGGCATGATCGCCCCGCCCGGATACCCGAAGCAAACCTCGACCCCCTCGCGCACGAGCGATTCCCAAATGATACTGGCTCCGGAAAGCGATTCGCCGATGCGATTTTTAAGCTTGGGATTGGCGGGTGTCACGACGGTCTCCTCGGTGGGTATCATAAAAAAAGCCCCCGCATGCGGATGCGAGGGCCAGAAACTAAGTGGGTTGGTGTGTGGGTTGGTCTGGTCCCCGCCTATGGCTGCGTAACTAGCAGAAGGCTAATAATGAGGCCGACTACGACTACAACACCAGCGACCAGGCTCGCGCGGTATGCGCTGATCTCGATGCTCATAGCTGTGGCCTTCTGGACCATGGTCCTGCCATTCTGTGTTGAATACCCCCCGGGGTCAAGAGGGCACCCCTTTTCATCGCTCGTCGAGGTCGATCGCCACCGTCTTCTCGGTGATCTTGCTCGAGATGGGTTCTTTGGCGCTTTCGATCTTGGGGCCGAAGGACTCCCACCAGCCTTCCGCGTCGGCCCTGGTCCACTGTTTCACCTGCAGGTTGTCGAGGGCGTCGGCCAGCTCTTGCCCCGTGGCAGGCCGATCGGTTTGTGACTTCGCCAAGCACGAAAAGATGAGCTCTTCGAGCTCAGCAGGAACCTCTCCGGGGCACACCTCGGAAAGAGGAATCGGCTTCGTGTGTAGATGGTGCATGCACACTTCGATGATCGTCTTTCCTTCGAACACGTGCCGCCCCGACAGCAGGTAGTACCCGACCGCTCCGAGCGCGTAGATATCGCTTCGCGCATCGATGCCCTGCGGATCCTGAATCGCCTCCGGGCTCAAGTAGTGCGGTGTACCCTTGATCGACAGCGTGTTCGTACGTTCGAGCTCATCGACCGTGCCGAGATTCTTCACAAGCCCAAAATCGAGCACCTTCGTGACATCGCAGACTCCGCCCTGCCGTGCCAACATGATGTTGCTCGGTTTGATGTCGCGGTGGATGAGGCCGACATCGTGCGCTTCGTTGAGTGCCAGGGCCGCGTCTCGCAGGATCCCGAACCACGCGCTCGACGGGTTGTGGGCCGCCGGCTTCGACGACCTGCGTGAGGGTCGCCCCGTTGAGGAGCTCCATCGCATAGTAGAACAACCCCTCGGGGGTGCGACCGTAGTCATAGATTGTGACCGTGTTCGGGTGGGTGAGCTTTGCGGTGAGCTGGACTTCTCGACGGAACCGAGTGAGGGCGTCCGGGTCGGAGATCTGCGGCTTCAGTAGCTTGATCGCGGTCGGCCGTTTGAGCATTCCGTGGGTTGCCTCGTAGACGACACCCATCGCGCCCTCGCCGAGCTTTCGCTCGAGCTGGTATTGGCCGAGGCTCCGGATGTCGCTCACCTCCTCGCGCAACCGGTGAATGACGCGGGACGCGAGGCTCGCGAGGCCGACCGTCAGCGTCCACCACATGACTGTAATCGCCAACTGGGATCCGGCTACTCGAGACTTCGAGATCCCCGTGTCGTAGTAGTCGAGGCGGCGCCAGATGCTCAGATCCACAGTCAGGTAATGCGAGTACATGCCTGCAAAGAGCGGGATTCCGATCAAGATTCCGAGAATTGCAGTGCGCTTTGCACTGCTCGGCACGAACACACTTCGTGCAAACAGCATCAAGGCCAAGATGAACGCTGTGATGGTGTCGGCTCCGATCTCCGGGCGGATGTTCATCCCCATGCCGATGTATCCGAGGCTCGCTGTCGAGAGTCCCGCATACTCGACGACTCCGATCGTCCTCAGCTTGAGATCGCCCCGCCGACAGATGAGCCAGATGGCGAGCATCGGCACGATGGATAGCGCATGTAGGATGAAACTCGGGTTCCTCAGCATTTCATCGAGGAAGCCGAACAGTATCCCGATGATCAAGCGAAAGAGGAGGGCGGTGCCGCCGAGGAGCGTCCCAACGAGACCAAATGTCGCGACACGTTTTTGAAGAAACGCGCGTGCCGCCGGATCCGAAAAGTAGGTGCTTCTAGTGGACACTGGCTCTGCGTCCTACACCCATTCGTGAGCGCGATCAATGATGGCTACACTCGGAGTTTGTAGCCACGCTGGAGGAGGATGCTCGCCGTGGTGAGCAGCACCACGAACGAGATCAGGACCACGATTGCGCTTGCCACCGGCGACACGTCCGCGACGCCGAGGAAGCCGAATCGAAGGCCGTTGACCATGTAGAGCAGCGGGTTGAGACGGCTGATCGAGTTCCACGGTTCGGGTAACAGGTCGATCGAATAGAAGACGCCCCCGAGGAACGCTAAGGGTAGCAGCACGAAGTTGGGGAAGATCGCGAGGTGATCGAACCTCTCGGCCCACAACGCGGAGACGATCCCCAGTAATGCAAAGGTCGCGGGCACGAAGATCGTGAAAAAGATCGACCACCCCACGTCGTGTATGGGGAACCACGTGAAGAAGAGCGCCACCACGAGCACTAACGCGCCCGTGATCACCGCACGGCACATCGCCGCTCCCACATACGCAAGCAGCATTTCGGTCGCTCCGATGGGCGCGACCAACAGATCCGTAATCGTGCCGTTGATCTTCGACTGGAACAGACTCGACGAGGTATTCAAGAACGAGTCGCGAATCAAGGTCATCATGACGAGGCCTGGCACGACGAACTGGATGTACGGGACGCCCGAAATCTCTTTGAGGCGCGAGCCCAGGGCGACACCGAACACCAAGAAGTAGAGGCTCGTGGTGACCAAGGGGCTGAGCACAGTCTGCATCCACACCTTGCTGAACCGCCGAATCTCCTTGATGAAGAGCGTCTTGAGGGCGATGCGGTTCACTCAACGTGCCTCCCGTCGGCGCGGCGGATCAGCTCGACGAAGATGTCCTCGAGGGACCGCCCGTCGTGGCGTTCGAGAAGGCTCTCGCGGCCTTCGACGAGCAGCAGCTCGCCTTTGTGGATGATCCCGATTCGGTCTGCGAGTTGCTCGGCCTCTTCGATGTAGTGCGTCGTGAGCACGATGGTGGTCCCTGCTGCCCGAAGGTCTTCGACTTCCTGCCAGAGCTCGCGCCGAAGCTCGACGTCGACCCCAGCGGTCGGCTCGTCGAGGAACAAAAGCCTGGGCTGATGAACGAGCGACTTCGCTACGAGCAGCCGTCGTTTCATGCCCCCTGAAAGCGTTCGCGTGTAGGCGTCTCGTTTTTCGTCGAGGGCGAAGGTTCGTAGCAGGTTCTCCGCTCGTTCGCGGTCGGGCTCGACCCCCATCAACCCCATCTGAATCATCAGGCTTTCCATCGGCGTGAAAAACGGGTCGTAGTTGATCTCTTGCGGGACCAGCCCGACGAGGCGACGTGTCGTTCGAAAGTCGCGCAGCGTATCGAATCCCAGTACTTCGATCGTGCCCTCGCTTTGCTTTGCCAGCCCGGTGATGCAGTGGATCAAAGTCGACTTGCCGGCTCCGTTCGGCCCGAGGAGGGCGAAGATCTCCCCCTCATATACTTCCAAGGACACGTCTCTCAGGGCGGTGAACTTGCCGTAGCGCTTGGTGACGTGGCTGCAGCGGAGGACGGACGGCTTCATCGGGCCGGACTATAGCGACGTACTCGATGATAGCCAGGCTATCCCGGCACGTGGCGTAGATGAAACGACTTCGGCCGGGTCAGTTGCGCGTAGCCCAGGGTCGACAGGCTGCATCCGCGTCCCGAGTCCTTGATGCCGACCCATGCGAGCTCGGGGTCGAGGTAGTCACAGCGGTTCATGAACCAAGTTCCGGTCTCGACTCGGTTTCCGATCTCCTGCGCGTGCTCGAGGTCGTCGGTCCAGACCGAAGCGGTGAGGCCATACTGGCTATCGTTCATCAATGCGACCGCCTCGGTGTCGCCGGCCACGGCCATGATGCCGATCGCAGGGCCGAAAGTCTCCTCGGTCATGATCCGCATGTGATGGTCGACGTCGACGAGAACGACTGGGGGCATGTACGGGAGCCCACGGCTGCTCTCGGGGAAGTCGGTTGCGTCGAGCAGTGACCTGGCGCCTGCCGCAATGGCCTCGTTAACCTGTGACTGAATGGCCTGGGCGTTGCGGATCCGAACCACTGGGCCGAGCGTGGTGGCCGGGTCGCGTGGATCTCCGAGGATCAGCTTTTTCGTTTCTGTGACAAACGCCTCGATGAATGGGTCGTAGACGTCGCGATGCACGTAGATCCGTTCGATGCCACAGCAGGACTGGCCTGCGTTGTAAAAAGCGCCGTCGACGAGGCTCGCGGCGGTCCTTGCGAGGTCCGCGTCTTTACAGACGTACGCCGGATCTTTTCCCCCGAGCTCGAGCCCAAGTCCAATGAATCGGTCCGCGGCCGCTTGCTGCACGGCACGGCCTCCTTCGACCGACCCGGTGAACGCCACAAACGCCACTCGCGAGTCGGTGATCACGTCTCGCACGCGGTCGTGGTCGAGATACAGAACCTGAAGCACGCCTTCGGGAAGCTTCGCTTCGACCGCGGCGTTTGCGATCCGCTGGGCGACCAAGGGAGTTTGCTCCGAGTGTTTCAGGACGACCGTGTCGCCCGCTACTAGCGCTGGCACGAGCGCGTTGACCGAGGTGAGCCACGGATAGTTCCACGGCGCGAGCACGAAGACGACCCCGAGAGGCTCATGGCGAATGAAGCGCGTGAATCCCTCCCGTTCCCCGAGGACGAGGTCTGCTAACGCGCCGGGTGCAAGCTCGACCATCGTTCGGCCTCGCTCGAGCCATCCGCGTACTTCGCCGCCACCATCACGGATCGGCCGGCCGATCTGCATGGTGAGCTCGTGGGACACGGCGTCGGTATCCTCTACCGCGAGCTCGACGAATCGTTGGACGCGCGCTCTGCGTTCGTCGAGGTCGACGCGGCGCCACGTCTCGAATGCCGACTGTGCTTGCTCGAGCGTCTTTCCGATCTCGCTTCGGGTCGTGAAATCTCGTTCGAAAACCACGCTTTGATCCACGGGTGAGACTGTTCGAAAACCATCGGCCATGTGCTTAGCGTTTCGCAACGCCTCCCCGCCGTCAATCCGGGCTTGCGCCCTCGCGTTTTGCGGGGCACGAGAGGCCAATGGCAGTGCCCAAGCTCGAGGGGAGGGTCCTCATCACCGGCGCCAGCGGCTTCATTGGCGGTCGTTTGCTCGACGCTCTCTTGAAGTCCGGCAGCGATGTCGTGGCCGTGCGTCGATCCGAATCACCACAACCGGATCGGGGCCGCTCGGTCACGGCGGACTACGCGAGCATCGCGAATCTCGAGCAATTGATGGAAGCAGAGAAACCGGACTACGTGCTCCACGTTGCCGGTGTTACCAAGGGTCGGCGCTATGAGGACTTTTGGCAAGGCAATGTCATGCCGACCTGCAACCTCTTGAGCGCCCTCCGCCGCGTGCATCCCGGACTGAAGCGCTTCGTGTTGGTCTCATCGCTGGTGGCCTATGGGCCGTCGAGCCTGTCGCACCCACTTCAGGAATCGGACCCGCGACGCCCGATCGAGCACTACGGCAAGAGCAAGCTCGAGGCCGAACAAGCGGTCGAGCAGGAGAGCCCGAACATTCCTTGGACCATCGTGCGCCCGGCGGCGGTCTACGGACCTGGCGACGTCGACTACTTCAATCTGTTCAAGAGCGCTGCACTCGGCTGGAACGCTTTTTTTGGCAATCGTCGCCGAGAGATGTCTTTGATCTACGTCGACGATTGCGTGCGGGGCATCCTCCAGGCGGCGCATGACCCGGCGTGCGTCGGGAAGGGCTACTTTTTGGAGACCCGAGAATCACTCACGTGGGAGGAGCTCCAGAACCAGATTGTGCGAATCGTCCAACCCGAGGTGCGGACCCTCGATCTCCCAGAGCTGTTCGTATCCCTCGCCGCGCTCGGAGGCGAGATCGCCTCACGCATCGACAAGAAGCCGAGGCTTCTCAACTTCCAGAAGGCCAAAATGGGCGCCCAAGACGCCTGGACGTGCACGGCCGCGGCGGCAAGGGCCGACTTTGGCTTCGAGGGGGAGGTCGATCTGGCCGAGGGGGTCCGGCGAACCCACGAATGGTACGTCGAACACGAGTGGTATCAGAGGCCCAAGCTAGGTGCGTGATCACTCCGCGGCTTGTTGCACCGCATCGTGCGACTGCGTTGAGAGCTTGTTCAAGAGTCGCTGACCGGTCGTCGTGATCTGGTCGTGGAGGTAGCGAGCGCGCGGTTCCGCCCGATCGAGATGACGTTCGAGGACCTCGATCCGCTCGGGGTGCTTTCTGGCCTGGGCAAGGAACACCTCGGCGATCGCCGTTTCACCGAGAAGCTGAATCAGTCGCTCGGCGTGCAACATGGCGTATGCAAAGTCGCGCTTCGGATCCCAGTTCTTGGTGAACTCCTCGGGCCAGTCAGCTAGCGGCTTGTCGCGAAGCCCCTTCATCTTGTTTCCCGCGGTTTTGAGGATGAGGTGCTGTTGTGCGCCGAGGGAAAGCGCCTGGAGGGCGGCGACACGTCGCTCGAACGGGTTGCGGGCCGAGAGCGAGCGCCAGCGTGCCTGTGCCACGCGCCGAACGAACGCCTGCGGGTTTTTGATGATCGCGCCGAGCGTGTCCTTCATCGCCATCAGGGCCTGAATCTGGCTCGTGCCTTCGTAGATGGGCATGACCAGCGCGTCCCGGAGGAGCTTCTCGGGTAGGTAGTCGGTCATGTACCCGTTGCCGCCATGGATCTGAAGGGCGATCCGCCCATGCTCGACCGCATTTTCCGCGCCGAGGTACTTGAGGAGCGGGGTGATACGGCGAGACTTCCGTTGGTGCGACTTCATCTGTCGCTCGACCTTCTTGCGCTCGAGTTCGTTTAGGTCGCCGAACTCGAACTCGAGCACCAGCTTTTGGGCCATCTCTTCGTGGAAGCCAGCCGTGACCGCCAATGCGCGAACGCCCTGGATGTCGGTCTTCATGCCTTCGAGGTACTCGGCGATCATCTCGTGCTGATCGATCGTCTTGCCCATCGAGGAGCGCTCGGATGCGTACGAAACGGCGGTTCGGTAAGCCGACTCCGAAAGCCCGAGGCACTCGAAGCCCACACCGAGGCGCGCGTTGTTCATCAGGGTCAGCATGTGCTTGAAGCCGTCGCCCCGTTTCCCGACGAGCTCCGCAGGCGCCTTGTCGAACACCAGCCCGCAAGTCGCCGATCCGTGATGGCCGAGCTTCTCCTCGACGCGGCTGATCTGAACGACGCGTTTGCGATTTCCGTCGGCGTCTTCTTCGTAGGCCGGTACGAGGAACATCGAGAGCCCCTTGAGCCCCGACATCGGGTCGTTTGGGTCGTCCTCCTCGGTGCGCGCGATCACGAAGTGGTACTTGCCGTGTCCCGAAGTGATGAAGATCTTCTCACCCGTCACATACCAATCGCCGTTCGCGTCTTGCTCGCCGACGGACCGGATGGCGGCCATGTCGGACCCAGCGTCCGGCTCCGTAATGTCCATGCAGCCCCACGCGTCCCCCGCGGCGATCTCGCGGATCATTTTCTCCCAGCGGGTCTTCGTGATTCGCCCGGTCTTCGCGTCGATTTCGGAGGTTCCCTCCAACACGGAAAACACGAGCGCGGCCATCGCCATCCCTGCGTGAAAGCCGTGGTGGGCCATCACCGAGACGTCTGCGCGTGCCATCAGCTCGCTGTTGATAAAATAGAGCATCATCGGTGCGTTCATCCCGCCGAACTCGCGGGGGAGGGGGAGGCTGTGAAGCTCGAGCTCCTTGATCTTGGCGAAGATCTCTTGAAGCCGCTCGGGGAAGACGACCTCGCCGTCGACCAGCTCCACGCCCTTGGCGTCGATTTCCCTCTCGTAAGGCTTGATCTCTTCCGCCACGAACTCGCCGAGCATCTCCGCGATCTCCCGGTAGAAGGCTACCGCCTCCTCCGTATTCTTGTGGCCTTCGCCGTCGGCTTCTGCGAAGTCGTGCTCGGTGATCCGAACCAGCGGCTCCCAATCGATGCCCTTGTTGAAGTAGTACTGAAGGTCGTCGTTGTCTTTGAAGAAGTTCGCCATGATTACCTCTCGGCGTCTTGGTCGGTGTACAGGCTCGAACGAGCCATCCGGATCAGCTCGCGCACGTGGCGCTCGCGTGTGGTACCTCGAACGGGATCGTTCGGGAGAATCGTTTGCAACGTGTCGATCACGGCGGTCCCCGATACCGCCATCGAAATCACCTGGATCGCGTACGCCTCGGGATCGACGTCGGGCTGCACCATCCCTTGGCTCTTGGCGCGTTCGAGCTGCTCACCAAGAAGCTCGATCCACGGCTGCACGAACTCCTTTAAGAGCGCCTGCATGTGCTCGGGTCGGTCGAGTGTCTCCCGCAGCATGAGTCGGGCGCGGTCTGGGTCCTCGATGAAGAACTCGCTGAGCGCCTCCATCGTGGCGTCGAATCGCTCCTCACGGGTCGCCCTCAAAAGGAGAGACGGCAGCACGGCATTCCAATGCGCCAGCATCTCGCTGATCACGTTCTCCCGGAGCTCGTCCTTCGACTTGAAGTGATAAAGAAGACTCGGCTTTCGAATCCCCACCGCGTCAGCGATTTCCTGGACCGACGTGCCGTGGTACCCACGCTCCGCAAAGAGCCTCGTCGCAAGCGTCAGGATCTGATTCCGCACATCCATCTTCCCTACCAACTGGTCAGACAATGCCTACCAAATGGTAGAGACGACGCAAGGGAACGCCATCCTATATGACTAATTCGTCATACTAAATGGTAAAATATGACAGAATCGGCATGTAGGGTGCTCTAGATTCTCGTTACCGTGGACCGGGTCCCGGATCGGGTCCCGGGTCAGGTCCCGGGTCAGGTCCTGGATCGGGCCCCGGATCAGGTCCCGGATCCGGGCCCGGGTCTGGTCCCGGCCCAGGCCCTGGTCGTCGATCGAGCTCGGTGCTCGGTTCGGGTTCCACGGCCTGAGCGACGCCTGAGGTTGGCAGAAGCGCCACTGCAATTAGAACCATCGCTGCGAGGATTGCTCTCATAGTGGACGAGCGTAACGCAGCGGTGGTCAGACTCAAAGAGCCGTCGTGTCGCCCGGACACCGCGAAGAGAGATGACAGTTTGGCGAATGTAGCCCAGCACGGCTCGGACTCAGTATGCGCGCGCATGATTGCTCGAAAGCACCCAGCCTATCTAGAAGGCGACCTTGAGATGCTTCGGCAAGACCGAAAAATGCAGCTTGTGCTCGGTCGTGGGCTCCCCATCGAGGTTGAAGTGCACTTCGCGTTCGGCCTCGATCGTGAATTCGGGAAGCTGCCAGTATCGCAGAACCTTGTTGTCGGGATCGTCCGGCGTCTCGAGTTCGGCGCTGAGCCGCATTAAATCGGCCCCCGACCCATAATTGACGACCGCTAGATCGAGCAAGCCATCGTCGAGCTTAGCTTTTGGCGCGACCTCGAACCCACCGCCCGCCAAACGGTTGTTGCCGACCGCCATAAACAGCATGCTGCCCTCGATCGGATCTTGGCCGGGAATGACAAGCCGACCTTTGTACGGCTCGAGGCCGAACGCCTTGATCAGCCCCATGAGGGTGTAGGCGCCACCACCGAGCGCCTTCTTCATCCCGACCGGTGTCGTCGCCGTGATCTCCGCGCCGAAGCCACCGCTGGTGACGTTGATGAACAAACGCTTGTTCGCACGGCCAACGTCGATCGCCTTCGCCGGCGCCGTACAGGCGATCTCGAGACACTGCGTCAGGTCGTCGACGGGAAGGCCGCAACCGTGCGCAAAGTCGTTGGCCGTTCCGAGTGGGAGCACACCCATCGTGGTCTTGGGCTTCTTCTTTCCTTTGCCCACGAGTGCGTTCACGACAGCATTGATCGTGCCGTCACCGCCGCCCGCGATGACGCGCTTCGCGCCAGCGGCGATGGCTTCTTTGACCACCTTCGGTTTGGCCCTCTTGTTCCAAGGGATGCGCACGCTCAGGTCGATGCCCTTGCCGCGAACGTGTTTGACGGCCTCTTTGATCGCCGGCTCGTTGGCGGATTTACGGTGCAGAATGAGACAAACTTCGGAGCTCATGGCTCGACTCCTCTCAAGATGACTTTGAGGTGTTCGGCTCGGCTGGGGCGCCGTCCGTGTTCCCGTAGACGGTGAGGAAGTGTGGTTACCGTTCGCGATGGAGCTCAGTGCGCCTCGGCATCGGTTAGCTGTTGCATCGCCTGGTCGATCGTGAAGCTCGCCGCCTTTTGCCGTGGCGGGAACTCCTTGAAGGTGGACAAGAATTTACCGACGATCGCTTGCGCACCGTAGATGATGTAGGCGTGATCGATGAGCCAATCGTAGTAGGTGTTGGACGTTTCTTCTGCTCGTTCGTACGGATCGCGACGCAAATTGAACATCAGGGGTATGCGAAGTGGGATGAATGGGTCGATCCAGGCTCGCAACGTCGCCTCGGACTTCTGCTCCATGAAGATCGCCTTCCAGTCTCCCCAACGAAGGGCGGTCAAGTCGCCGTCGTCCGAGAAATAGAAGATCTCCTTGCGGGGCCCCTTGTCTTCTTGTCCCGTCAGGTAGGGCAGGAAGTTGTAGCCGTCCAGGTGGACTCGGAAGTCTTTTTGGCGTCGCTTCTTCTTCTTGAGAAGTTTCTCTTTGATGTTCGGATCGCCTGCTGCCGCGACGAACGTCGGCAACCAGTCCATGTGATGCATGATCTCGTTCGAAACCGACCCCGCCTTGATCTTACCAGGCCAGCGCACCATGGCGGGTACACGCCAGCCGCCCTCCCAGTTGGTGTTCTTCTCGCCTCGAAACGGTGTCGCGGCAGCATCTGGCCAGGTGTTGTAGTGCGGGCCGTTGTCGGTGCTGTAGAACACGATCGTGTTGTCGGCGATGCCGAGCTTGTCGAGTAGGGCGAGAAGCTGGCCGACGTGCATGTCGTGCTCGACCATGCCGTCCGAGTACTCATCCTGACCGGAAATACCGCGGTGCTCGGCCTTCACGTGTGTCCGGAAGTGCATGCGTGTTCCGTTCCACCAGACGAAGAAGGGCTTTCCGTCTTTGTTCGCCTGCTCGATGAACCGGGTTGCGGCTGCAAGCGTTTCCTCGTCGATCGTCTCCATCCGCTTTTTCGTGAGCGCGCCTGTGTCCTCGATGCGGCCGTCCGCATAGCTGTGGATGACTCCTCTCGGGCCGAAGCGCTTGCGAAACTCAGGGTTCTTCGGGTAGTCCGGCAGCTCTGGCTCCTCTTCGGCATTCAAATGGTAGAGGTTCCCGAGAAACTCATCGAACCCGTGATTGGTAGGTAGAAACCTGTCCTTGTCGCCGAGGTGGTTCTTGCCGAACTGGCCGGTCGCGTATCCCAACGGTTTGAGCAGCTGTGCGATGGTTGGGTCTTTTTCGCTCAACCCCGATTCGGCTCCGGGCATGCCGACTTTGCTCAGTCCGGTTCGAAAAACACTTTGGCCGGTAATGAAGGAAGACCGGCCGGCGGTGCAGCTCTGCTCCCCGTAGTAGTCAGTGAAGATCATGCCCTCGGCGGCAACCCGGTCGATGTTTGGTGTGCGGTAGCCCATCAGCCCCATGGTGTAGGCGCTGATATTCGATTGGCCGATGTCGTCGCCCCAGATGACGAGGATGTTGGGTTTGTCCTGGGCTGCGGCCGGGACCGCGCTGGCGGCCACGAGCACTGCTAGGATGGCGGTTCTGATGAGTGACTCCCGCGGCCGTTCCATGTTTCGATCTTTCTTTCGCATGCCTGAAAGTTCGCTAGGCGCTCGCCCCTTGGGCATCCTCGGCGTCAAACCGGGCTTCCAGGGCCTCGAGAACGGCGAAGTTGGCCTCGTCGATGGCAGCCATCGCGATTAGGACGGTGTCTGCGGCGTAGCCTTCGCGGCGCTCGGCACGCCTTTCGAGCTTCTTGATCTCGCGCTTTGTCTTCCAGTCGTTGATGTCGTGCTGAGTCTCAGTGACCTTGTCGTCGAGATAGCTCTTGATCCGTTGCTGGCGGTCTTCCGCCTTGCGCTTCTGCTCGTCGAGGTTGGCTTTCGCTTGGTCGAGCTTCGCCTGAATGGCCTCACGCGTCTCCTGATTGGCGTTCTCGACCTGACCTTTGAGATCTTGGAGTCGATTGTCGGCTGCGGTCAGGTCGTCGCGAAGCTTCTTAGAAAATTCATCGATTTTTTCGCCCATGGTCGCCTGCTTTCTTGCGGGGGGGCCGCGACGGTACCTCAGGCGAGAGATCGAAAGCAAGCACGCACATACCGAGACCAGCGCGTCACAGTAGGGCGCCGGGGTCAACTGAAAGTGGTCTTGAAATGTGATGCCGTGAGC
>PVMK01124153.1_pt1 | contig 19204 bp, 14 predicted proteins | sample 1853481 | NCBI WGS metagenome assembly PVMK01 (sample SAMN08533507, study PRJNA380276) | Marine sediment metagenome, whole genome shotgun sequencing project. | reverse complement strand
CATCTGCAGATAGCGCGTTTAATTTTGCTAATAATGAATGCCGCGGGTTAAGCTCAAGTACTTTTATTGGCACCTCATAATCTCGCTCCAGCAAGCGGTTGACACGCTGCATTTCCTGCCCCATAGCGCCTTCCGGATCGACTAAACGTGCCACGGAATCGGTAAGGCGATCTGAGGCTCTCACATCGCTAACACGTTCATCTAATTGCGTTTTAAACCGCTCGACAAGTGCATCAAAGTCCTCATCGGGAAGAGCCTCAAGCTGAGTTTCATCTTTAGGAGCATCATCCGCAATTGGAAGTTCCAGGTCAGAGGCGGCCACATTTTGGAGCTCAAAATCGCCAAATTTCCGCAAACCCATCAACATGAAGGAGTCCATCGGGTCGGTCAGTGTGATAATTTCATAACCATGATCGCGGAAATAATCTAAATGTGGGCTGCGAGCAATTGAGTGCGGATCGTCACCCATGATGTAATATATCTTATCCTGTCCATCTTGGATGCGCTCGATATATTCAGAAAAAGAAACCCAGGTTTCGGGATAGGTCGTCGTGTGGAAGCGCACCAATGGAGACAAGGTTTCGCTTTCAGTAGGTTCTGCGGCAATCCCCTCTTTGATATACAGTCCAAAATTCTCCCAGAATTTCGCATACATTTCAGGTTCTTTTTCCGCCATCATATTAAGTTTGTTGGTGACCTGATTGGTGATGATCTTCCTCAAGCGGGCAATGATTGGGCTATCTTGCAGGTTTTCGCGCGAAACATTGAGCGGTAAATCTTCTGTGTCGACAACACCTTGCACAAACCGGTAGTAGCGGGGCAGCAGATCGGTACTGTAGTCTTGAATCAGCACCTTGCGTACGAAGAGTTTAAGGCCATCTTCTTTGCGCAGGGAGAACATGGTGCGTTCTGCGCTGGACGGCAAATACAGCAAAGCATACACTTGCCAGGGAGCGTCAGCTACATAATGGATTTGGTCGAGAGGGTCATTAAAATGGAGGGTCAGGTGCTTATAGAATTCTGGGTAGGCCTCCGCTTCAACTTCGCGCGGCGACCGCCGCCAGAGTGCGGTTTGGCTGTTGGTTTGCTCCTCGCTGTCGCCAATGTAGATCGGATAAGCGACATAATCGGAGTGCTTTTTGGTTATTTCAGTCAGTCTGAACTCTTTGGCAAATTCGGCTGCATCATCATTAAGTTTGATTTCAATAGTTGTACCCCGGGTATCTTTTTCTCCCTGCTCAACGGTAAAAGTATCTTCGCCTGTGGCATACCAAACCGCCGCTTCTGCATCTGGCCTGAAGGATCGTGAGGTCACGCGCACCCACTCGGCCACCATGAACACCGAGTAAAAACCAACCCCGAACTGGCCGATGACATCAACCACAGCTTGCTTGGACTCATCTTCTTTTGCAGCTTCCAAGAATGCCTTCGCACCAGATTGCGCAATGGTGCCTAAATTTTGAATTAACTCTTCCTCGGTCATCCCGACCCCGGTATCGCTGACGGTGATGATCTTCTCATCTTCATCAACGCTGATCCGAATGGCGAGTTCTGCATCAGCATCATGAACATCGCGCTCGGTCAGGGATACAAAATGCATTTGAGTCAACGCGTCGGAAGCGTTTGAAATCAACTCCCTCAGAAATATTTCTCTCTCAGTGTAAAGCGAATGGATCAAGATATTAAGCAGCTGCTTGATTTCAGCTTTAAAGGCAATCGGTTGCTTATCAGTCATGTTTTTCTCCTAAGGTTAGATTCAGCGACTAGCTGACACGTTGAACAGCTATCACATCGACTCACTGACTCGTTGTATCGCTGAATCTATTTTTACCGCATAAGTATAAGAAGGTTATAAGAAAAGGCCGTGAGCTGATTCTCACGGCCTCTTTAATACTTGCCTGTTTTATAACTTAAAGCATATTGCGCAATACAGTATGCAAAATACCACCATTGCGATAATAAACCACTTCAACATCGGTGTCCAGGCGCACAACAGCCTGGAATTCCGTCACGCAGCCATCACCTTTAGTTGCCCTGACAGTGACTTCAGATTGCTTGGCCAGCACATTATCCAAACCCAGGACATCGAAAGTTTCATCACCATTCAAACAAAGGCTTTCAGCATTATCGCCAGCTTTATACTGCAGCGGCAGCACGCCCATGCCAACCAGGTTAGAACGGTGGATGCGCTCGTAAGAATCAGCAATCACCACTTTGACTCCCAATAGCAAGGTTCCCTTAGCAGCCCAATCACGGCTAGAACCAGTGCCGTACATCTTGCCAGCTAAGACAACCAAAGGCGTGCCAGATTCTTTATATTTCAGCGAGGCATCATAGATGCTCATGGTCTCTCCGCTGGGAATGTGGGTAGTGTACCCACCTTCAATACCCGGCACCAGGCGGTTCTTCAAGCGGATGTTGCCAAATGTACCCCGTGTCATCACCTGGTCATTGCCTCGGCGCGAACCAAAAGAGTTGAAATTTCGAGCGGCCGTGCCGCGTTCAATCAAATATTTTCCTGCTGGCCCATCAGGGGGAATCGCGCCAGCTGGAGAGATATGATCGGTGGTAGTTGACTCTCCCAGCACAACTAAGACTCTTGCACCTCGGATTTCAGTGATATCCGGTAATTTGGTGGATAAATCCACAAAAAAGGGCGGTTCTTGGATATAAGTTGAGGTTGGATCCCAGGCGTAAACATCACCTTCGCTGCCCTTGATCTTATTCCAGGTTTCATTGCTGTCAAAAACATTCCCGTAAAGCGCCGTGTACATTTCTGGCTTTATGCTGGCCGCAATAACAGCGCCCACCTCTGCATTACTGGGCCAAATATCACGCAAATAAACCGCCTGCCCATCTTTACCCGTGCCAACAGGGTCGTTCTCAAGATCAATATCAACTGTACCTACCAAAGCATAGGCTACCACCAATGGTGGTGAGGCCAGGTAATTGGCGCGTACATGCGGGCTGATGCGACCTTCAAAGTTGCGGTTTCCAGATAACACAGCGCAGGCAACCAAATCGCCTTCGTTGATGCCGCGCACAATCTCGCTTGCCAGCGGGCCTGAGTTACCAATACAGGTTGTACAGCCATAACCTACAATATTAAAACCCAATGCCGATAGTGGCTCTAGCAAATCTGCCTCTAGCAAATAATCGGCCACAACACGCGACCCTGGCGCCAGGCTGGTCTTGACATGGGGCATTACACTTAAACCAAGATCACGAGCCTTTTTCGCCAACAAACCGGCTCCGATCATCACAGATGGATTGGATGTGTTCGTGCAAGAAGTGATCGCGGCAATAACCACCGATCCGTGCTCTAATTCGGTTGTAGTTCCGTTGGTACCGATCGCGATCTTCGTCTGTGCTTGCTCATTACTTAAACCAAAACCACCCTCGCTAACCGTATTTTGCAATGCCGCCTTAAACGTTTTTTGCATTTCGTTCAAGGCAATTCGATTGTGCGGTAGCGTTGGGCCAGCCAAATTGGGCACAACCGAGCTAAGATCAAGGTCCAGCGTATCGGTAAATACAGGATCACGGGTTTCAGGGGTTCGGAACAATTGCTGCGCTTTGAGGTATTTTTCCACGCGCTCAATAATTTCTTCAGAGCGCCCGGTCAAACGCATATAGCTCAAGGATTCATCATCAACGGGGAAGAAGCCCATCGTTGCGCCATATTCAGGGGCCATATTGGCGATCGTTGCCCGATCCGGCAGGGAAAGCACATCCAGTCCAGGGCCGTAAAATTCAACAAACTTACTCACCACACCCTTTTTGCGCAGCAATTCAACAATCCGCAGCACCAAATCGGTGGCCGTAACGCCATCATTTAGTTTGCCATAAAGTTTAAAACCAACCACGTCCGGTGTCAGCATATCAATGGGCTGACCGAGCATAGCAGCCTCAGCTTCTATACCGCCAACTCCCCAACCAACCACGCCGAGACCGTTAATCATCACGGTGTGTGAATCTGTGCCGACCAAGGTATCAGGGAAGACGACCATCTCGCCATCTTCTTCTTTCGCCATAACCACATCGGCCAAGAACTCTAAATTAACCTGATGGATAATGCCAGTTGCAGGAGGTACAACGCGGAAATTATCGAAGGCTTTTTGACCCCAATGCAAGAACTCGTAGCGTTCGCGGTTGCGCAGAAATTCCAACTCGGCATTTCGATATAGCGCATCTGAAGTTCCAAAGAAATCTACCTGTACAGAATGGTCAACAATTAAATCTACGGGAACGTGAGGGTTGATCTTCTTGGGATCGCCACCCAGTCGAGCTATCGCTGAGCGCATTGCAGCCAAATCTACAATCGCTGGCACACCGGTAAAATCTTGCATCACCACGCGTCCAGGGCGAAATGGCATACTGGGCCGATTTTTTGTATTCGGATTCCAGGCTGCTAGATTGCGCACATCTTCTTGCGTGATCTCTTTATTGTTACACTGTCGTAGCAAACCCTCTAACATCACGCGAATAGAAAAGGGTAGCTTATCGAGCTGGGTTAGGCCATCTTTTTCAAGTTGGTCTAAACGGTAATAAACATATTTGCCGTGGCTGGTATGCAGTGTATCACGGGCGTTGAAGTAATCTTGAGACATGGTAATTCTCCTTACCAACAAATTTTCAGTCACAAAGTATCTTACCTTGAGATATTTATGTCAAGGTTAATTTCGATCTTACTATTTCAATTGATATTATATTTATAGGATTGGAGGGCGTATAATGGCATCGGCCATACGTGCGACGCGCGCCATTTCAGCAATATCATGTACGCGGATAATATCTGCACCACGCGTGATTCCGATGGCAATCGTAGCCGCAGTACCTTCAACACGCTGGTCTGGCGGTAGGTCCAGGGTGTAACCGATAAAGGATTTACGCGATGACCCGAGCAGAATAGGGTATCCTAAGGCTCGTACCTCATCCAGATGATTTAATAATGTTAGATTTTGCGCTACGGTTTTGCCAAAGCCAATCCCTGGGTCTAAGATAATATGTTCATCATCAATATTTTCCGCATGGGCGATGGCCACACTTTCCAATAATTCACGCTTAACATCTTCTAACAAGTTATCGTAATCTATGCCCACATAACGCCCGCCAAGACGATCACGCACTTCAATAGTTTTCGGGTTGCTGCGGTTGTGCATCAGGATAACCGGGACATTATAATGTTTTATCACACCAGCCATGTCAAGGTCAGCGCGCAACCCCCACACATCATTGACCATATTTGCACCGGCATCCAGGGCAGCAGCGGCAACATCAGCTTTATAGGTATCAATGGAAATCAACACATCATCTACACACTCAGCTATGGCGCGAATCACAGGCAGTACACGGGCAATTTCACTATCAGCATCAACCGGGTCAGCGCCAGGTCGAGTACTCTCGCCCCCAATATCGAGAATATCAACTCCTGCCGCTACAGCTTTATGGGCATAGACCAAAGCTGCATCTACCACATTCTCTTCACTCATCAACCCATCGCCAGAGAAACTATCGGGGGTTGCATTAAGAACACCCATCACAAATGTACGAGTTCCCCAATTTAGCGTCAGGTTCTTAACTTGCATCTTTAGCTGCATATTCGATTACACCATGGAAGCCATGGGTCTGTTTAACCATGTCTCAGCTTCGTCAATGTCCTCAAAGATGCTCATGCGAACACCGCCGCCAGGCGTATTATCAATAATTTTGCGCATGCCAGCGCGCACCAACTCATTGGCTACAATAACCGCTAGTCGAATGTTCCTCACTGAAGGATCGTTATTGAGTTCAATAGCCATTTGAATGGCTTCATCGGATAGATTTTCAACTTTGCGAAGGTCATACAAATTTCTCACCAGGCGGTCGGATCCAATCAGGTGTTCAACGGCAAATTTATGCCAACTTGATAGGGTTTTATGGTTAACCTGCGAGAAGGTCACATTCATGCCACCATCTTCACGGCGAGCAACCGAGAAACCAGCATCTTCGTTAGCGGTTATGTGGAGGGGTTTTTGTGTTGTTTCTGCCATAAGTTCAACTCCTTATTCGTGAGAGCACTCAAGCTGTCTAATCCAAAAGCGCACAAGATTTTTGTTGATAGCTTACCTCAAACCACCTTTTAAAAACTTCAAATTAATACCAATGGCAACGAATATATTATTATGCTCGCAATACTTCCGATAATAGGTTTGCTTTTTTGATCAAAAACTATAAGTCCCAATCATCGATGTTTTCGATAGCACGATTTTACTCGATTAACGTAAAGCCTTCATTAAATAGTAGTTGTATTCCAATGGTATAGTTTTTACAATATGGTTGAAAATTGCACCATAATTCGCATATTTTAACAGACCTGACAGGTTTTTATCCAAAATACATGCGAAAATCTTCATATTTCACTCAACAAAGTTATTTTAGGAAACCTGTCAGGTCTCAGCGCGTATTTGCCATACTTAGGGAATGCACCCTTAATTAGTTCGAGAGTGCCTGTTTACAAAATTTCTGCGTTGGGATTACGATGCACAAACTGTCCCATTCCCGGCGCTCCAAACCATTGTTTGCCGTCTACAATTAACTTGCCTCGCAGAAATACTTTTTCAGCGTAACCAGTCAACTGCCAGTTTTCATACAGATTATAGTCGGTACGGTGATGCGCAGCATCGACTCCATAGCTAATTTTTTTTGCCGGATCCCAGATAACAATATCCGCATCTGCCCCAGGTACGAGTGCACCTTTGCGCGGGTAAAGCCCAAAGATTTTTGCTGGATTTGTACTCATCATGGCTACAAATTGATTAGCACTAATTCGTCCCTTGACCACACCCTCGGTCCACATTACGGGCAAACGATCTCCTACTCCAGGCAGGCCGTTGGGGATTTTTGTGAAATTTTCAGCTCCCAACTCTTTTCCAGGAATAGCGATTTCCTGACCTTCATAAATAATTGACCTTGTCCCATCATAAAAAAATGGACAGTGATCAGTGCCCATGACTTGGAACTGATCCTCCACAAGTCCCTCCCATAAGGCGGCGTTATCGGCGCTGCTGCGCATCGGCGGCGAACAAATCCACTTTGCACCATCGGATCCTTGCAAATGCTGCTCGTTGAAGAACAGGTATTGCGGGCAGATCTCTCCCATCACCTTTGCACCACGCTTACGCGCGTATTTTAATTGATCTAATCCTCCAGCCGTGTTCATGTGCACAATATACAACGGAGCGTCTGCCTGCGCGGCTAAAGCGCAGCCCCGTAAAACAGCCTCCACAGCCCCCCAGGCTGGTCTGGACCGTGCGTGCCATATCGGGGACATCTTCCCCGCGTCTATCGCTTCGTCAACGAGTACTTCAATTACATCACCGTTTTCGGCATGTAGCATAGTTAACATGCCTAGATTTTTGGCTATGCGCATCACTTGAAAAATATCATGGTCCGATAATCGCAATACACCATTGTACGCGCTGAATACTTTCAATGTGGTAATACCTGCTTCGAGCAGTGTAGCAATTTCTTGCGCTACATGCTCATCAAAGCGAGTGATATTCATATGAAAGCCAAAATCAATGGCTGCTTTATCATCGGCCAGGTCATGCCATGCGTCAACCGATTCCTTCAGCGTCTCGTGATCCTGAGGGATAAAATCCATCACTGTTGTTGTACCACCAAATGCGGCCGCTTTATGGCCGGTATAGTGATCATCTGAAGAAATCGTATCAAACATGGGTAAAGATAAATGAACATGCGGATCAATCCCACCGGGCATAATCATTTTATCCGCGGCATCGATGATCACAGCATCTGGTGCAGTTAAATTACGACCGATCGCGCTAATAATATCCCCTTTAATAAGTATATCGGCCTGAAATGTTTCTATGTCCGTGATCAGGGTACCAGATTTTATCAGCGTTGTAGAGGACATACATGGCTCCAGATTGATGGAAATAGGTATCAAAGTTCACTTTGGTCAAGTCATCTTTACGTTCACACACCTATAAATTTCTCAGCGCGTTACGTTCGATTTTATCTTACTAAACACTCACCCATCTGCAGTCTCACGCTCTCCATTTGCATCTTCTTCATTCGCTTCCCTTGCATCCTTAATTCCTAACACGATCGCCAAAATTTCTGGGGAAATATCAACCTCGGGTATTCCGTAGACACAGTTACTTTTAGCACGCTCTCGCAAAGCTCGCCAGAGCAATTTGCGCTCTTCATTATGCACTACAAGATCGTGGATGGTTTTTGCTTTGAGCAGATATTCGCCGGTCGTGTAAAAGAAAGTAATACGCTTCCATCGCTCCGCTCGAATTGGTTCAGTGAGTTTTTCCAGTGGACCAAGCTGCAATTTGAAGTATTCCTCTCCTGCACGGGGATGGTCAGGCGCGTCTCGCAGTAATTCAGCGCGTGTCACCAATTCATGGCCGCGCACCGGGGCCAGGTACTCGATCATCCATTGGTGCGTATCGCCAAAGGATGCTGGTTGATAAAAAGCCAAATAATCCACAGCAACAACTTTCGGGGCGGTGGTGAGTGGAATTCGATACCAGCCAAGCATACGCGCTATTTCTAAATCACGCGGGGTGGGAATATAAGCAACAAGGATCAGCGCAGAAGGTAAAATCATTATGCTAACAATATACCATCAAAAAAAGCACCCAGGAAGATATCCTCTAGGGTGCTCGTTTATTAAGGAAATTACTCCTTATGCAATACCAACTTGAGCATTAAACTCGTCGATCAGCTCATCAATCTCAGGGGTTTGACGCTGGAACTGAGTCCAATGATCTGCATCATACCACTGCTCTTGAATTTCCTCGTAGGTTTTGCCTTGCTGCTCAACCCAAGTAAAATACTTCAAGTTATGGATACGGCGACGGTCAATATAACGCAGCTCCTCAAGATTGTCTGTAGATTGCCCGATCAACCAACGAGAAAAATCGGCTGCAGCATTGGTTTCGGTGTATTCTCCGAATTCTTCGTGCATTTCTTCCAGGCGACTCTGGTACAGCTCCATTGAATCGGTCAGTACGGTGATCATAATATCATTTTCGCCCATCTCGTAATACTTGGCTGCCTTGATCGCGGAGAGCACGTTAGAAATACCAGAAAATCCTAAAAGATCTAGCTGCGAAACGATGGCTTCAGGCACACCTTGATTAATAAGGTATTTATGACCCTCAGGCTCGTTAAAGAGGCGAGCTAGGTTGACAACAGCATTATCATCGATAGCAACGATCATATCCGTATTTTTGGAATTATGAATCCAGGGCACGTGTTTGTCGCCGATACCCTCAATGCGATGTGCACCAAAGCCATTCTCCAGCAATGTGGGGCACTGTAATGCTTCACTGGCGATTATTTTGCTATCGGGGAAAAGTTGTTTCATATAGTCACCACTGGCAATCGTGCCAGCAGAGCCAGTAGCTGAAGCCAAACCGCGATAGCGATCGTTGGGACCCATCACCTGCTTCAGAACTTCTTCCATCGCATTTCCGGTGACCTCATAATGCCAGAGGTAGTTACCGTACTCGTCGAATTGATTGAAGATCATTAGATCTTCGCCGGTGGCACGTAACTCCCAGCATTTATCGAAAATTTCTTTGACATTGGACTCGCTGCCTGGGGTTTTGATCGTCTCGCCGGCTACACTGGCTAACCAATCAAAACGTTCTTTTGACATTTCCTCGGGCAAGATGGCAATCGATTCGCAGGCCAATAGAGATGAATCGTAAGCTCCGCCACGGCAGTAGTTACCCGTGGAAGGCCAGACGGCCTTTTGCGTGGTGGGATCAAACTGACCGGTCACTAATCGTGGGACCAAACAACCAAATGCCGCACCCACTTTATGCGCCCCTGTTGGGAACCACTTTCCAACCAAAACAACAATACGCGCGTCGACACCCGTCAAAGACTTTGGCAGCTCAAGGTAATTCACATCGCCAAAATTTCCACCCGAAGCTACAGGCTCATTGTGCCAGCTAATACGGAATAAGTTACGAGGATGAATGTCCCATAAACCAATACCTCGCAATTCTTCTTTGATCTTATCAGGGATCAAAGCGGGATTTTTCATTTGCGCGTAGGTTGGGATAATGATATTGCGTTCACGCGCTCGTTGAACGCCGCGCTCTAAACGATCTTCAAATATTGTTAAATCAATCATAATGTTCCCGTAACTCCTATTTTATAGTGAAACTACCAATATATCTATTTTTCTTCTTCAGGGGCATCTCGGACAATATAAAGCGGGCGCCCCTTGGCTTGGTCGTAAAGCCTGCCAATATACTCACCTAATATCCCTAATGATATTAGCTGCACTCCCCCCAGGAATAAAACAGCGATCAGCGTGGTTGCCTGCCCCAAAAATGCTTGCGACCCCGAAGCTCGCAAAACGATAACAATTGGGATAGCTAAAATACTCAGCGCGGCAGCTAAAAAACCGAGATACATCGCCAATTGCAGCGGAAGATACGAAAAACTCGTTATAGCATCGCTTGCAAATTTAATCATCTTACCAAGCGGGTATTTAGTTTCACCCACCGCGCGCGCTGCACGCTTGTAGGGCACACCAGTTTGTTTAAATCCGACCCAAACTGACATACCGCGTAAAAAGCGATGGCGCTCGCGCATCTGATTGATCACATTAACAACTTTGCGATCGATAAGTCGAAAATCACCCGTATCAAGCGGGATATCAACATCAGTAATTCGATTGATCGTTCGATAAAAAATGGATGCAGTTATTTTTTTAAACCAGTTTTCGCCCTCACGCTCAGATCGCACAGCATAGACAACCTCAAAACCCATGCGCCACTTAGCAAGCAGATCTAAAATAACTTCCGGTGGGTCTTGTAAATCAGAATCTATGACTACAACGGCCTCGCCACGACTGGTATCCAGGCCAGCCGTTACAGCAAGCTGATGGCCAAAATTTCGGGCAAAAATTACCTGGCGAACATTTTGATCTTGCTCACACAACCTTTGGATGATATCCGCTGATCCATCAGTAGAACCATCGTCTATCAGGATAAGTTCCCAAGAGTCGTTCGTTGAATCCAATACCTCTTTGATACGACTGTATAGCTCATGAAGATTACCTGCTTCATTGTAGATCGGTGCGATAATTGATATTGTAGGTATATCGGCCATATTTATACCTTTTCAGTCCCAGACTCAGATTTAATTTTTGAGAAAAAATACATTGTAGGATCTTGCCCTTCTGGGAATGGCGCCAAACCCAACACACGCCTGCGCAAGTAATTTCCCAAAACAAGCAAAGATACAAAAACCGGCACGGCAATAAACGCGGCTAGTGCTCCATGAAAAATCAAGGCAGCTAACACAATTACAAAAATAACACCGGAATGTAAGTGCACATGTTTTCCCACAATGATTGGGCGTATCCAAACATTCTTGATCATGGTTAAAATCATGTATATAACAAACACAATTACGGCAAACCAACTATTGCTTACAGCAATGATAGATGAACCACCAATAAACGCAGCCAGCACAGAAAGCACACCTGAAACCACAGCGCCAATCTCATGTACAAAGCTAAACAATCCAGTTAGAAAACCTAGGATGATAGCTCCTGGCAAACCAACGGCCAGCCACACCAAAGCATCTACGAGGCCTACCACAAACATAAAGGCTAGTTGACTGCGCAAATAATCTGCCCACACATGGTTTAGTTGTTCAGACAGATTGAACGCATCTTGCTGATAAGCTTCCGGAGCTAAACGCACAAGCCAGCGACGGAGTTTTCTCCCGTCCCGCAAGAAATAATACATCGAAACTAAGATCAGCAATATCCAGAAAGAATTCTTTGTTACTATCTCAATTGCTCTTAAGGTAAATTCCGCCAATGGTGGGTACAAATCCGTCGAAACATTGGGAAATTTTGGCAAGAATTGTCCTGGGTAAAAAGACCAGTTCCAGATTACGATCGGCGCGTCTGAGATTCTTTCATAAAGCTGGACCAAACCCGCTAAATCCAGCTCTATAGCACGGATTTGATTGATCATCACCGGAGTCAATACAGCCAGGATTGCAGCAAAAAGCAGTAAGGTGGAAAAATAGACAGCGGCTACAGCGCTGCGGCGTCGCATTTTTGTCTTGCGCGTCAAATAATCTACGGCGGGATTCATAACATAAGCAAACAATGCTGCCAAAACTAATGGGCCAATAACGCCGCGTAAAAACCATAATGCCCCAAAGGCAATGGTTAATAGCATCAAAAATGCAATCATGCGAGCTTCTTTTGACCAGCTGTCTATATTTTTCATCTTTCTAGGTTCATTTTCTCGAAATTATCCAACATTTATTGCGATTGTAAATTCTTGTTAAGGAAGACGCCCCGTATTTTTAAAAGGTTGCGGCATCGGGGCGTTGACGAATTTGGCGTGCAATATTATTTGCTAGTTACTGACCCAGTAACTTCTTTACAGCTTCCATAGTAGGTTCAATAATTGGGGCTTGTCCCGCAGCTAGCATAGCAGCGTTAACATCTTTCAAACCGCTCCCGGTGTTAAGCACCAAAACTGGATCATCTGCCTTTATCATCCCTGTTTGAATCGCTTTTACCAAACCTGCGTAAGATGCAGCACCAGCTGGCTCGGCAAAAATGCCAACTTTTCCAAGCTTGGCTATTGCCTGGATTATCTTCTCATCGGAGACAGTAATATAAGCTCCACCCGATTGCGTGGCCGCCCGCAAGGCGCGCAAGCCGTCTCTCGGCATATCTACTGCTATGCTGTCCGCCCGGGTTGTCGCTGCAATGGGCAAGATTTCCTCATTGCCGGCTTGAAAGGCATTGGCAATCGCGGCTGAACCATCTGCTTGAATACCAAAGAAACGCGGTAATTGTTCGATCAGCCCAAGGATATACAAATCCTTGAAACCTTTGTGAATGCTAGAAATAATATTGCCATCACCCACAGATACAAATATATTCAAGGCAGACACGTTGAACTCAATATCTTTACAAAATTCCCAAATTTCAAATGCGGCCGTTTTCTTGCCCTCAACAGTGAATGGATTGTATCCTGTGTTGCGGCAATACCAGCCAAATTCTTCAGCGGCTTCAACTGAAAGATCGAATGCAGCATCGTAATTATCATCAACAAGAATCACTTCAGCGCCATAGATTAACAACTGGGCAATTTTAGCTGGTGGTGCGCTCTTAGGGGCAAAGATAACGGCCTTTTGCCCAACAGCAGCAGCCATACCCGCCAGCGCTGCGCCTGCATTCCCTGTTGAGGCCGTGACAACAACTTCGACGCCAATTTCGCGCGCACGTGCCACAACTACCGCACTGGCCCGATCTTTAAATGAAGCCGTGGGATTGCGGCTTTCATCTTTTATCCACAGTCGTTTGAGACTCAGCTCTTGGGCCAACACAGACGGAGAAAAAACAGGGGTCCAGCCAGCAGCCCTAAGGGGAGTATATTTGCTTCCCGGATCGGCAACAGGCAAGAGGGGTAGATAACGCCATAAAGAACTGTCACGCTCATCGATCAATTTGTCCAGCCAATTGCGTTGAATTTCTTCGTAATCCAACACAACGTCTAAGTTGCCCCCATCCTTTGGACAGGTATAACTCACTTCGTCGTGTTGATATTCGGCATTACAAACGGAACATCGGTATCCTATAAAACGGGTCATACAGTTTCTACTCCTTCTTCAACTACACCTGCCATCAGTAAACCCAATTGTTCGGGAGTGGCTTCATTCCCAGGAATAATATCCATGATTTCGCCTTCACAGATGACCGCAATACGATCCGAAAGCGCCATAACTTCATCAAGGTCTTCAGATATCATCATAATAGCTGTGCCATCACGCCGCTGCTTAAGCAGTTGAGCGTGCACGTATTCAGTTGCACCAACATCAAGACCGCGCGTTGGCTGTGCTGCGATAAGTACACGCGGCTTACGAGAAATCTCACGTGCCAATACTACTTTTTGTATATTTCCTCCAGAAAGATTGCCCGCCTTGGTCTCCCGTGAGGGAGTTTTTACTCGATATTTCTCAATCAGATCATCGCTGTGTTTAGCAATGTTCGTTAGCTTGAGAAAACCTTTTTCGGAAAAGGGGCTAATATGATGCTCGCGCAAGATCAAATTCTCTGCAATAGAGAAATCTTTTATCATGCCGTCTCGCATGCGTTCTTCGGGGATATACGAGATCATTCGCTCAGTTATCGAGCCGGGACGAAAGTCAGTCACATCTTCACCCTCAAAAAACACTTTCCCCTCCACGATTTCTCGTAATCCGGTGATTATCTCGGCCAGTTCGCGCTGACCGTTACCTGAAATTCCGGCAATACCCAATATTTCGCCCGAATGTACTTTTAACGAAACGCCGCGCAAGGCAGGCGTACCTCTATCGCTATCACAAGTTACATTTTCGAGTGTCAATCGGGCTTTGCCCCGCTCAATAGTATCTAAATCACGAGCAAGATTAACTTCGCGTCCTACCATCCAATTAGCTAATTCTTTTTTTGTAATTTCGGCGATATTTTTGGTGCCGATCTTGCCGCCGTCTCGCAATACAGTAACGCGATCACCAATAGCCATGATCTCGTGCAATTTATGCGAAATAAAGATCAAAGCATGGCCATCGGCAACCATCTGACGCATAATAACAAAGAATTCATCCACTTCTTGAGGCGTGAGTACAGCAGTGGGTTCATCGAGGATCAACAAAGCTGCACCACGATAAAGCGCCTTGATTATTTCTACTCGCTGCTGCTGTCCCACCGCAAGCTGCCAAATATAGGCATCAGGGTCTATTTGCAAACCGTAAATGTCGCCTAATTCCATAATCCTTTTGGAGACTTTATCGAGGTCAGTAAGAAATCCTCGCGAAGAGGGAAGTCCCAATGCTACGTTTTCAGCAACGGTGAGTGTTTCAACAAGCATGAAATGCTGATGGATCATACCTATGCCATGTTTTATCGCGTCGGTTGGATTCTCGATCTTGATAGGCATTCCATTCAGCAATATATCGCCCTCGCTAGGTTCATATATCCCATAAAGAATTTTCATCAGGGTGCTTTTCCCAGCACCATTTTCGCCTAACAAAGCGTGCACTTCGCCTGAACGTATATCGAAATCTACATTATCATTGGCTAATACTCCGGGAAAACGCTTGCTAACACCGCGCATTTCCAACGTGTTGATACGAGTATGGCCTGAGGGAAGTTTGTTTTCAGTCATAGGTTAGTCCGATTTGATGCAGGCGACCCAGAGGGTGCGACCCTGCGCTTCTTATAGAGAAATCATACAGTCAGAAAAATTTCTGACCGTATGATTTTTCGGTAAGCACTTCCAACTTACCCTCCCTTAACCAAAGGGAGGGTAAGTTGAAGCGTTTTTAGGAATTTACTCTACGGGAACGACGATGGAGCCATCAATGATGCCTTGTACTGCCGCATCGGCGAGAGTTTTAACGTCAGCAGGCAAATTATAGCCTGCGTTGTAATCCATCAAAATACCACCATTTGCTAGGGTGATAGTATAAGAGTGTCCACCGTAGGTGCCTTCTTTGATCAGAGCAATCATCTCATCAAGAGCAACACTCCAATCGTAGACCTGATTGGCAACAACGATATCAGGAGCGAGAGAGGTTTGGCTAGCTTGCGTGCCGAACCATAGTGCGCCATTCTCTTCAGCTACACCAACCGCTCCAACTACCATCTGGGCGGTACCGGTTAGCACATCTGCACCAGCGGCGACATGGATGTTAGCAGCTTCAGAAGCCAAAGCGACATCTGAGAAGGAGCCAATCCAGTTGACGTTGACAACAATATCGGGATTGGTGGATTCAGCACCGGCAATAAATCCTGCGACATAGAGAGAAGCGTCACCTGCCTGGATGGGGCCTATTACGCCAATTACACCTGCTTCAGAAAGGCTGGCAGCGACCACACCATTGACATAGCCGCCCTCTTGAGAATTAGCTTCGTACGCGAAAACGTTGGTGATTCCTTCGTCAGAGAAAGTGTTTAGCGTTGTTCCCCAAGCGAATGAAGTAGATTGGAAATCAGGAGCAATTTCCTGTAAAGATGATCCGTATTGCGAACCATGAGCAATGACCAAGTCATAGCCTTCTGAGGCATAATCACGGATCGCGGCTGCGGCATCATCAACCACAAACATGCCTTCGGAATAAACGATCTCCATAGCCGAATCGCCGCCCATCTCTTCTTGGACAGCCAACAAAGCATCAAACATGCTCTGGCTAAATGCCAGATCATTAATGGCGCTGGGCATGATAATGGCAACCTTGAAAGCTTCAGTTGCAGGCTCTTCATCGGGGGTTGTACCACAAGCGCTCAAAACGAACACCAAGGCTAACAACAAAACAACAAATAGATTTTTTTTCATTCTCATCTCCTTACTACATAATTAATTGCGACCAAGGTCGCTGACCACACAAAACTTAGACAACTATTTCCTTAAAACGCTCGCCTTATTGACCTCGTTCAAACGGTTTGGTAAGTGCCGATGGCGATCGCACTCTGGAAACGGTTGCAACTAATACGATAATCGTCAAAATATACGGCAGCATAACCGCAAGTTCCGACGGAATGGGGATATTCAACACTTGCATCCACAACTGCAAAGAATTAACCATGCTGAAAAGCAGCGCACCTGCTAAAACACCCCATGCTCGCCACGCTCCAAAATACACAAGAGCAACGGCAATAAAACCAAGACCGCTGGTCATATTCTGTTGGAAAACATTGAGCAGCGCGATGGACATAGATGCGCCCGCCAACCCAGAAAGCGTGCCACCAGTAATAATTGTAAAGTATCTGATACGCGCTACGCTAACTCCCAGCGAATCGGCTGCTTCAGGATTTTCCCCTACGGCACGAATTTTTAATCCAAGAGTGGTTTTATTCAATACGAACCATGCTGCTGGAACTAAGAGAAATGCACCATATACCAGGATGTTTTGCTGAAAGAATATTTCTCCAAGAATGGGAATATCGCCTAAAATGGGGACACTCACTTTCGGAAAACCTTTGACCGTCTCGACTGTACCCAGAAGCATCTTGAATAGCAAATCACTCATGCCCAAGCCAAATAAGTAAAACCCGATGCCGCTAATGCCCTGCTGCGCTTGCAAATTGACGGTGACATAAGCCATCGCCAATCCCATCAAAGCGCCCACGAACATCGCGGCCAATAATCCCAACCACAGATTGCCAGTTGTAAAAGCAACATAAAAGGCTGCGAAGGCTCCTAACAACATCTGTCCATCCACGCCGAGATTAAGAACACCGCTTCGCTGGCCAAAAGTCTCGCCAATCGCGGCGTAGAGATACGGAGTCGCCAGACGGATGCCCGAGGTTAGCACACCAATTATTACCGTTGCAGACAATATTCCACTTATCATTCTGGCACCTCCGCCAGCGCCGGTTTCGTTTTATCCGGCTTAGCAGGGGGCATTTCATTTTCATCCCAGTCACTTGATAAGCGTTTTCGCTGCCTATGTTTACGCCAAATTTCGCTGCTAACTACAAAAACGACCACCAAACCATTGAGCGCGGTAATCAACGCTGATGGAATTTGCACAACACGCTGCATTTTATTAGCTCCTACTAACAGCGCGCCAAAGAATATCGACGCAGGAATCGTCCCAAGGGGGTGTAGCTGTCCAAATAGTGCTGCAACAATGCCGTTAAATCCGGCGCTCCCTGTAAATCCAGAGGCAGATCCATCTGTGATCATGCGGTAATTAACACCGTATACCTGAATGGCGCCTGCCAGGCCAGCAAATGCACCGCTCAAAAGCAACGCTGTCACGATGCGGCGACGAACGCGGATACCGCCATAGCGTGAAGCGTGTGGATTTTGTCCCACAGCACGGATGCGATATCCCAACGTTGTTCGCCAAAGAAGAATATAGACCAGGAAGGCCAAAAAAACTGCGATCAAGAAACCAATATGCAACCGAGTTGGCGCCCAACGTGGAAAACGGAAAGCTTCAAGCAGGCGCGCAGTTTGTGGAATTTTAGACGCCTTTTCTGCTTGAGCAGGATCAATCATAGGTCCGCGTAGTAGGTAGTTCATTAATTGCACAGCAATAGCATTCATCATCACTGTGCTCAGTATTTCATTAACTCGAAAATAAGCTTTCAGAAGACCTGGAATGCCCCCCCAAATAGCACCTCCTAGAAAGCCAGCCAATATTGCTGCAATTATCACCAGCCAACCAGGCCAATCAGTAAAGGTTAGGCCGACCTGCGTGGCAAAGATGCCCCCGATAATCATCTGCCCCTCACCACCAATATTGATCACGCTTGCCCGAAATGCGATGCAAATTCCCAATCCGACCAGCAACAGTGGCGTCGCTTTTACAAGCGTTTCTGCCATTGCATTCGTATTGCCAAATGCGCCTACCAAAAGTGCACCGTATGCTTCACCAGGATTTACGCGCAACACCAGCAGCATAACCGCGCCTACACCCAATGCAGCCAAGGTAGCCATTACGGGCATTAGGGAATCCAATAAAGCATTTAATCTAGATCGCATATTTTATATCCATGCCAAAACACATTGCACTTGGGGATAGAAAAATTCATGATACTTTGATTTGTGCAAACAATCCAAAATGATCGGAAGGATATATGTCAGCATTATGCTTTGCAGGTTGATTAAGAACAAGATCACAGGACTGCGTTTGCAACCGAGGATCTACAAATATATAATCCAGCGTACCGCGCCATGATGCATCTGTAGCTGGTCGGTGGCCCAACAATCTTTGGGCAGCAGCGCGTAATTTCATTTTTACCGAAGGCGGTAATGGCGTGGGGCAGGTATATGCTGGCTCCTCCCCATGCACAGCAACATATGCGGAATCAAAATACTGTCGCATAAATTGGATAGCGGGGGTATCGGGTGTGCCATTAAAATCACCACATACCACCACGGGATTTACCGCTGGTTGCGTATCCATCCAATCTAACAACAATTCTACCTGTGCCAAACGCTTTGGCGAAGAACCATGTTGCCAGTAAAATTGTCCATTAATTAATAAGAGGGTTTCACCTTCAACTCGAAAAGTGATCGCCTGCGCCACGCGGTTTTGCGTTAACAAATCTAAGCGCTCTTGCTTTCTTATGTGTAAGCGGCTTAGTACAGCAATCCCTTCTTTTTTTTCATAAGCTCCCGTTTTAGGACACAGATAA
>PVMK01126781.1_pt1 | contig 19205 bp, 19 predicted proteins | sample 1853481 | NCBI WGS metagenome assembly PVMK01 (sample SAMN08533507, study PRJNA380276) | Marine sediment metagenome, whole genome shotgun sequencing project. | reverse complement strand
ACGGCCCGAATGCCTGGGTGGCGTAGGTAACGGGTCCGCCAGTGTCGCGAAAATAGCTGGCCACGCGCGCGAATACGAAGACGATCGCCATGATCAGCACCCCGCAGGCGACATAAATCCAGGGACTGAACAACCCGGCCCGTTCCACCGCAATCGCCGGCAGTGCGAAAATTCCGGCGCCGATGGTGCCATTGAGCGCGATGGCGCCAAATCCCAGTTTTCCGATTTCCCGCTTGAGCCCGACCTGCTGCTGGCCGGCTCCCTTACTTCCTGTCTCTGTCATGTGAACAGGGAGGCATTAACGACGAAATGTGCAGCAACACTGGCGATGTAGCCCAACATGATCGCCCAGGTCCACTTGAGGTGGCCGAAGAAGGTGTAGATGCCGCGAGCCGTACCCATCACGGCCACGCCAGCGGCGGAGCCGATTGAGAGCATCGAACCACCAACGCCGGCGGTCAGTGTGACCAGCAGCCACTGGCCCTGCGACATGTCCGGATTCATTTCCAGCACGGCAAACATCACCGGGATGTTGTCGATGATGGCTGAAGCGAAACCGACGATGATATTGGCGGTGGTCGGGCCCATACCCTCGTACATCAACTCTGACCCGACCGCGAGATAGCCGAAAGCGCCCAGTCCACCGACGCACATGATCACGCCGTAGAAGAACATCAGCGTATCCCACTCGGCGCGCTGCAGGCTGTTGAAAATATCAAAGACCTGCCGGTCACCATCCGGCTCGCTTTCGTGGACTACTTCTACGCCCAGCGGAGTCGCTTCCACCTTCTTCAATTCATGCCCCTTGGCGATACGCACATCGCGCCGTTGCAGGTAGTAACCAAACATTTTCAGGAACCCCAGGCCGGTCATCATGCCGACCACCGGTGGCAAGTGCAGGACATTGTGCATGGTCACCGCCATGGTGATTGTCACCACGAACAGCCCCACGACCACCCAGGCGCCATGTTGCAGTTCGGCTTTGTCGGTCACCGGTTCCGGCTGGCCTTTGCCAACGGCAAAACTGAGAATTGCAGCAGTCACCAGCCAGTTCACGACAGATGGGATGAACAGGGCAAAAAACTCCTGGAATTGCACCACGCCCTTCTGCCAGACCATCAGGGTGGTGATATCGCCGAAGGGACTGAATGCGCCGCCGGCATTCGCCGCCACCACGATGTTGATACAGGCCACGGCAATGAATTTGGTGTTGCTGCCCCCCACAGCGACCGCCACCGCCGCCATCAACAGGGCGGTCGTGAGATTATCCGCCACCGGCGAAATCACGAAAGCGAGCCCACCGGTGATCCAGAAAATCTTGCGCAGCGAGAAACCCTGGGTGACCAGCCAGACGCGCAGCACATCGAATACGCCGCGCTCCTCCATCGTGTTGATGAAGGTCATCGCCGCCAACAGAAACAGGAACAGTTCGACAAATTCCAGCAGGTCGCCACGAATCTCGAGATGGGCCCGGTCGACATCACCGGCCTGCATGAAGGCGATGGCCACCAGCACCCAGATCAGACCCGCCGCTACGATCACCGGCTTGGACTTCCTCATGTGAATGACTTCTTCGCCGATCACCAGTGAATAGGCCGCGATGAAGATCACCAGCGAGAGGATGCCGGCCCAGTGCCCGGTCAGGTCGATCATTTCCACGGCGCCTTCCGTCGCGGCAAATGCAATTACCGGCAGCAAGAGGACAAACAGGCTGAGGCCGATGGCGCGCAGCAGGAGCCCGCGTTAGCAGTACGAGTCATGGCAAAGCCTCGGATGAGATTGCGTTATATCTTTGATGTTGTGCACGGGTGCGTCAAGCAAATCCGGTAATCGGGAATTCCGGCTGAGTTTCGCTATACTTGTCTCAACGTCCCCCCGGGCCAAATCTATTGAGAATTCTGGGAAAATCCCTGCTACTTCTTGCCATCCTGGCCATCACCGGCCTGAGCCTGGCCTGGCTCACTGCTGATCACTGGACCGACGAAATGGCCCAACCTTCGATCGCTGATACCGGATTGCGGGATGTCGGCTGGCCGGCCTACGGAAATGACCAGGGCGGCTCACGCTACTCTGTGGCCGGCCAGGTCAATCAGAATAATCTCGAACGCCTGGCTCCGGTGTGGACATTCCGTACCGGCGAAACCGGCGCAGGCTACCGCTCCGGTTACAAACACAGTTTCCAGGCCACCCCGGTGCTGGCAGGAAACACTCTGTATTTTTCTACCGCTTTCAACCGCGTGTTTGCCATCGATGCTGAAAACGGTCAGGAACGCTGGCGATTCGATGCCGGGCTCGATCCCGATGTGGGGTTCAGTGAAGTCTCCAACCGCGGCGTAGCCTACTGGCTTGACCACACGGCGCAGCACGGTGAACCCTGCCGCGAGCGCATCCTGGTCGGCACCCTCGACGCCCGGCTGATTGCGCTGGACGCGGCCACCGGTGAGCGCTGCACCGGCTTTGCCGATAATGGCGAGGCTGACCTGAAAGCTGCATTGCGTGCAGAGGACCGTGGCCGTGCCTATCCCGTTACCTCACCACCGGTAATCATCGATGACCTGGTAGTGCTCGGATCAGGCATGATCGACGGCTGGAATACGGGTCGAGGTCTCGGTACGGTCTGGGCCTACGACGCGCGCAATGGCGAACTGCGCTGGAAATGGCATGCGATTCCACGTGATCCGGATGCCGGCAATGCCGCTGACTGGCGCCCGGAGCAGGCGGCGAAGACCGGCACCGCCAATGTCTGGTCACCGCTTTCCGTGGACCCGAAACGAGGCCTGATTTTTGCGGCCTCCGGATCAGCCAGCCCGGATTATTTCGGCGGAGAGCGTCTCGGCAACAACCGGCACGCCAACTCGCTGGTCGCACTCGATGCCGCCAATGGCGGGGTCGCCTGGTCATACCAGTTGGTTCATCACGATCTGTGGGACTACGACATCGCTTCGCAACCCGTGTTGGTGGATATTGAGCGTGACGGGATCAAGGTGCCTGTCGTGATCCAGGCAAGCAAGATGGGAATGTTGTTCACGTTTAACCGTGAGACCGGTGAGCCGTTTTTCCCGATCGAAGAAAGACCGGTACCGGCATCCGATGTCCGCGGTGAAGAAACATGGCCTACCCAGCCGTTTCCGCTGGTGCCCCCACCGCTGGTGCCACAGCACACCATCACTGCGGATGATGCCTGGGGGCTTACTCTCTGGGACAAGGGAGAGTGCCGTGACCTGATCAACAGTCTGGTGAGCGATGGCATCTACACACCACCAAGTCTGCAAGGCACCATCATGATCCCGGGCAATGCAGGCGGCTCTAACTGGGGCAGCGTTGCCTATGACCCGGTCCGGCAACTACTGGTTGCCAACACGATGCATCTGCCATTCGTGGTGGCATTGATACCCCGCGACGAATACGAGGCTGTTCGTGATTCCGGCCGGTATCCGGACACTGAGTTCGCACCGCAACCAGGCACGCCATATGGAATGCGCCGTAAACCCCTACTTTCACCGATCGGGTTGCCATGCGTGAAGCCACCGTGGGGGACACTGGCGGGTGTGGATATGGCCACTGGTGAAATCCGCTGGCAGGTTCCACTGGGCACCACGCGTGACCAGACCCCATTGCCATTCGGCTTGAATCTCGGCATGCCCAACACGGGTGGCCCGCTGATCCTGGAAAATGGCCTGGTGTTTATTGCTGCCGCGCTGGATGACTATCTGCGCGCCTTTGACATCGAAACCGGCGAGGAATTGTGGCGTGGCCGATTGCCGGCCGGCGGTCAGGCCACACCCATGACCTACCAACTCAATGGCCGGCAATACGTCGTTATCGCGGCTGGAGGACATGGCAACATGGGCAGCAACCGCGGCGACCATATCGTCGCATTTGCCTTGACTGACTGAATCAGTCTCTCAGTACATCCGCCACACGCCGCAGGCGCGCCCCTGCTTCAGCGCATCGATCACTCGATCCATTGCCTCGGCATAAGGCGCATTTACGGTTACTTCAAAAGCCATTTCAGACATGTATCAACCCTCACATTGGAGATTAAGTTTGTTCCCGGGCTTCCTGCCTCTGCAGGATTCGGATAAGACTCAGGCGATAAACGACATAATACTTGAGAATATTCGTCACGTACTGAACAGTCTCACGCCCGATTTCTTTCGCTGCGATCATTTCGACATTGTCGAACCACTTATTAGGGTCGTAACCCTGCTGCTTAGCCTTGCTGCGTAGCCTGGCAACGCGCGCCGGTCCCGCATTATAAGCGGCCAGGGCAAAAAGCATTTTGTTGTAGTCATCCATTTCAGGATCACTGAAATATCGGTTGCGGATGAAATCCAGGTACCGCACACCCGCGTGTATGTTGGCTTCGGTTTCGGAAATATTGGTGATGCCCACATTCGGATCTGCGGCTGTGCTTGGCAGTAACTGCATGATTCCTACCGCACCCGCGCGGCTGCGTGCGCTCTGCTTCAAGCGGGACTCCTGGTAACCCTGGGCGGTAACAATCAGGTAGTCAAACCCGTATTGATCACCATACTTTTCAAAGATACCGACGACTTCCTGAAAGCGCTTGTAATCTTCGGCGCCCAGGGCATTTTGAGTCCAGTCGAAATCCCTTACATAGCGATTGATCAGGATGTTCCCTTTCAGTGTTCCCTGGCGATGTGATTTCAAAAACTCATTCATCACCGCCATCAACTGCGGGCTGTCCTCCCGGATGGCATAAGCAAGCTGCCCGCCAGAGCGGAACACAATGTCGTCCCGGACCGTCAGATTCCCAAAAACGCCAGCCCAGGTCCGCGCCTTGTAGTCATCAACCACAGCCCACTCCAGGGCGCCGGAGTTAACCATTTCGAGGATATCTTCATCTTCCAGGAATTCCGACACGTCCCGGATATTGATTTCATCCTTACCTTCTTCACGAAATCTCCGGTTGAGTTCATCCAGGCTGGATCGATAACTGCTGGACACCCGCAGATACATCTCGCGCCCGGCCAGGTCATCGATGGACGAGATCGCAGGCGCGGACGGGCCGGTGACGAGAACTTCAGATAACGGCCGTGAGAATGGGTCAGTAAAATCGATCAGCTCTTCCCGCTCAGGCGTAATGGTCAACCCTGCCGCCGCAATGTCACCGCGACCTGCGAGCAAACCCGGAATTAATTCGTCACGGGCAACCGGAATGAAAATTACATGGATTCTTATGTGCTTTTTCTTCAGGCGCTGGTTGAGGGCATCCTCAAACATCTTGAACAGTTCATAGGTAATACCCTTTTCCCGCCCACCATCAACAAAGTACCTGCCCAGGCCATAAACCGTCAGAACCCGGATGACGCGCCTTTCCTCCATCCCCTCCAGATCACCGGTCCATGACCTGGAAAGGACGGGAATGTCCAGTGCCTGCTGAATTTGGTCCAGCGAAAGCCTGGAGCGCGATTCCTCCGGGATTTCGGAACTCTTCGCTTCCACCGTAGGCACCTGTTCAGATGATATAGCAACTGCTGTGGCTTCACTTGTCGCAGATTCATTGCACGCTACGAGGACGAAAAACGGCAGTAGTAAAATCATTTTTTTTATCATGGAAATAGTTTACCGGAATGTGGACTGATCGAAGCTTGAAATTGTTCTGATCTAATTTTGAGCATAATATTCGCTTCGTCGCAAAAGGAATTTTCCGATATTTTCTACGTCTTTTGTCAATTCAGCAACTTGCAATTTGGACCTGAGATTGGTCTTGAGGAAACCCTTCTAACCTCGCCTCTACCTTCGTTGACATCGCCTGTTCCGAGGAGTAGCTTAGATCCCCCGTTAGAAGAAACCCACCGGCCGGACGGCCGACCCGCCGGAAGGCAGAACGGAGGGTAACGGACAACGGGATAAGTGTTCACGTGGTACTGAACACGTCGCCCAGACCGGGCTCTGCAAACGCCGGTCGTACCATCGAAGGGTGACTCGAAAGGGAAATGCAATCCCTTGAGATAGACGCCAGGAGGTGCAAGCCTCACAAGGCCGCCAGACTGAAAACAGTTCACGCTGATAGAAAGTCTAAAAGATCGGAGAAGCTTCGGCTTTGAAAGATCGGGATCGGAAGCAGCTTCGGCAGCAGAAGGTCCAGAGTTCGGAAGGCGCAAGCCGGAAGAGCCGAGAGGTGGAAGGAGCGCAAGTTCTGGAAACCGACGAGAAAGCGGGCGCAACCCTGCGGAATCGGAAGGCCAAAAGACGTCGAGAAATAAGGCGGGAGTAGAAGTCCCGCAACCAGGGTCCAGGGCAGAGAACTGAGAAACTGGATAGAGTTGGAAAGGCCTAGGAGGATCTGCAGTCCACCATAAGCGGAGTTCCGATACTTCTACACGAGAGAGGAGGCTTATGTCTCCTCTCTTTTTTTGTCTTAAAAAACCTTCTGGAATCGTAATACAATAGCCCCTCGCAGCGATCTGGCATCGTTAGCAGGCATCAGGAAACAATGGAAGAATCAACAACAAGCCGCATCGATTCTGAGTCACCGGTCATCCGGATCAGGGACCTGGTGTTCAGGCGTGGGCGCAGAACCATCCTCGACGGTATCAGTATGGACATCAGGCGCGGGACCATCGTCGCCTTCATGGGGCCCAGCGGCGTGGGTAAGACAACGATTCTCAGGCTTATTTCAGGCCAGTTACGGCCGAATGAAGGGACCGTTGAAGTGAACGGCCATTTGGTCTCCTCCATGTCCGACCGGGAACTGCAGCACTTTCGCCGCGACATTGGCGTACTTTTGCAGGACGGCGCGCTGTTCACTGATTTGACTGTTTTTGAAAACATCGCCACTCCTGTTCGGGAACACACAAAGCTTCCTGAACCCCTGATCCGGCGCCTGGTGATGAGCAAACTCAACGCCGTCGGCCTGGGCGGCATCGAATACCGCATGCCGCACGAACTTTCCGGTGGGATGGCACGCAGGGTGGCTTTTGCGCGCGCCGTGGTGCTAGACCCCGAAATCATGCTGTACGACGAACCCATGACCGGCCTGGACCCGATCGCAATATCGACCGTCCGCACGCTAATGCGCGAAACCAACGATGCACTGGGCTTGACCAGTATCGTCGTCACCCATAATGTGGACCAAATGCGCGAACTCGTCGATTACTGCTACATCATTGCATCAGCGAAAATTGCGGGTGAAGGCCCGCCTGAAGAACTGAGCGCCAGTACAAACTCCAGCGTGAACCAGTTTATGAATGGCAAAGTCGAAGGACCAATCCCCTTCCACTACCAGCCACCCGGCGCTCCCTGGGGGTTGCTCGATTAGCACTGATAAGCCAAGTGGTATGGCCTCAGGGCCGGTCACCCAGGCCGGGCAGTGCCTGCTGTTCCTGTTCCGGATGCTGGCTGGAATCCGCTTCAGCGCCTCCCAGATCCTCACGGTACTGCAGCAGATCTACCTGATCGGGGCACGCTCACTGGTGATCATCATGATCTGCGGATTTTTCGTCGGCATGGTGCTGACTTTGCAGTCGATCAATGCGCTGGAGCAGTTCGGCGCATCAGACCAGGTCAGCCTGTTGGTTGTAAAATCCCTGTTCCGGGAGCTTGGGCCCGTCTTGACGGCACTGCTGTTCGCAGGCCGTGCCGGTACCTCGATCACGGCCGAAATCGGTTTGATGAAAGCCACCAACCAGATCGAAGCGATGGAACTGATGGCGATCGATCCGATTCAGCGGATTGCATTGCCCCGGTTCGCGGCCGGCGTGATTTCGGTTCCTTTGCTGACCGCCATGTTCAACGCCATGGCGATCCTGGGCAGCGTCGTGTTCGCTATCGGTGTAATGGACCTGGATGCCGGAATTTTCTGGAGCAAACTTGAGACCGGTGTCTATTTTCAGAAAGATTTCATCGGCGGCATTTGGAAAAGCCTTGTTTTCGGCGGCACGATCAGCCTGGTCGCCGTCTATTTTGGATATTCCGCCCGGCCAACAGGCGCGGGTGTTGGAACGGCCACAACCAATACGGTCGTTCTGAGTTCGGTTCTGGTACTTATTTTTGACTTCATCATGACGTCATTCCTGACTTGAGGTAATAATATGCGTGCGAACTACAAGGTTGAATTCGCATCCGGAATTTTCCTGCTGCTGGGCATTGCAGCCTTGATCTGGCTCGCCACCCGGGCGACGGATTACGGGCAGGATATCGGGAAAGAAACTTACAGCATCAGCGCAAGATTTATCAACGTGGGTGATTTGCGCAACCGCTCACCGGTTAAGAGTCGGAGGCGTGACTGTTGGCATGGTTGAATCAATTACCCTGGACCCGGTCACATTTGAAGCTGTGGTACACATGAGCGTGTCCTCCAGGTACAACGAAATCCCGTCCGATACCGGCGCGTCAGTACTGACATCAGGTGTGCTGGGCGACCGTTATATCGGGTTGGAGCCAGGTGGCGCCCCGGACATGATGACCGACGGCGACGAAATTTTTATCACTCAGTCAGCACTGGTGCTTGAGCAGATCATCAGTAAATATTTATTCAACACCGGATCAGGTAAGGAAGAATGATAAAGCGATTTTTTATCCCCGCCATACTCCTGCTGCTTGGAAGCAGCGTTGCGTTATCGAATTCAGTCGATCAGCGCGATCCGATGAGCATTATTAAAGAAAGCACTACCCGGATGCTGGCAACCCTGGATGAACGCCGGGAAGAATTCACAGCGGATCCCACAAAACTCAGAGCCATAGTTCGCGAAGATCTGCTGCCCCTGCTCGATCTTGAGTATTCAGCACGCCTGATCCTTGGGCGAGAAGGTCGCAAAGTCAGCCCGGAGCAACTGGATGCTTTTTCACACGCCATGAGCAACGTACTGGTTAACCGTTATGCGGACGGCCTGCTCGAGTTCAGATCTGACAAGCAGCTGGAAGTCCTGCCGATGAAAGGAAAGAATACGGAAAAGCTGACACGGGTCCGGACCCGCATCAAGCTCGAAAATGGTGGTTTTACCCCGGTGGACTATGCGTTCCGGAAAACTGAACAAGGCTGGAAAGCTTTTGATGTGACGGTCGAAGGAATTTCCTACATCATCACGTTTCGCAACCAGATTTCGCCCCGGGTAGCGGCTGATGGTATCGACAAGGTGACGCAAGAGATACTGGCTGGAAATATCGAGATCAATGAGTGACGTTTGTACAATTGAGGCAGGTGAATCCGGTTGCGCGAAATTCACCGGCGCGCTGACTTTCAAGTCCACACCCGGTCTGTACCAGGCAACAGATAAACTGTTCCACACAAATACACCTGTCTCATCGATCGACCTTGCGGGAGTGACGTCAGTCGACAGCGCCGGTCTGGCCCTGCTGCTTGAATGGCAAGCCACCCAGGGCCCGAATTCGCCCAGCCTGCATATCATCAACGCGCCCCCTGCCCTAATGAGCCTGGCGCTGCTGTGTGATGCGGTCGAACTGCTGAATATATCCGGCAGGAGCCAAGAGTCGTGAAAATAAATCGCCCGGTATTACTGGCAATCATGCTGCTGCAACTCGTCATACTGGGAGGCTGCGCCAGCCAGCCAGTTACCTTGACGGATCCGGAACGTGACCCCTGGGAAGCGTATAACCGAAAAATTCACTCATTTAACATGGGTCTCGACCGGGCCATTTTACGACCCGTGGCGAAAGGCTACGACGTCATCATGCCCGATGCGCCCCAACGCGGGGTCAGAAACTTTTTTAGAAACCTGGCTTACCCGGTGACCTTCGCCAACCTGATTCTCCAGGGGAAATTTGAAGATTCGCTGACCGCAACCGGCAGGTTCCTGATGAACTCCACCGTGGGGGTTCTGGGTTTCTTCGATGTCGCCACCAAGGTTGATATTCCCAAATTCGACGAAGACATGGGACAAACGCTCGCGGTATGGGGCTGGAAAGACAGCCGCTACCTGGTGATGCCGTTATTTGGGCCTTACACGGTACGTGACTTCATCGGCCGCGGTTTTTATGGTTATTTCCACCCGATCAGCTATGCCGTGCGCGAATACAACAACTACATTCCGCTGGTTGTGGACCTGATTACGCTGCGCGCGGAGTTGTTGCCTTTCCAGGCGGAACTGGATGCAGCAAACGATCCTTATGCGCTGATCAGGGATGTCTGGCTGCAAAATCGTGAATTCAAGATTTATGATGGCGACCCGCCGGAAGTGGACTACGACGCTCTATTGGAAGAGTACTGACCTGCTGGGGTAAGCTGATCCCTGTGACTCCATTCAGACACAAGCTGCGTTCCGTTTTCCTGCCTCTTATCGCACTGCTGGCACTGGGCGCATGCGACCAGCATTCTCAAAATCAGGACATCACAAATACATACAGTATTTACCGTCACGCCATGGATGGTGCACCAGCCAGCCTTGACCCGGCGCAGGCCTCCAACATTTACGCCAACTTCATCGTGGTAAACCTGTTCGACACACTCTACCGTTACAAGTACCTTGCCCGCCCCTATCAACTCGAATCAAACCTGGCTGAAGGCTTGCCGCATGTATCCTCCGATGGCCTGATCTATACAATTCGTATCAAACCAGGAGTGCACTTCATCGACGATCCGGCATTTCCAGAAGGCAAGGGCCGTGCCGTTCACGCCGCAGACTTCGTTTATTCGATCAAAAGACAATTCGATGAGAAAACCCGGGCCCAGGGCGCCTGGCTTTGGCAAGGCAAGATCGTAGGTCTCGATGAGTGGAAGGAAACCGGCTCCGATTACAACCTTGAGGTCTCCGGTCTGAAAGCGCTCGATGACCGGACTTTGCAGATCCAGTTGATCTCTCCTTTTCCGCAATTGACCCATACACTGGCCCAGGGGTTTTCGGCGATAGTGCCCAGGGAGGCCGTGGAATATTACGGCCAGGAGTTTGCGATCCATCCTGTGGGGTCCGGCCCATACCGCTTACAGCTATTCAACAGCGCAAGCGCCGTGCTGGTGCGCAATCCGGATTTCAGGAAAGAGCCCTTCAGCCTGGAAGCAGAAGGCTTCGATAGTGCTGCCCACTCCCACCTTGGCCTGGAAGGACTTGAAGGACGCATCCCACCCTTCACCAACCGTATCGAAATCGAATTCATTGCCGAGGATGCATCCCGCTGGAACGCCTTCACGGCCGGAGAACTGGATTTCATCAAAGTACCCGTCAGCCAGTTCGATCAGGTTCTGCAACAGCGTGATCCGCCGGCCCTTAATCCCGTACTGGCCGAGGGTTATCACCTGATCGCCAACCTGGAATCCGGCTTCGTACATACCGATTTCAACATGGATGACCGGCGGATTGGATACCATCCCAACCCGCAGCAGAACGCCCGCAACAAGGCTCTGCGCTGCGCGCTAATCAAGGCATTTGACTGGCCGAAGAGAAACGAGATTTTCTACTATGGGATCGGGCAGGTATTTCCCGGCATCATCCCCCCTGCGGCGCCCGAATTTGACCAGGTTCAGGACACCGGCTCCATCACCCGTGATCTCGACGGCGCCCGCGAACTGCTCCGCAGATATGGCTGGGACACAAACAATCTCCCGGTGCTTGAATACGGCTTCACAGCCAGCGTCACCGAACGCCAGATGTTCGAACAGTTCAGAAGTTTTATGGTGGAAATCGGATATCCACGGGAAAAGATACGGGCCCTTACTTTCGCTACTTATGGAGACTATGCCCGTGCTTACCTCAACCGGGAGGTGATGCTTACCACCACCGGCTGGACCATGGATTACCCCGATGCGGAAAACACGATAAGCCTGTTTTTTGGCCCGAACTCATCGCCCGGCTCAAATAGCGCCAACTATAACAATGAGGAATTCGACCGCTTGTATCGTGGCAGTTCGGGCATGCAGCCTTCACCCATGCGCACAGCCATGTACCGCAACATGAATCAGATCGTGATTGACGACTGCGTGACCATCAGCGGGGTTTCGCGTAAATTGATTCTGCTCTGGAGCCGTGACCTGGCCATGTTGCCGGACCGATCTTTTGTGGGAGGATTCTTTTTCCGTTTCGTCGCCAATGACAGTGCTGATATGAGCGCCGGCGAGTTGACGCAATAGTGCAGTACGCACTGCGCAAGATTGCCCAGGGCCTGCTGCTCATTCTGGGCGTTACCCTGATCAGTTTCATCCTGATGGTCTGGTTCGGGCCGGACCAGACCTATATGCTGATTGGCAAAAATGCAACGGCAGAACAGATTCAGGAGGTGCGCCACCAACTGGGCTATGACCAGCCATTTGCAAAGCGGTATGCAAGCTACCTCTATGAACTGTTTACGCTGGACCTGGGTGCTTCAAACGCATCCGGCGAGCAGGTCAACAGCATCCTCAAGCGGACAATTCCCATTACGCTGGCCCTGATGATTCCGGGTTTCGTACTGGGAAACCTGCTGGGAATTACCCTGGGCCTGACGGCAGCACAGCACCGGGGCCGCTGGATCGACCGCCTGATCACCGGATTGTCGGTGACCGGCATGAGCATCAGTTTCCTCGTCATCATCATTGTTTTCCAGGTTTTACTAAGCACTCCGTATGGACTCAACCTGTTTCCGGTCCGTGGCTGGCAGGTTGTGGACCCGGTTTCTTACCTCAGGTACGTTACCGTTCCTACCCTCTCCCTGATTTTTGTCACGCTGGGGTACAACACACGCTTTTACCGGGCTGTGTTCGTGGAGGAATCAGGTAAGGACCACATCCGCACAGCCAGGGCCTATGGCGCATCGACTGCCACCATCCTGTGGAAGCACGTATTGAAGAACAGCCTGATTCCGATCATCACGCGAATCATGTTTTCGATACCGCTGGTAGTGATATCGGGCAGCCTGCTGGTCGAAAGCTATTTTGGAATACCGGGCGTGGGCAAAATCACTTTCGATGCCATCACCAGTGGCGACCAACCGGTTTTGAAAGCCGTGGTAGGCCTTACGGCAGTCGCATTCGTGCTGATACAGGTGTTAACCGATTTCATCTACAAGCTGGTCGATCCGAGGATTGCCTGATGCGACCGGGTCCCAGATTCTGGCAACAACTGCGCAAAGACAAAGCGGGCCTGGCGGGTCTGGTGATCGTTGTTGTTTTTGTTCTGCTCGCAGCCGGTGTCTGGGCCGGAGTCCTGGGACAGGGCTGGTCCGCTGCCAACGGCGGGCGTTGGGAATCACCCGGACCGGAATTCTGGTTCGGCACCAATATGCTGGGGCAGGACATTTTCCAGCGTTCGATTTACAGCATACGCACAGCGTTCGATATCGGCATCATCGTAGCCGTATTCTCAACCGCCCTGGGCGCTGTCCTCGGGGCGCTCGCCGGTTGGTACAACAAGACCTGGGTAGATAGCGCCATCCTGTGGCTTACCGGCGTGCTCGACTCAATTCCGTTTTACCTGTTCGTGGCCGCTGTTGCCTACGCATTGCAGGGTAAGGGCTGGGCCATGCAGGTGGCGATGATCGCGACCTTCTGGACCACCACCGGGCGCCTGGTCAGGGCTGAGGTAATGAAGATCAAGTCGCGTGAATTCATCATGTCGGCCCAGGCAATCGGCTTGCCTGACTTGCTCATTCTGTCGCGCCACGTGCTGCCCAATACCCTGCATATCCTGCTGATTCAGACCACTATCGCATTTGTCGCCGCCATCAAAACCGAGGTGATCCTCAGTTTTCTCGGCCTCGGCGTGCAGGACGGTGTCAGTTGGGGCTTGATGCTGGCTGAAAGCACGCAGGAAGTCCTCGCCGGGCACTTCAATAATTTCCTGGCGGCATCGGTCATGTTGTTTGCACTGTTGATGGGTTTTAATTTGCTCTCGGACGCATTTCAGGATGCCTTCGATCCAAAGCGGGCGGCCGCATGAATTCACCCGTCTTGTCGATAAGGAATCTGAGCGTTTCCTCGCGCCGCCAGGGTAGCTTGCCGGCCATAGTGGACCAGATCAGTTTTGATTTGAATGAAGGTGAAGTGCTGGCCATAGTCGGTGAATCCGGTTGCGGCAAAACCAAGACCGCAGAAGCGATCATGGGGCTGCTATCCGGTGACGCCTGGAAGGTACAGGTGGATGCCATCGAACTGGATGGTTCAAACCTGGCAACGCTATCCGAAGCGGGTTGGAAAAAAATCAGGGGACGTGAAATCTCGATGATATTCCAGGAGCCGCTGACCGCTCTGGACCCTGTTTTCACCGCCGGAAGCCAGCTATGTTCCATATTTGGCCGGCATCGCGGCAAGGCCAGGCGTGAGGCCCGTGAATTCTCGATAGAGATGCTCCAGCGGGTTGGTTTTGCGGACCCCGGGCAAATCATGCAGAGCTATCCGCACCAGCTTTCGGGAGGAATGAGACAACGGGTGATGATAGCCATGGCAATGGCTTGCCAGCCGCGCGTGCTGATTGCGGACGAACCCACCACGGCTCTTGATGTCACGACCCAGGCGCAGGTACTTTCCCAGTTGACCCGGCTCGGGCGTGAATCCGGAACATCCATATTGCTGATCACTCACGACCTGGGGGTGGTAGCCCAGTATTGCGATCGAGCTATGGTGATGCTGGACGGCAGGATCGTGGAACAAGCCACGGTGGAAGAACTGTTTGCAAGGCCCCGGCACCCGTACACCAGGAGCCTGCTGGCCTCTGTACCCAGGGTCCGCACCGGGTGACGCAGCAGCGCCAAAACCTGTTGAGCGTCCGTGACCTGGTGGTGCGCTACCCGGCAGGAGGGCCATCCCGAACCCCGCTGACGGCGGTCCGGGGGGTCAGCCTGGAGATTGCCCCGGCTGGTATTTACGGATTGGTCGGTGAATCGGGCTCAGGCAAGTCATCTCTGGCCCATGCCATTCTCCAGTTGGTGCCGCCGGCTGGCGGACAGGTACTGTTCAATGGACAGGACCTGGTTACGATGAAAAAATCGCAATTGAACGCGGCCCGCAGAAACATCCAGGTAGTGTTCCAGGATTCACTGGCCTCGCTTAGCCCCCGCCGAAGCATCCTGCAGACCCTGGTGGAGCCACTGGACCATTTCCGGATTGGAGACCCTGCCGGCCGTGAGGAAAAGGCCGCTGCAGCGCTGGAAACCGTGGGGCTGGATCCCGTCGTCATCAACCGCTACCCGCAGGAATTGTCCGGAGGCCAGCGACAACGTGTCGCACTGGCCCGGGCCCTGATTACAGAGCCGGAACTGATCATCGCCGACGAGCCAGTGTCCTCTCTTGATGTTTCCGTTCAGGCCCGGATCATCGAACTGATCCTCGAACTGCGTGAGAAACTGGGTATCGCCTTCCTTTTCGTATCCCATGATCTCGCCGTGATCCGGCAACTGGCGGACACGGTCGGGGTCATGTACCTCGGCAAAATTGTTGAGTACGCAGCCGCGGAACAGCTTTTCGCCCGGCCGGCGCACCCCTATACACGATCGCTGCTGGATGCCGTGCCGGTCGCCGATCCCGCTCATCCTGCACCGCTGGTGCTCGCAGGTGAGCCACCCTCGCCCTTGACTCCACCGGCTGGCTGCGTGTTTCATAGGCGTTGTCCGGATTCGATTGAGCCATGCTCGTCAACCGATCCGGATGAAACCAGCATTTACGGACAGGATTCGAAAACTACAAACCACCGGGTAAGGTGTCATTTATGGAAATCAGCAAACAATTGAATTTTACAGCCGGGCCACAGATATTTGCACGGTTACTGCTCCTGGCGCTGCTCGCCACAGGCGCCATTTCATGCGCATCCCAGATTATCAAGGGACGGCCTCCTTTCATCAGCATTTCGGGAATGAGCCTGGTCGAAGGCAAGCTGTCCGCCGACTTCGATATCCGGAACCAGAACGGTGTCTCCATGACAATCGACATGATCGACATTACGGTCAAGGTCAACGACGTTGAACTTACCAGGGAAAACCGTGACTTCGATCTTTCCATCGGCGCGAATTCCGCGGAGGAAATACACGTTGAAGAACTACCTGATGATTTTACTCGCTCTCTGCTTGAGTCCCTGGGCAGCGGTGAGGTGAAAAGCCTGGCCTTCGATCTTAAGGGAAGGGTACACACGCTGGAAGACGGCAACCTGTCCTTTGCGCACAAGGGATACCTGTATCCGGTTCCCGGCAAGCCCGGTTATTTCCGTTCGGCAGCCACCCAGGCCAGGGGGCTCCAGCGTGAAGAGCAATTTTGACCTGCAGAAGGAGAATAAAATGTCCATGGAAATCACTTTTGAACTCAGCGACACAGACCTCGAGTTCTTCAATAAGGTCATGCTGGACGCCCGGGAAAAGTCAGGCGACCTGGACGAGCCCACCGTAATCGCCAATGCGCGGAAACTCCTGGTCGAGGTCACGCATTCGGATACTTCGGATTTCATCCGCGAGCGGATGAACCGGCTTGAAACCCTGATTGGAATGATCGTTGACAGCGGCTGGGGCCTTGAAAGCGAAGACAGGAACCGGGTTCTGGAAGCGCTCGCCTACTTCTCTGAGCCTGAAGACCTGATTCCGGATGATATCCCCGGGCTTGGCTTCCTGGACGACGCCATCATGATCGAAATGGTCAGCCGGGAACTCAAACACGAAATTCAGGCCTACCGTGATTTCTGTGTTTTTCGCGCGGCCGAATCCAGCCGCCTGGGCCAGGAAGCGATGGAACTGGAACGCTCTGACTGGCTTGAAGAACGCCGCAAGCAATTGCATTCCCGCATGCGAAGCCGCCGCAGGAGAGGGAAAGGCACCGGGGGGGGGCAAATCCCCCTTCTCACTGTTTTGATGGAAAATCGGCCGGAGGACTCCGGTTTCTACAGAATCCTGCTTGCCATCGAAACGGATGCGACTCGTTTTTACGGGGCCAGCGCGTCGCGCCCCGCGTTGCTTGGCGCGTCGGAATCTGAACAAATGCTGGCGCATATTGCGGCAGACCTGAAATCATTGCTGCCCGGCATATCCAATTGCAGCCTGATCGCTACGGGCGCGCTGTTCGACCAGACCCAAATACTGAGACCATCCTTCCCGGTCTTGCATGCACTGGAAACAGTTTCAACCAACGATAACCCAGAGAACTTTAAACCCGGTCTGGTCAGTATCGGCGCCAGCAAGGGAAGGATGCCCTCCAGTGATCTGCAGCCACAGCCTGATATCCCGCTGGGCCTGCTCCAATTGCTGCCGGTCATAGTCCACGGTCCAGCAGGCCTGGTCGAAGAATTGGGACAAGCCATGGAGTACCGGTTCATGGAAGAGGGCCAGGTTTCAGCCCATACAGCCGCCTGGCTGGAAACGGCATTCGGTATTACAGTCAATCACGCCAGGATGATGACGCTGACGGATCTGAGCGCCATGCTGCGCATGCAGCTTGATCATTTTGGTTTCCTGCCCCTGTGGGAATTACTGGATGCCGCCTTGTCCGAGCGGCCCGGGCCACTGCTCGTTAAGACCCAAAGTGGCCAGGAACTTGAATGGAAAAGCGGTGCCGTTCACGCACGGTATGAAACCTTCGACAGTTGGGCGTCCAGCAGTGCAGGCGCGGAAATCGCCGCCGAACGCCAGGCGCTGGCAGCAGCCTATGGGGACTGGACACGGGAATTCCGGCAGTACCTCACCACGCTCAAAGCGCACGGGCTCGACTTCAGTTTTCACCTTGCCGTTAATGACCTGCCCCTGGAAGGGACGTTCTTCAAAGAGCAAAGCAATGCAAGTCCCAGCGTCAGTGACTCAACCATTACAGAGCACAGCTACAGCGAACTCGGGACCATTGCGGTAACCGCCCGCAACGGTGACAGCCTTGAAAACTACTACCCCCTCTGCCCGCAAGGACTGAACGATATTCAAGCCTACCTCAGGGACAATGTGCCGGGCGTGCATACGGTGGCGTTTCCAGGCACGATTTTGTACGACGAAAAAACTCGCCGACTCATCCCCGACACCAGCAACACGCCAGCACCCCACTGATTCGGATGGCGGGAAACTGCGACAACAAACTGGTGTATACCGCCCGGTCCCCGATCCACGGCCACGGCCTGTTCGCCGCCCGACCATTGCGCGCAGGCCAGCTTATCGGGTTGTACCAGGGCCCCGAGGTCGAGGATGACGGTATCTATGTCCTGTGGATTGAAGACGACACCGGAGAAAGCTGGACAGGGTACGACGGAAAAAACGTGATGCGCTTCATGAATCATGCCGATGACCCGAACGCGGAAATGGACGGATTGAACTGCTATGCCCTCAACAATATCCCCTGCGATGCTGAGATCACGATAGATTACGGGTGGAATGATTCTTGATATCGGCAAATTAAGCCGCATTTATGCTGTACTTGGAGACGATCGGAGCCACGACAAATGGAAAACGCAATGGAAATTAACGACGCAGTAAAAGGTAAAATTGAAGATTACGTTAAACAGAACAAGGTGGTTTTGTTCTTGAAGGGTACGCCACAACAGCCGATGTGCGGCTTTTCAGCAAAAACCGTCGCAGCGCTGGACAGCGTGGTTCCCGATTATGTAGCGGTCAACGTACTCGACGATTCCGAGATTCGGGAAGGCATCAAGGTTTACGGCAACTGGCCAACCATCCCCCAGCTATATATCGATGGTGAGCTGGTAGGTGGCTGCGACATTGTCCTGAACATGCTCAATTCCGGGGAATTACATCAATGCCTGGGACTCGAACAGCCTGATCGTTCCGCACCGGAAATTACCATAACGCCGGCCGCGGCTGAAAAGATTCTGGAGTCCATGCAAGGGCACGAAGGGATTGCCCTGCACTTTCAGGTGGATGCCAACTGGAACGGTCAGTTCAACCTGGCGCCAGCCCAGGGGCATGAAATTACCAGCGAATCCAACGGCATCAAGGTACTGATGGATATCGCTACGGCACAACGCGCCCGCGGCGCTGTAATCGACTGGGTTTCAACGATGCAGGGCGAAGGCCTGGCCATTGACCTGCCCCAGGCTCCTGCGCCAGTCAAGCAAATGACGGTCCAGGAACTGGCTGAGAAACTCAAAACGGGTGAAGTAACCCTGGTAGACATGCGCGGCGCTGACGAGCGGGGCCGGGCGTTCATCGAAGGGTCGCTGGTACTGGACCAGGAAACGATGAAGAAGCTTGAAAGCATGCCCAAGGACACCGGGATGGCCTTCCTGTGCCATAACGGCAACTCAAGCATGGGAGCAGCAGAGTACTTTCGTAAACAGGGCTTCACCGATATCAGCAACGTTGCCGGCGGCATCCACGCCTGGTCGATGGAGATCGATTCC
>PVMK01137927.1_pt1 | contig 19209 bp, 26 predicted proteins | sample 1853481 | NCBI WGS metagenome assembly PVMK01 (sample SAMN08533507, study PRJNA380276) | Marine sediment metagenome, whole genome shotgun sequencing project. | reverse complement strand
TAACTACAAGTTTTTTTTCTGAAATGGAAAAAGTTCAGGAAGGATTACTCGCTTCAGGTAGTGGAACTGATGGATTATTTGGCTCCATGTCAAACATGGATATTGGTGCAATGGAATCAGCATTATTTAACATGGCAATTATAGAAGCAGTATTTGGAGGGCTGGCGGCAGGGAAGATTGGTTCTGGATCTTATGTTGCAGGAACCAAACACATAGTTGGAATGATTGTTATTGCAGTTATTGCCTTCAATCTGCCATTATAATTGTCAATTTGGACAATTTTTTAATCAAATTGTTTGAAATGAGTCGTAAATATGAGCGTAATAATGGAATATTGATGAAAATACGTCATTATAAAATATTGCAAGTTTAGTTGTTTGTCATTTCAAAGACATCCAGATCTTTTAGTTCTAAACGATCTACTACTTTATCAGTATGGGTATAACACATTATGGGAAACTAGTAAATTCTTCGGAAATACTAAATGCCGTCAAACAAAATAAGCTAGGATTAAAGGGGATGAAAAAATAAAATGATGTCATATCAAGATCAAGTAAGTGGTATAGCATCAGAACTGGAAGAAATTTTAGATCTGGATGATTTAGAAGCCAAAGTTTATCTTAATTTACTTAGAGTAGGACCAATCACTGCAAGTGCACTTGCAAAAGAACTTGACATAGATAGAGCAAGAATGTACAGAACAGTAGATAAGCTTGTTAGCAGAAATATAATTTCAACAACACTATCTAGTCCTAAATTATGTATTGCAGCAGATCCTCATGATGCATTAAAAATTGCATTAGGTAAAAAAGAAGACGAGGTAAACAAAATTAAAAAATCAGGAGAAGCAATTATCAATAAAATTAACAATAAAATTACAACAAATCACACTAGTGTCGTTCCCACATTTAGAGTAGTTCAAGGACGTCAAAACATCTATGCAGATATTGCACAATTAATTGAAAACACAACGGACATAATCTATATTGCAACAACATTAGATGATGTTTCAAGAATGTATCACAGTACAATTCCAGAAAAAATTACCATTTGCGAAAAGAACGGAGGACATGTTAGATTACTTGTTGATATGAGTGATCCTAAACTAACACCATTTGTGAAAAGGTTCAATGCAACTGAAACAAAGATTTGTAAACTTCCATCAAAAGGAAGAATTGTTGTACAAAAAGACAAAAAAATGATAATGTCTGATTCTGCTGCAACTTTTCAAAATTCAAATTCAGATTCTGATTATTCATTATGTACAAACTCTATGGAAATGGTAGAGAACATCTTCACTTTGTGTTCATTTCTATGGGATTCATCAAAACCACTAAAAACACTAGATGTCAAAAATTTTGTTAAAAACTAGTTAATTTAAGAAATAATTTGAAGATGGACAAAAAATTATCATCATTCAGTATCTGAATTTTCATCGGAGGATTCATCATCCCATTTTCTAGCAAGACGTAGAAGGTATGTTTTTCTCAATAAGGAATAATCAATAAAGTGATAGAATAGTAGCCGTATGTTATACGAATAACGAACTACTTTTGTAAATCAGTCTCTGGCAAGTCTATTTCTTAGAAGATACGTTCCTACAATCACTATTCCCATAGAACTCACATTAGCCATTGTGATAATTTCACCCAGCAATAGATTTGCAAACATTACACCAAACACAGTAGTAGTAGAAAATACTAAAATTGTTCTAACAGCACCAATATACCTCAATGCAATTAAAATAAAAAATACAGGCATTCCAATTCCAATCACACCTGTAATTAGGATAGTTGGAAGATGACCAGGATCCAACTCAAACGGAATTCCCAATACCAGAATAGCGCCAAGAGCGACTGCAGCCCCAACAAAAGAGGTATACTGAATGATTCTCTTGGAATCAAACTTATCACCCAATCGCTTGTACATACTCATTACAATTCCTAAAAATAGTCCAGATACCAAAATCATAAGGTCACCTACAACAAAATTTGTCATAAATCCACCTTCAGAAATATCAGTGCCAAGTGGAATCAAAATTGCTCCGAATCCAATTAACATGAATGGAAGAATCTCTTTACGTTTAATCCTCTCACCTAAAACAATCATAGCAATTATTACACCAAATACAATCTCACTATTTCCAAGAATTGATGCATTAATCGCAGATGTATCCTTTAGACCATACAAGAAAAATATTGTACTAAGAACTTCAACTATACCTAATGCAGTTAATGCATACAATGGTTTTATTGAAAATTTGGAAAGAGGTTTGGATTTTACAGTAAATGGAGTAAAGATAGCACCATTAACAATGTAAATCAAAAAAACAATCAGTAAAGGACTGGCAGGTAAAATTTGAGTTTCCGCCATCAAAGGTTTCGGAATTACATCAGCAAGTGCCTCCATAGAAGCTGCTGCTAATGTGAGGACTATACCTAAAATAATTTTACTTTTTTTGGAAGATAGAGTAGAAATTCTAAATGCAGTGAAATCCTGGATAATTTTCATATGTTACAACCGGTTTTGGAAATAACGCGATCATTATTATGAGTATTTGTCTTGTTTTGAGCCTATGGTTCTAAAATTTGGAAATGACATAATTTTTAGAAATAGTATTTCACAGACATTATAAAATCTAGAAAAGAGAAATTATGTACAAAAGATATTAAATTTCAATCAAATTGTTAAAATATTGAAAGCCAGAATCTATGCTACTTGAACTAACAGAGTAGTACCTTTTTGAGAAAAGCCCACTTGTACTTTAGAAAATGTTTGTTTATACATTGGAATTTTACGTCCTTCAATAGTTTTTGTTCCATCTTGTATTAGCAAACCTGCTTTGATCATTGCGTTAATTTTTCTATATGCAGAAGTTTGAGGTAAACTGCTCTTTTCAATTGCATCTACACACAATAGTGGATGAGTCCAAAGTTGAAGTAATTGGCGTAAATCGCCATCTCCGTAACCTGCCAAGATTTTCTTAACTAGATGTTCATCTTTAATCTTCAAAGCGTCTCCACTCTTAATGGATTTAATTTCATTAAATGGAGTGGCTTCTGCAATTACCTTCTGTCGAATCTCATCCAAAAGACGGTCAGATGCAGGGCCATATTGTCTTTTGAGAGCTTCATGAAATTGGTCAAAATCCATAATAGCGTACTTTAAACTAGTTCTCCAGATATTTTCCAGATCATCTTCTAGTTTGGCAAGTACTTTCTTGCCCAAAATTGATGTTATAACATCAACACTAGCTTGATACACTAACTGATTATAGATTTCCAATACACCTCATATTAGGATTTTAGGATATATCAAAACTTGTCTGTTATTTTTTAAAAGAAATTATGCAGAATATCTATAATGCCTGTAAAGACCATAAAACATGATTGTCCAGGTACTAAGAATTAGTGTATCAACTGTATGTAATGCAACATATCCTTCAAAGAGTTCCAAATGATAGTACCAAACTACACCAATGGCATCAACCAACAGACTACCAAGAATCAATACCCAAACTAACCCCTGAAGACTTCGCTTAAAACTGAGTATTCCAAGTGTGGCTAATCCAACTGTCAATGCTGCAATACCAACAAAGACCATGCCATATGCAAAATCAAAGTTTAGGATATCACCTTCAAATGCTTCATAGGATAATCCAGTGTAGACTGAAATTAACCCAATAGTAATAATTGAGATTAAGGCTATTTTTGGTTTTGATAGTGGGAATGCAAAGAATTTCAGTGTAAATATAATGAATCCAACTGTAAAGGGATAGAATAGGAAGTAAAAAATGTCACCTATTGAAGGATATGGATCCTCATCTAGAACCATATCATAGTATAGGTAGGTAACATCACCTAACATCATAAACATAGTGCCAATTGATAAGGCCAAAAATGGTTTGAAGTACATTGAATCTCTTCCATGTTTAAATGCAATTGCAAATCCTAGTGCCATTACAGCAATAGGTCCAATGAAAAAGAAAGAATCAGCTACATTGAAAATAGATGTGTCAAAATCTACAGTTAATACATAAAACTCAAAGGCTAGTGCCAATCCAACTATCAGTAAAAGCACTTTATTGTTTAGACCAAAACTAGATTGTATAGATTTTTCTTCTTTATCTATAGGATTTGTGTTACTCAAATTTTTTCCTCCACAGAAACTATCTCAAATGAAAAACCATTTTTATTGTATTCATCATTGATTATTCTAGACCCAACTTCATTGAGAATTGTATTCATCTGTGTCACAATTAGATATGGCCAATTTTTTCCAAGATCATGTTGGATGATAATTTTGCTTTTGCCTTCAGATGAAAGAAGTCTAAACTGAACATTCATGCTTTGAAATCGTTTTTTAAATAAATCTAAAATAGAATCAAGACTAACATGACCATAAAAGTAGTTCAATGAATTCTTCAGGTCAGTGTTACCTGTAGATGATGCAATCTTTTGTATGGTATCTTTTGATGTAGAGTCTAATAATTCACGAAAAGTAGAGCGAAATATTGTGACCCAACCCATTTCATTTGTTAAATCGTTCCAATTAACCTGTTTTTCAAGAATGTGATTTATCAAAGTGTTAAGACTAATTTTTTGTTCTTCACATTTTTCATGGAGTTTACGGCTTAATTTAGAATCAATTCTAATTGAAACGTTATCAGTTTTCTTTAGAATACGATTTTCTTGAAGCGTCAATTTACTAACTCTCCAAAATCAATAGTCAATTCGCACATGTTACTAAGTAAATTAGCCTAATTTTGGATAAAATAGAGTAGTATGTTAGATCTTGGCACGTACAACTTTATGCATTTAGGTACAAAGTAATTATTTACAGAATTATGATATTTGAGCCTAAATCCAGATTTCATTGAAAGAGAATTTTTGATAATTTCAATTTTGGAAATGATACCAAAATACAAATTTTTAGTATAAAAAAGCATGTCAATTTGAAAAGATAATCCATCTTCTTATTATCAAATATCAACAAGAATTTTTGTTGGATAACGGAATAGATAATCTACTTGTGCCATCATTAAGAAAACAGATTGAAGAGAATCTAGGGGCAGAAAAACTAGAAAAAATTGAACAGAGATTAATTGAAAGACATGGAATGAATATGGTCCAAGCAGTCAAAGACTTTCACAAGCTAGACAGTGTTCTTAGAGAATTTTTTGGAGCAGACGCAGACGAGATTGAAACAAAATCATTACTCAAGGTAATTGAATTAGAAAGAACAGATAAGAAAGAAGAGTGGATAACAATTCAAGACCAAGAGTTATCTAAAATAATCCTAGATACGCTTGGAGACGAGGACAAAAAGACGATTTTAGGCACAGTTTTGAACAAATCATTAATTGTTTCAGATATTTTAAAAGAATCAAAAATTCCACAAACATCAGGATATAGAAAAATTAATGCAATGATTTTAAATGGAATTTTAATTTCAAATGGTTTTGAATTATCAAAGGATAATAAAAAAATAAAAAAATATGAAACAGTTTTTCAAAACATCAAAATGGATATTCAAGAAAATGGTATGATAGTAAAGATACAATTAAAAAAACATCTACTAAGAAATAGTACAATTTTTCAAATTATTCAAATTTAAATTCTAAAAAATAATATCGTGTTAAATTTACATAGGCATTAAAAATAAATCAGTTGTATGCATTTGTAGTAATTTGTATACATTTACACGATCAGGCTTTTATGTAAAAAAATACTATTTCCAATAATGGAAATAGCAGCAAACACACTCCAATTAGGCATGTATCCTGTTGATAGAGACGATTATGAACAGGTTAAAGAGTACTTTACCACCTTTGGTTTAACTCCTAATCAGATCAAGGTATTTTTCTATCTAGGAAAGATTGGTGCCAAGACTGCCTCTGAAATTTCTAAAGCAGTCAATGTTCCAAGAAGTGAAACATATCATTTGCTTACAGCCCTCCAAAACAAAGGGATAGTTGATGCATCATTTCAGCATCCTATAAAATTCACAGCATTATCAATTAAAAAAACAATCGATGTTCTACTCAATACTGAAATAGAGCGCTTAAACAAGCTCAAAAAATCAGGTCCAGAATTAGAGGAAATTTGGGAAAAGATTCCGGGCAACGCATCAGATATTGAGGAAAAAGAGGAAGAGAAATTCAAGGTTCTGCAAGGTGGAAATCAAGTAAATAGTAAGATTTTTGACATGATTTTAAATGCCAAAAATGAATGTAGAATTTTAGGTTCTGAAAAAGATTTTATGAAATTTTATCATGCAAACTTTCTTGATGCATTAGAAGAACACCAAATTGATTACAAACTTTTGACCCCAATTTCAAAAAAATCTAAATATATCTTTGATGATCTTGACAAATCAAAAATAAAGAAACTATGTTCGTCAGTGAAAGAAAGCCTTTGCTTTTTGTTAAAAGATGATGACGAGGTATTATTTTTCATCAAAAATGAAGGAAATAATAAAGAAATGAGAGCAATATGGACAAATTCTGAAACTATAATTTACTCAAAAGCTTTATTGTTTGATAATATCTGGGCAAAAACAAAATCAAGTGAGGTTGATTTTGAATGAGTAAATGTAGTTGCGGATACGCAACACATTGTAAAGATGAATTTTGTAACCATCTTGTAAATGGTTGGGACGATATTAGAATAGACCATATTATTAGATAATCATATTAGAGATTCATCACTTACTTCAACAGGCTTTCTTCCCATAAAACCAGAATCTTTTTCATGCCAAAACTTTATTTCAGTCTCACCATATTTCCAGCATAACCATACTTCTTCATCAAATCTCTTTGAAGGAAAATCAAGTAAACCTTGTTCGATGCTTTTAACTACCACTCCAGTATTTTCTAGGATTTCAACTGATTCATAGAATTTAGTTATTGCCGAATTTAGATTCTGCTTTAGTGTTACATATTCTTCAAAAGAATTGGTAGTTGAGACACTAATTTGTAATTGTTGTTCTAATTTTGATACCTCATTCTTTTTTGCTAAAGCATGCTCAAATTTTTTTATCACACCAGGTAGAGCGCTATTAGCCTCAGTTGTAGTAAAAAATGAGAACACGTATCTGCTCAGAAATCCTCAATTAAAAATCTTAGGCACAAATTTATTAAGAATTCTCTTAGAAATTGATGTATGAATGACGAAGAACTAGAATCAATAATAACTCAAACTATCAATAGTGCAGTTACAACAATTCCAACTTATCTAGAAGAAATTAAAGAAAATAAGGAGACATTAAAAGTAGAAAACCCACAAGAGTTTGTTTATGGAATTATTATGGGAATGGCACTTGGCGTAAGTGGTGCAATTCTTAGTGCACAAAAAGAAATGCCCACTACAGAAGAGCAGATGAAAGTCAGAGACCTTGTATACAAATACATACCAGAAATAAGAGAACGAATTTTCAGTTGATAGAATTCAATCAAAAAGAGATCGAGTTTCTAGAATTACTAGAAGAAGCAAGAATAGCCACATCTCATGGAAATATTTCACATGTAAAACCAGTATCATTTGTATTTGTAGATAATACAATTTTAGTTGCCACAGATTATAACACTAGAACATTTACCAACATAAAATCAAACCCACATACAAGCATTGTAATTGATATTTACAAATCAGAAGAACACAAAGCAGTATGCATTCAAGGAAAAACAGAGATTATTGAAAATGGTTTAGAATTTAAAAAGTTTTATGAGATTTTTTATAAAAAATTTGAGTGGGTAAGAAAAGATCCATGGAAAGAAAATGAGGCAGCGTTTTTGAAGATTATTCCAAATAACAAAGTTAGTTGGGGTTTAATCTAGAAAGTAATTTCTTGATCAATTTGAGAAAGTAAACTCTGAACAGAAATAGGTTTTTTCAGAATTGAACGAATTCCTAATTTTAATAATTCACGTTCTTGAAAAGGATTCATTTCTAATCCACTTACTATTACTACTTTAGATAATTGTGAGGGTCGTCTATGTTTCAAATCCAATAGAAAATCGGTGCCACTATATTTTGGCATGCACATATCAAGTAAAATCAGATCATAGTCTTTGTAAACTGCTAATTCTAATCCAGCTCTACCATCAGAAACACTATCAAACTCATAGTTTTTAGTAGCCAAAATATCTGCAAAGACTTGACTAATTTCCGGAATATCCTCAACATGAAGTATTCTCATACAATATGAAATAACTTGTAAGAGATAAAAACAAGTTTGCTCATTTGAACAAACGAGAAGATTTATCAAAAAAGATCTAATTTTAATTTTATCTCAAAACTTTTAGAATTAACATATTCAAGCATTACTACTTATTTTATAGGAATTTTATATTTTGAATGAAGAGGAATTAATCATAAATCATCAAGTCTTTTTCTTCAAGAAGACTATGAAGATTATTCACTGAAAGATAAACATCTTTTTCAGTTTTAGCGCCAGTACAAACTAATTTTCCGGATGCAAAAATCAAAATTACAGTTTTAGGGTTCAGCATTCTGTGAATCACACCTGGGAATTGTTCTGGTTCATACATACTTCTTGGTAATGTTCTTGCTGCTTTTTCTAGATGAACACGTCCTCCAAGATTTATCGAGGATACAATATTTTGTATAGTAACAACTGCATTTTTCTTGATTTTAATTCCACCTTTTCTTAATTTTACAACCACTGCATTTACTGCCTTTACTGCAAGTTCTGATGATTTAGAACCAGTGCACACCATCTTACCAGTACTGAAAAGCAGTGTTGATGTTTTAGGGGATTTCAGACGGAAAACAGCGCCTGGAAATTGGTCAGGGTTATATTCAACTGCAGGAAACTTTTTTTGAATATCATATAGATCTAATTTTTGGTCAATGGTAGCTGATGCCACAACATTCACAATTTCAATAATGGGTTTTGTAAATGGCAATAAAATTAAAGACAAAGAAACCATATTTAAAGAAAGATAATAAAGAGATATGAAAATAGCAAAATACATTGTCTAACAAAATAAAATGTTCACACATCCTAGTTGAAAAACAAAATGAATCACTTGCCATCGTAGAGAGACTCAAAAATGGTGAAAAGTTTGGAAAATTGGCAAAAGAGTTGTCAATTGACTCAGGTAGTGGCAAAAAAGATGGGAATTTAGGCTATTTTACAAAGGGCATGATGGTAAAGCCGTTTGAAGAAGTTGCATTCAAGCTTCAGATTGGAGAAACTTCAGACCCAATAAAAACAGAATTTGGATATCACATCATCAAAAGATTGGGATAATTTTATTTTTGAGATTTTAATTTTTTTGCCTTTTCAAAATCGTCATTAATTTTCTGACTGATTTTCTTATAATCAGCACGGATTTCTTTATGAAGTTCTTTTTCTTTCTGAAGTAAATCACTCATCTCTTTTGATTTGTCAATATTTGAGGCCAACAAGATATTATTCTCCAATAATAGTTTTGAAGATAATTATCAATTTTCATACCTAAAAAACAGAAAAAAAATACACAACATTTTTTTGGTTTTAAAATTACCTGAATCATGACTGTAATAACAGAAAAAATACTAGAAGATATTTTATCATATTTAGAGAAATCTATCAATAATTTGGCAAAAGAGGCATTTGAAAATCTAGAATTTGATGAGAAATCACATGCAGAAGAATTTCTTCAAAATCAATACGACATTAGACTAGAGAATTTACTTGTTGGAAAAAACAGTGGTATTCATCATTTAGAATCAGGAATGAAAAATAAAATAATTCAGAGAAAGCAAATGATTTTTGAGCAAATTTCTAAACAATACAAAAATTAGAGAAAAGCATCTAATCCTTTTTTTTCAGATTCGATTCCTTGATTTTTCTCCAACACTTTAGTCATCTTATCACCCATAGTTTTGGCAGATGACATTTTTCTTTTTCCTATCCAATAATATCTCTCATCAATAGTATTTTTGGCAATGAGTACTACTAATTTACCAGTGTCTTTTCGTCCAGTTCTTCCCCTTCTTTGTATAAATCGAATAGAGCTTGGCACATTATCATAGAAAATAACCTGATTGACTTCAGCAATATCTAATCCTTCTTCACCAACACGTGTTGCAACTAGTACTTGAAAAACTCCATCTCTAAATTTTTGTACAGTCTCAATCTGTTCTTTTTGTTTTAGACCAGATTCACCTGCTTTACCAATTAAAATTCCTGCAGAAACTCCCCATCTCAGTTAGTTTGTTGTATATCAAATCAACAGAATCACGGTAACTTGTAAAAATCAGAGCCTTTCCAGGAACAGATTCAAGAATTTCTTTTAGTTTAGGAATCTTTGAATGCTCAATTCCTTTGGACTGTGCTTCTTTGGCAAGATGTACTGCTCTTGTAAAATTAGGATCAATCTCAAAAAGTTCTTTGACTCCTGCACCTTTTTTTGCCCGTGCACGTTCACAAAATTTTAGAAAAGGAGTGATTCCATGAGCTTCAAGTATACTTAACGCATAATGAATTCTAATAGCAGTGAAAAGAGGTTTTGCAGAACGCCTGTTCTGATTTAACACAAATTGTCTAATTCTAAGTAAAGCAGAAAGGGATTGTTGTTCTGCTAGACGAATACCATTTTTTCGTAAAGTTTCATATCTTTCATCTAATGCTAATTTCAATAATGTTTGAATTGATTTTAATTCTGGCGGAAGTTCAACATTAATCCATTCAGTATTAGTTTCTTGGATGTAGGGTTTAACGTCAGGACTATCTTCAGTTCTTTCAGCTATACTTGAAATTCTTAGCTTGTTAGAATCTCAGTTGCTTTTTCTTTTTCACTTGGAAGAGTAGCAGTCATTCCAACAAGTCTAGCAGAGGAATTCTCAAATCGTTCTGCAATTCCAGAATAAGCATAATCACCAGTAGTTCTATGTACTTCATCAAATACAACAAGATTGAATTGTTCAGGAGACACAATTTGTCTATCAAAATCATTTTTTGTAATTTCAGGAGTCGCACAAATTACGCTATTCCCCCAAAGTTTTGTTCGCTTTTGAATAGGATCTTCTCCAGTAATTAGTGAAATATCATCTAAAGTTAGATTTGCTTTAAGAAATTCATAATGTTGGTTTACCAAAACTCGGGTAGGAGCCAAAAACAATGCAGCCCCTGTTCCTTTTGACAAGTATTCTGCAATAACTTGTAATGCGATAGCAGTTTTTCCAAGACCAGTTGGCAATACCACAATACAATTTTCTTTAATTGCCTGATTTGCGAGATTTACTTGATAATCTCGTTTTTCTATAGAATTTTTTTGAACATATTTTTTCTCAATGTATTGAATCATTTTACAAAGAAAAATCAGAATTTATTGATTTTATTCTTTTGTATAGCAAAATGTTATCTATTACTCAACTATCAACATCAATAAAACAACAAAATTGTAACTAGCGCGAACCATATATTGAGTAGACAAGCAAGATTTGTGTGAGTAGTTCTTTTGATAGACCAAATTGGGATGAATACTTTATGCTGCAAGCAGAGTTGGCAAAACTTCGTTCAAACTGTATGACAAGACAAGTTGGTGCAGTAATTGTTAGAAATCATAGACAGTTAGCAACAGGATATAATGGAACCCCACCAGGAATCAAAAATTGTTTTGATGGAGGATGCGAGAGATGCCAACTTAGAATGGATGGAAAAATTGAATCCGGGGCATCACTGGATAGATGTCTTTGTAATCACGCAGAAGCCAATGCAATAATGCATTGTGCAATTTTAGGAATCGAGGCGGGGCAAAAAGGTGCAATTTTGTATACCACATTTGTTCCATGCCTAGAATGCACCAAAATGGCAATAACAATAGGAATTAAGAAATTTGTTTGCCTTGATAGCTATCCAGAAACTGATTTTGGTTTGTTAAAAGAAGCAGGAGTAGAAGTAATTCATCTAGACAAAGAAAATATCGCAAAATGGGCAAAAAAATTAGTAAGCAAGTACGAAAAGTCTGTGTAAGAAAATGCAAGTAAATGTTGAAGAGACTGGAAAAATTGAATCAATGCCACCATCAATGCTGGTCTCAGCTACATATGACAATATTTCAAAATCTGCTGTTTTAAAATTCTATGAACCAAAATCACAGAAATTAATTTTATGGAAAGATGAAACAGGTCACAAGCCTTATTGTTATTCAAGATTAGCACCAGAAGAATTAGAATTTCTTCGAGAAAGAGATGATGTTCTTGAAATCAAAACAGTTCAAAGATATGATTTGATAAAAGATAAAGAAATTGATATGTCAAAAATTACTGTAGCAGATCCGCTAGCAATTGGAGGAACAGCAGGTGATAAAAGTATTAGAAACATAATTGAAACATGGGAATCAGATATAAAATATTATGAAACCTATCTTTATGACAGAAAATTAATCGTTGGAAAGTATTATGAAATTATAGATGGAAAAATAAAACCACATGATTTAGAAATTTCAAATGAAGTTAAAATTGCATTGAAAAGTTTGTTGTGGGACAAAGTAGATAGTGAAAGCATGGTTGATCCAGAACAATTCAAGAAATTCATTTCAGAGTGGGCAGATTTACTGAATCAACCAATTCCAAAAATAAAGAGACTCAGTGTTGATATTGAAGTAGAAGCAGTTGTGGGACGAATCCCAGATCCTAAAGTTGCTGAAAAAAAAGTAACTGCAATTGGACTCAAAGGAACTGATGGATTTGATCAAATTTTTGTGCTCAAAACAGAGGGAACCGAAGAAGGGAAGAACGAATTAGAGAAAAATATCAAAATTATCTTTTATGATTTAGACAAAGAAAAAGAGATGATACAAGATGCGTTTGATATTATCAAAGAGTTTCCATTTGTTATTACATATAATGGAGATGAATTTGATCTGCCATATCTATACAACAGAGCAGAAAGACTTGGAATCAAAAATTCATCTAACCCACTATACATGATGAGAAATTCTGCAACACTAAAACAAGGTGTTCATATTGATTTGTACAGAACTTTTTCAAATAGAGCATTTCAAATCTATGTATTCAGTCAAAAATATACAAATTTTTCACTAAACAGTGTTTCAAAAGCATTGCTAGGAAAAGAAAAGGTAGATTATGGATTAGAATTTGATCAGTTAACCCTCAACCAAACTGCAAATTATTGTTACAATGATGCTCTACTAACATACGAGTTGACCAGTTTTAACAATGATCTACTGATGAATATGCTTGTAATTATTGCAAGAATTGGCAGAATGCCAATTGATGATATTGCAAGAATGGGTGTTTCTCAATGGATTAGAAGTTTATTTTATTATGAACACAGAAAAAGAAATTATTTAATTCCAAAAAGAGAAGAACTTGAACGAAGGTCAGAAGGAGTTCTATCAGATGCAGTAATAAAAGATAAAAAATTTAGAGGAGGACTTGTAATTGACCCTAAAAAAGGAATTCATTTTGATGTAGTTGTAATGGATTTTGCTAGTCTATATCCTAGTATCATCAAAGTTAGAAACATTTCATATGAAACAGTGAGATGTCCTCATGAAGAATGTAAGAAAAATACAATCCCACAAACAAATCATTGGGCATGTTCAAAGAAAAATGGACTTACATCAATGATTATTGGTTCACTTAGAGACTTGAGAGTAAATTACTACAAGAGTCTAGCAAAAAAAGAGACATTGACAGAGGAGCAAAGACAGCAATATACAGTAGTTAGTCAGGCGCTAAAGGTAATTCTAAATGCAAGTTATGGGGTAATGGGTGCAGAAATATTTCCATTGTACTTTCTTCCAGCAGCAGAAGCAACAACTGCAATTGGCAGACATACAATTTTAGAGACAATCAAAAAGTGTGAAGAGACAGGAATTGAAGTTCTCTATGGAGATACAGATTCATTATTTATAAAAAAGCCTACTGACGAACAGATTCAACAAGTAATAGAGCAAGCAAAGAAAGACCACGGAGTAGATTTAGAGATTGATAAAACATACAGGTATTGTGTATTAAGTGATAGAAAGAAAAACTATTTTGGAGTAACAAAAGAAGGGAAGGTAGATGTTAAAGGACTTACAGGAAAGAAGTCACACACACCAGCATTTATCAAAAAATTATTTTATGAATTGTTAGATGTATTATCCAAAGTTCAAACAATGGATGATTTTAAAAATGCAAAAAACGAAATGTCAGAAAAGATTGCAATATGTGGTAAGAGACTAGAAGCGAAAGATATTCCAATAGAAGATGTAACATTCAATGTAATGCTTAGTAAGGGAATATCAGAATATGTTAAAACAATTCCTCAACATATCAGAGCTGCAAAGCAATTAGAAGGAACAAGAGAGATAAAAAAAGGAGACATCATTTCATATATCAAAATTCAAAATAAACCAGGAGTGAAACCAGCAGAAATGGCAAAAAAAGAAGAGATTGATTCTAAAAAATATATGGAGTTTTTAGAATCCACACTAGAACAAATTACAGCATCAATGGATATGGATTTTGATACAATTTTAGGAAAACCAAAACAAACAGGCCTGGATGAATTTTTTTGGAGTTAACATAAAACATGGAAGTCGACGGAGTTTTACTTACTATACTGGGAACTGCTGCAGGAGTGTTAATTCTTACTGGATGGGTAGAGCAAATTTACAAAGGATATAAAACAAAGAGTCTAAAAGACATTTCAAAATTTCTAATGATCTTTATTTCTGCTGGAGCAATCTTGTGGTTAATTTATGGAATTATAGTATCAGACATATTTATCATAGGCACAAATATCGCAGCAATTATTCTAATGATGATTGTACTAACAATGAAGAAAAAATACGACAAACAATCAAAGTCTAATCAAGAATTAAATAAATGAGAAAAGGTTCAAAGAAAGATGTTTGTTATAAATTGTAAGAATTATGAGGAGATCTCAGGAGATAAAATAATCAAATTTGTAAAAATTGCAGAAAAAGTATCCAAAAAATATAAAGTAAAAATTGCAATTTCTCCACCTCAACATCTCATTGGATTAGTTGCAAATAGTTCAATTCAAATTTTTGCACAACATATTGATGATTCCAAAGTAGGAAGTACAACAGGATTTATAATTCCAGAATTATTAAAAAAATCTAAAGTTAATGGATCATTAATCAATCATAGTGAACATAGAATTTCTAGCAAAGATATTCAGAAATTAGTTTTAAAGTTAAAAGAATTAAAGATGACATCAATTGTATGTGTAAAAGATGTTGCAGAAGTTAAAAAGTATGTAAAACTTAATCCAGATTATATTGCAATAGAGCCACCAGAACTTATTGGTTCAGGAAAAGCAGTTTCTAAAGAACAACCAGAATTAATTGCAAAAGCTGCAAAGGCAGTAAAGGATGCAAGAAATAAGACAAAGTTACTTTGTGGTGCAGGGATTATTTCTGGAGAAGATGTAACAAAAGCAGTAGAGTTAGGTTCTAAAGGAATTCTAGTTGCAAGCGGAATTATCAAAGCAAAGAGTTGGAACAACATAATTTCTGAATTTGCTGAGGCATTGGTTTAAAAAGCCAAAAAATTCACAAAATTTCGCATGTCAAAAACAAAATCAGTGTATGCATTTGAAGAAGCAGATAGTAAACATAGAATGCTCCTGGGCGGAAAAGGTGCAGGATTAAGTGAGATGACTCGATTAAAACTTCCAGTACCTCCAGGATTTATCATCACAACTGAAGTTTGTAACAAGTATTATGATAACAATAGAAAACTTTCCAAAGATGTGATGCCATTAGTAATGAAAAATATTGCAAAAATGGAAAAAAAGACAGGTAAAAAATGGAATTCTACAAAAAACCCACTGCTAGTTTCAGTGCGTTCTGGTGCAGCTATCTCAATGCCAGGTATGATGGACACGATTTTGAATTTAGGGCTAAATGAGAAAACAGTAGAAGGGTTCGCCGAACAGACAAAAAACCCACGCTTTTCATGGGATTCGTATAGGAGATTTATTCAGTTATTTGGCAAAGTTGTATTTGGAGTAAATGATGAAAAATTTGATCATGTATTAGACTCTGCAAAAACCAAACAGGGAACAACAGAGGATAGTAAACTAAACGTTGAATCGTTAAAGAAAATTGTATCAGAATATAAAAAAATCTGTGAGACACATACAAAGAGAAAATTTCCAGACTCCCCTAACGAACAATTAGGATTAGCAATAGAGGCCGTATTCAGAAGCTGGATGGGAGAAAGAGCAATAGTTTATCGTGAAAAAAACAATATTACAAAAAATATTGCTAATGGAACTGCAGTAAATGTTGTCACAATGGTATTTGGAAATATGGGAGATGATAGTGCAACAGGAGTTGTATTTACAAGAAATGGTAGTAATGGTAAAAAAGAGCTGGAAGGTGAATATCTAATTAATGCCCAAGGAGAAGATGTTGTTGCAGGAGTTAGAACTGGAAAGAATATTGATTTATTAAAAAAAGATATGCCAAAATCTTACAAAGAATTAAGTAATGCATGTACAAAATTAGAGAAACATTTCAGAGAGCCACAAGACATTGAATTTACTATAGAACAGGGAAAATTCTATCTATTACAAACAAGAACTGCAAAGATGAGTGCAGCTGCACTTGTAAAAACATCAGTTGATATGGTAAAAGAAAAATTAATTGACAAAAACAAAGCACTTACAAGAATTCCGGCACAACAATTAGAAGCATTACTTCATAGAACAATGGATGAATCAAAGATTAAAAATTATAAACAATTAGCAAAAGGAATTGCAGCATCGCCAGGAGCTGCAAGTGGAATTGTAATATTTAACGTAAAAAAAGCAATTGAATTAGGAGAAGCAGGAAAAAAAGTTATTCTAATAAGAAAAGAGACAAAACCAGAAGATGTTCCCGCATTCTTCTCAGCAGAAGGGATTTTGACCAGTTTGGGAGGAAAATCATCTCATGCAGCAATTGTCTCAAGAGGAATGGGAAAACCATGCATAGTAGGATGTGCAGAATTAAAAATTGATTATGATGATAACACATGCACTGCAAATGGAATAACTATCAAAGAAGGAGAAACAGTTTCAATTGATGGAAGTGTAGGTACTGTCTTTGTTGGAGAGATTCCAACTGTAGAACCAAAAGTCACAAAAGACTTTGAGCAAATTTTAGAATGGGCACAAAAAACAAAAACATTAGGAATTAGAGCAAATGCAGATACACCAGAAGGTGCTAAACTTGCAAGAAAGTTTGGAGGTCAAGGAATTGGTTTGTGTAGAACAGAAAGAATGTTCAATGCAAGTGATAGAATTAGTTTGTTTGTGGATATGATAATGGCTGAAAACATTGAGGAGAGAACCAAAGTTCTAAAAAAATTAGGTCATTTACAAAAGAGTGATTTTATTGAAATTCTAAAGGCGATGGAAGGGTATGAAGTCACAATCAGATTGTTAGATCCGCCATTACATGAATTTTTACCAAACCCAGAAGAACTAGCAGAAAAAATTCATAAATTAGAATTAAAAAATGCAACAGGTGAAATTAAAGAAGCAAAAAATATTCTAAAAAGAGCAAGAGAGCTTGCAGAAATAAACCCAATGATGGGCCATAGAGGAGTAAGAGTTGGAATTACATATCCAGAAATTTATGAAATGCAGATTAGAGCAGTATTTGAGGCACTTGTTGAATTAACAAAAAGAAAAGTAAAGGCACATCCACAAATCATGATTCCACAGATCAGCAGTATTGCAGAACTAAATCACATCAAGAAAATTTATGATTCCATCAAAAAAGAGATGGAAACCAAACATAAGATGAAACTAACAATTAACTTTGGTACTATGATCGAAGTAGTAAGAGCAGCATTAACTGCGAAATGAGCTTGTTAGTACAGCAGAATTCTTTAGTTTTGGTACAAATGACTTGACACAAGGAACATTTAGTTTCAGCAGAGAAGATGTAGAAGGAAAATTCCTTCCCAGAATACATGGAAAAAGAATTGCTTGAAAGAAATCCATTTCAATCAATTGATGAAAATGGTGTTGGTAGTTTAATGAAAATAGGCATTGCACATGGACGAAAAGTTAGACCAAACATGGAGATTGGAATATGTGGAGAGCATGGAGGAGATCCTAGTTCCATCAAGTTCTGCCACGACGAAGGTCTTACTTATGTAAGTGCATCACCTCATAGAATTCCAATTGCAATTGTAGCTGCAGCACAAGCAGCAATTGAGCAACCAAAAAAGGCAAGAACAAAGAAAAAATAATTAGAATTAATGGAAAAGCGAGATTGAACTATTGCTTAGGATAGTCCAACCCCTGACCATTAGATTTGTCATTGTTGACAATTTCAACATCTAATGGATGTTGTTCAATCAGATTAGATCCAATATGAGTTAATGGAATGCAAATTGTGGCAGTATTACAGAAAACAAGATACCAAGACCAATTAATGACACACCAACAATTAGCCAACCACGAAAACCCATACATTATCTTGTCAATTTTATAAATAAATTTTGACGTATTAGATCTGAAACTTATGTTTCTACATTACCACAATGAATGCATCTCTTTTCTGATAGTATCTCAAACCATGCAAAATAATGAATAAATCCATCTTTACAACTCATAGAACATCTAAAATAAACTTGGATTCAAGAGTTATTGTCAAAAACAGTATCGATCTAAATTGAGATTCTAAACTCTTTTTATAAAAATTTTAAAATAAGTTTTATTCATGTAACAATTAATCAAAACATAATTATCATTCATCCTCTTGATTTGTCATCATTGTTTTTCTCTTGATTATAACATCATCAACTTCAGCTAAAAGTTTTTTTCTTTCTTTTTGGAGTACATTACCAATAGATTCAAGACTATTCTAAAATCATTAGTTCCAATACCCTTAAGTTGATACAAAATATAAAAAAATATGGGATTATTGAATAGTCTAAGCAAATTTTGTATTATGAAAAAAGTCAGAGACCGAGCAAATGATTCTGATGAAAAGACTGACGAATCAAAAGACTAGGCTCAGTTTGTTTCCAATTTACCTTATATTGATTCATGCCTAGAACTAAACCAATTATGCCATTATAGAATAAAACAAACAGTTCTAATAGTGCCAGCAAAACATCAGAAACCTGATGGTAATGAAATACATGTGCAGAACCTGTAAGAAAAAAATGTGATGATATTCCAAAACATATGATAACAGTACACAAATTTTCTAAA
>PVMK01123155.1_pt1 | contig 19210 bp, 20 predicted proteins | sample 1853481 | NCBI WGS metagenome assembly PVMK01 (sample SAMN08533507, study PRJNA380276) | Marine sediment metagenome, whole genome shotgun sequencing project. | reverse complement strand
CCCCCGGGCGTGAATCGCCAGGTCACATAGCTCTCGCGCAACTCGACGTCCGAGCCCACCAGATTCTCCGCATCACTGCTGAACACCGTGCGCTCTGGATCGTTGCTTTGATTCTCAAAGTCATAAAACGCCAACCCGCGCACATAAGCCCCGAAGTCACCCCATCGCACAGCCAGTTCACCGGCGGCGCGAACGGTACTGGAGACCAGGCCCTCGTCGTAGTTGAGGTTGCCGTCGTCCGTATTGGCGGTGAACGAGTTGCCATCGCTGGCAATCGCGATCAGGTCCGGGTCCTGATCCTGCAGGCGGTATAGCGCGCCATAGGACAGCCGCCCGTTGTAGACGCCGTGCAGGTCACGCACGGCGAAAGTGGCGGCGTAAGTGACCTGCGCTGCCCCGAACAGGAGTCCGGCAATGCTTATTTTTGTTAACATCTTCTGCATATGTAGACGAAGCATAGACGCTGTGACCCGGAATTTACACCCCCGGGAATTACTTTAGCCATGCCAGCGGTAATAAGGTGTATACCATGTCTCCGGTACATACCCTGGAAAATATGGCCGGCCCTTCAGGATTCGAACCTGAGGCCTTCCCCGTAGGAGGGGGTATCCGATACTCGGTGCAGCATAGCCTTAATCGACGTTTACTGTATTCATTTGATTTATAACATGAAAAATTCTTGTCACTAGTCCCCTGTTTACACAATAAGATCAATCTATCTGGGATTAACCAGGAGTGGTCCCCGCCATCCCGATCTCAAACGGGATGCACCCGCGCCACAGATACCGTGGTCTGCAACACGGTTGCCGGTCACAAGGGGCCGTTTACTAAGCTTTACTTACCGAAATATTCGGTGTATAAACCGAAGTGTTCGGTATTAAAACCGAAATGTTCGGTAATTTTAGTGAAAGGTGATAAGTATGCTTGAAGCAGTTGTCGGAAGCGCTGGCGCAGAACGCGTGTTGCTCTATCTCACTGCGAGAGGGGAGGGCTACGCTGCCGGCATCGCGCGCACCTTTAAAACCGATATCAGCACCATTCAGAATCAACTGGAGCGCATGGAGCGCGATGGGCTGTTGGTCAACAAAAAAGTTGGGCGCACCAGGCTGTACAGTTTCAATCCACGCTACGCATTCGTCGGCGAGGTTAAGGCCTTGATGGAGCGGGCGCTGGAACTTTGTCCGGAGAAGATACGCAACGAGCTACTGCTAGATCGCCGGCGTCCCCGGAAGAAGAGCAAGCCGTTGTGATAGAAATAGCAGGCCTCAACCGGCTGCAGTTGGCCGCGCTCATCGGGGACACGCTCGCTCAGGAGGGGATCGATGTCGTGCTTACTGGGGGATCATGCGTGTCCATCTATACAGCGGAACACTTTGTATCTCTGGATCTGGATTTCATCGATGTCAGTTTCAGCCCAAAGAGACGGATAACAAAAGCGATCTGCTCATTGGGGTTTACACCCAGTAAGAGGAACAGTCGGTACTTCGAACACCCTGACACAAAGCTGACAGTGGAATTCCCAACCGGGCCGCTAATGATTGGCGATGAGAAAATCGAGGATGGTGCAGTGGCGAAGATCGAGACAGACGTCGGCGTTCTTCGGTTGCTGACGCCAACGGACTGTGTGAAAGATCGGCTGGCGAATTACTATTACTTCAAGGACAGGCAGTGCTACGAACAGGCCCTTTTGGTGGCTCGAAAGCATCCGATAGACTGGGGTTCACTACAGCAATGGCATGAGAATGAGAGGCAGTCCGAGGGTTATGAGCCGTTCCGTACCGAGGTGGAGCGGTGACTATTCTCCCGCCATATACGCCGGTGCCTTACTACACAAGTGATGCCTGAAGATGTCGGTAAGCCTGGCCACATCCAGCGGCCCATATTCCTCGGTCAGTATTCCATACTCTGTTTCCAGCCACCGTTTTACGGCTTCTACGTTATTCTCTCCGTTGCCGTCACCGATATAGGCCACCAGGGTTTTAGTGTGGAGGTTGATGCCAAGGTTCCAACAGATAATACTCGCTTTGCTGCACAGTCCCCATAGACTGGAAGAGAGCAAGCGCTAACCTGCCAAGCCATTGATAATGGCCCGCCCTTCAGGATTCGAACCTGAGACCTTCCCCTTAGGAGGGGGACGCTCTATCCAGCTGAGCTAAGGGCGGATAATCTGGAGCCGCGAATTATTCCGTGTTGGCCCGCAGAAGGCAAGCCGAATGCACTTTTGATATGGATCAATAATCTGTGCTGTTTGTGCCGCGAGTACTTGAAAAAGCTTATTGGAGACACTATTTAATTAAGCAGACAGGCCAATCACACAAAATTGGAGGTGCCAAATGTCTTTAATCCCCAGAAGTAATTTGTTTGATATAGATCGTTTTTTTAATGACTCCTGGCCGCAGGCGGTTGAGTCACAAACCGGTACGTTTTTCGCCCCTCGGGTGGATATAAAGGAGCTAGACGGTCACTATGAGATCACCGCTGAACTGCCCGGTGTAGAGAAGAAGGATATCCATGTTCATGTCAAGGATGGCATCCTGACCCTGGAGGCCGAGACCACCCAGGAGGAGACGGAAGAAGAGGATGGTAAGATCATCCGCCAGGAGCGACGCTATGGCAAATTCATGCGCAGCTTCAATCTCGGGACCGACGTACACGAAGCCGATATCAAGGCGTCGTTCAAGGACGGTATCTTGAAGCTGCAAGCGCCCAAGGTGGTGGAGAAAGAGGTCGAGCGTCGCCGTATCGAAATCGACTAGTTTATCAACATGGCCCGGATAACCTTGCGCAGCAGACGCTTTTGCCTGGCAATGTTATCCGGGTCCTGCAATTCGCCACCGGCCAGGGATTCGAACGCTCGCTGGGACAGGAAATAACCGGTAGTGAGGTTAAATATGGCGATCAGGTTGATCGCCAGCGTTGCCCGGTCATTTTTGCCAGTTGAGCCCTGGCGTGGAGTCCCTACGCCGGCTGCCCCAATCTCCTCCAGGCTGCGCATGCCCTGCCCTAATAATTTTTCCAGCCAGGCGCCGACCAGCTGATTGCCGACTGAGGTGCTATCGCCCTGCATGGCCTGCTGGAAAAGGGCGGCCATTTGCGGATGCGCCAGCAGCAAATCTGTCATGATCGAGGGCAGGTCAGCGTAATCGTGGAGCCCGGAGGCCCCATCAATATGCTGTGCCAATGCGTCCGCCATGGGATTCAGCGCCCGGTGCAATACCGCCTCGTAAAGGGCTTGCTTACCGGCAAAATGGTTGTACAGGCCCGGCTCCTTAATGCCCGCGCCATCGGCGATCTGCCGCAGGCTGGTCCCGTCGTAGCCGCGAGTGGCGAACAAGTCCTCGGCAACGTCCATAATGCGCAGAGCCGTTCGCTGTCCCTTGGTCTGTTTGCGGGGTAGGTCGTTGCCGTGTTTCATAAATGATCGACTGATTGCTAAATATTGAGCGAAAAATAGCATAAAGCCCTCGATTTTTCGATCCGGGCACGTATATACTTCATAAATATTAATGGTTGATAATATTTGGAGGTTTATGTGGCTCTGCGCGTGAGTGAATTGGTGAACGGCGATGCCTCATTGGTGAGTCGCCGTTGCTGGTCGGACCAATATGTCTACGAACTGGAGAAAAAAGGGATTTTCGGCAGGTCCTGGCTGTTCCTGGGGCATGAATCCCAGATAAAAACCCCGGGCGATTTTGTGCAGGCCTATATGTGTGAGACGCCTATAATATTGGCCCGGGGGGAGGACGGGGCGGTGCATGCCAGTGTCAACAGCTGTACTCACCGCGGTTTGCCCGTGTGTCGGGCGGATCATGGCAATACCAAACGCTTTATATGCCCTTATCACAACTGGTCCTACACCGTGTCCGGGGACCTTGTAACTATTCCCCAGGAACATGCGCTGTGCAACAAGCCGGACAAGAGTCAGCTGGGTCTCAAGCGTGTGCCCAGGGTCGAGTCCTGGCGGGGTATGGTGTTTGGCAGCTTCGATGAAAATATCGTGTCCCTGGAGGACTATCTGGGAGACATGCGCTTCTATCTGGATGCCTTCTTTGAGCGCTTTCCCGGTGGCATCGAATTCATGGGCGCACCCCATCGCTGGGTGATTAATGCCAACTGGAAGCTACCGGTGGAGAACCAGTTGGGTGATGTCAACCACGGGGCATTTTTGCACAGCGCCATCATCCCGCGAGAGGCTCAGGATATGATCGAGGAGCTGGGTTACAGCGCGGTTGCGGCTCCCGGTCACGGCGCCACTTTCCGCCTGATGCCCGAGGATGCCCCGGTGGATGAAGTGGCCTGGGGTATGGAGGGTATGGGTGGCCTGTTCGGTGGATCAGAGGTACAGGAGTACCTGCGCGAGGTTCAGGCGCGAGCGGCCGAGCGGGTAGGGGATATCCGGGCGCGGATGAAGGGACTGACCTATGGCGTTTATCCCAATCTGTCGTTCCTGTGGTCCAACACCTCTTTCAAGGTGTCCCACCCGCGTGGTCCCGGCAAAGTGGAATACTGGTCCTGGGCTGTGGTGCCGGCAGAAGCGCCGGACCATATCAAGCAGGTGCTGCGTACCAATTACAGTTCCTTTTTCGGCCCTGGAGGCATGCTGGAGCAGGAGGATTCGGAAGTGTGGATGCAGCAGTTCCAGGGCAGCAATATCGATTTTGCCGATGACCGGCCGTATTTCTACGGGCTTGGCCTGGGTGAGGAAAAGGCTCACCCGGAACTGCCGGGCCTGGTCAGTGTGACGGCTAATGAGTTCTATGCCCGGCACTTTTTTACCCGCTGGCGGGATGATCTGCAAGCGGTGGAGGGGCAGTTATGAGCACTATGTCACTGGAAACCAGCCCGGAGCTACAGCGGAATCTGGAGCGATTCTACTTCCATGAGGCGCGCCTGCTGGACAACCGGCAGTACAAGCAGTGGCTGGCTCTGGTCAGTGAGGAGATCAGCTACCTGATGCCCTCGCGTACCAATGTCCTGGTGAACAACCGCGAACGGGGCAATGAGTACATGCTCAGTGTCGACCGTGAACTGGAAGGGGCTGACTCCATGGGCTGCCCGATTCGCGAGGAGACCTACATCCACCTGATGGTGCGGGTGGAGCGCGCTTTCAAAGTCAACTCCTGGTCGGAAAATCCACCGGCGCGTACCCGGCGTATCGTGGGCAACATCGAGCTGATGGGGCGCGAGAATGGAGAGTTGTCCGTGCTCAGTAATTTCCACCTGTATTACGCGCGCCCCGGTGGTGACAATTTCATCTACAGCGGCCAGCGCAGGGACAGGTTGGCGCCGGTAGAGGACAGCTACCGCATTGTGCGGCGGGAAGTGGTGATGGATTACGCCAATATCGACGTACCGACACTGGGCCTTCTGCTGTAGCGTCCCCCACCGTGCAGCGGGACTTGCGCGCTAAACTTGCCTTCCGCTATTGCAATTATCAGCCACGCGTATCACTCTATACTCTTATTCAAGAGGGTGTTTTCCGGTGCGGTTCTGGACCAAATTAATCTTTGCCGGTGTACTGCTACAGCTGGTGCCGGGTGTTGTACTAATCACTGCGGCGCAGGCCACGGCAGAAGCCCTGTCCACCGGTCGGCAGGAATACAGCGACGCCATGCAAGCTATCGATCGTGGCCGCTGGACCGAATATGAGCAACTGCGCCCCGCCCTGGATGACTACCCCCTGGCCATCTACCTTGATTATTTTCAGCTCAAGCGGCAGGCCCATAAGGTTCGACCGGTGGAAGCCCGCCGCTTTCTGAGTCTCAGCGAAGATACGCCCCTGCCCAATCGTTTTCTGTCGGTTTACCTGCATCGGGCGGGTAAGGACAGGCGTTGGCAGGATTTTCTGCAGGTGATGCCGGATGAGCCCAACACCCTGGAACTGAAGTGTTATTACTTCAGGGCGAAGCTGGCCGCGGGGGACAAGCTGGCCGCCTGGGAGGGGGCGGAACGACTGTGGGTACATGGCAAGTCGCAGCCCAAACAGTGCGACCCCCTGTTCGCCGCATGGCTCAAGGCCGGGGAACTGGACGATGAGGTGGTCTGGGCGCGACTGCTCAAGGCATTTGACGCACGCCAGCGCTCCCTGATGAAGTATGTGGCCAAAAAGGGCAGCGCTGAGTTGCGGCCCTGGTCAGAAAAATTACTGGCGGTGTATGCCAAGCCCGATAGATTGGCGCGGCAGTCGCTGCCCGCCGGTAGCCCCTATTCGGCAGATATCGCCAGTCACGGCCTGTCCTACCTGGCCCGCTACAGCCCGGAAAAGGCCCTGCAGCTATGGTCTGATTATCAGGGCAAGCTGGAATTCTCCGCAGAGCAAACCCGCACAGTCGAATATGATATTGCACTGCGCAGCCTGTTCGCCAGGACCGAGCCCAACATTCCCTGGCTGGAGGGTGCGCTACCGCGCCTGGGGGAAGATAAACTGGTGGAAATTCGCCTGCGCTGGGTGTTGTCCGAGCAGGACTGGTCAGCCCTTGAGCGCACACTGCCCATGCTGTCTGAGCAAAAACGCGGTGACAGTGCGTGGCGTTACTGGCAGGCGGTTGCCCAGGAGCGGCGCGGTGATAAGAAACAGGCAAAGCAGGCTTTTGAGTCCCTGGCCGGGGAGCGGGGCTATTACAGCTTTCTCGCCGCGGACAAACTGGGGCAGGCCTACGCGTTCAACAACCAGCCCCTGATACAGCAAGCCCCGGTGAGCGTGCCCCTGCAGCAGCAGCCAGTGGTGTTACGTATTGAGGAGCTGCGCTTTCATGAAGAGGAAAACCTGGCGCACTCAGAGTGGTTCAAGGTGTTACAGGATCTCGATGACGACCCTGCGCAGCAGCAGCAACTGGCGCAGCTGGCCTCGCAGCAGGGCTGGTACCGTATGGCCATAGATGCGGCCAACCGGGCCAAGGCCTGGGATGCGCTGGACCTGCGTTTTCCCACCCCTTACCAGAAAACGTTCAAGCACTACGCCGCTGTGCAGCGAGTGCCTAGTACCGAGTTGATGGCTATAGCTCGCCGGGAGAGCGCATTTTTCCCCCAGGCTCGCTCGCCGGTTGGTGCGCGCGGTCTGATGCAGATTATGCCGGCTACCGGCAAGCAGGTGGCGTCTTCCCTGGGGCGGCCCCACAGCGGCTCCGACCTGTTCCAGGTGGAGCACAACGTGCTATTGGGCAGCGCCTATTATCGGCAGCTACTGGATCGCTTTGATGGCAACCGGGTATTCGCGCTCACCGCGTATAACGCGGGGCCGCACCGGGTTGATCGCTGGCGCAACAAAGCGGGGGAGGGGGTGCCTGTGGATATCTGGATCGAGACTATTCCCTACAAGGAAACGCGCAACTATGTGCAGGCGGTGCTGTCTTACAACGTAGTATTCCAGTACCTGTTGGGCGATGCCCATCGCCTGCTGACCCCCGAAGAGCAGCAGGCGCAGTACTAGTAATTCCAGGCCACACCATAACCACAGGCAAAATATGAACGATACCCGTCCGCTGCTGCTGCACAGTGACTTTCCCCCTATCCACCGCGGCGCCCTGGAGTCTCTGCAGGTGAACCTGGGGTATTTGTGCAATCTCAGTTGTGTCCATTGCCACGTTAATGCCGGCCCCCAGCGCACTGAATTGATGGATCTGGAAACCGTCGACCAGGTACTGTCCCTGTTGACCCGCAGTGGCGCGACTACGCTGGATCTCACCGGTGGCGCGCCGGAGTTGAACCCCCACTTTCGGTACCTGGTGCGCGAGGCGCGGCAGCGGGACGTACGCGTTATTGACCGCAGCAATCTCACGGTGTTGTTCGAGCCCGGGCAGGAAGACCTGGCGGGATTTCTTGCTGAACAGGGGGTGGAGATTACCGCCTCATTGCCCTGTTACCTCAAGGACAATGTGGAAGAGCAGCGCGGCAAAGGAGTTTTTGACGACAGCATCCGGGCGATCCGGCTGCTCAACGCACTGGGCTACGGCGACGAGTTGCCGTTAAACCTGGTGTATAACCCGGTGGGTCCGGTGCTGCCTCCTCCCCAGGGGGATTTACAGGAAGATTATCGGCGGGAACTGGGCCGGCGCTTTGATATTAGATTCAACCAGCTGTTTACCATTACCAATATGCCCATCAGCCGATTTGGTGCGGTGCTGTTGGCCCAGGGCCAGTTTGTGGAGTATATGCAGCTGCTCCGCGATAGCTTCAGCGAGGCCAACGTGGCGACCCTCATGTGTCGCAGCCTGCTCAGCATCGATTGGTTGGGCTATGTGTATGACTGTGACTTCAACCAGATGTTGGAGTTGCCGTTGCTGGCCCGGGATAAACCGCGCCATCATATCTCTGAGCTGTTGCTTGGGCTGGCCCTGGACCTGGACGGTAATCCCATTGTTACCGGGGAGCACTGCTACGGCTGTACTGCAGGCCAGGGAAGTAGCTGTGGTGGCGCGTTGGACGGCTGATGCCCAGCGCAGCGCTACACCAGCGCGTGAGTTTTGTGATTCCGGTTCTCAACGAGGAGGCGGGCATCGTGGCGCTGCTACAGGATTTGCGTCGGCGCTACCCGGGCAGCGAGCTCATCGTTGTAGACGGTGGCAGTAGCGACAGCACCGCGGCCGCGGCCATGCCCCTCAGCGATCAGCTGCTGCTTGCAGAGCCCGGCAGGGCACGGCAGATGAATCTGGGGGGGCGGGCGGCGAAATCTGAGTATGTTTTGTTTCTGCATGCGGACAGCCGCCCCGGAATTGATGCTGAAGGCCTCGATGCCTGCCTGGCACAAGGACCCCAGTGGGGGTTTTGCCGGGTGCGCCTCAGTGGCAACAGAGCGGTGTTTCGGCTAATCGAATGGTTTATGAACCAGCGCTCGCGCCTCTCCCGGGTCGCCACCGGTGACCAGATGTTGTTCCTGCGAACCAGTCTGTTTCAGTACACGGGAGGTTTTGATGCCATCCCCCTTATGGAAGATATCGCCTACTGCAAGCGCCTGCGCCGCCTGGCGCGGCCGCTGGTGATCAGTGTGCCGGTAACCACCTCCAGTCGCCGTTGGGAGGAGCAGGGCGTGGCCAGAACAGTCCTGCGCATGTGGATGTTGCGCCTGGCTTATTTCCTGGGGGTGCCACCGGCGCGCCTGTGGCGGCACTATTATGGTCGCTAAGGTCAACTATGGCCGATAAGCCCAATACGACGCTGTTGATCCAGTTTGCCCGGGCGCCAGTGGCGGGTCAGGTCAAAACGCGAATGATACCTGAGCTCACGTCGCGCCAGGCCTGTGAACTGCACTGTGAGTTGGTGCTTTGGACCAGTGCGACACTGGCGGGATCCGGTTTGGGTGAGATCCAGTTATCCGTGGCTGGCGCCGCCGATCACCCGCTGTTTGCCCGCTGCCTGGAACTGGGTGTCGACAAGATTTCACGGCAGCGCGGCGCGGATCTGGGCGAGAGGATGTACCGGGCGATTCACCTCGGCCTGCGGCACTATACCAACGTTATCCTGGTGGGTAGTGATTGCCCGGCGATTGAAGGGGCATACCTGGCGCAAGCGCTGCGTGCGCTGGATCGGGCGCCCCTGGTATTGGGGCCTGCCCGGGATGGCGGCTACGTTTTGATTGGTGCCAGGCAAATACACAGGGGTTTATTTGAAGATATCCCGTGGGGGACGGAGCAAGTTTATTCGAAAACCATTGAGGCGATAGGAAAGCTGGGCTTGAGTTGGGCGGCATTAACTGTCCTGGCGGACGTCGACCGACCGGAAGACCTGGCTGCCTGGTATGCCCTGCGCAACGAAAGGGCTTGAAGGGAGGGTGCGTGCCTCCTCAGGCGCTTGCCATTGCCCCGGTTTCTACCCTGTCCAGAACGCGGCCCGAGCGTTTATGCATCAACCAGGCGATCGCGGTGCAATAGCTCAGGTTGGTCTGCAATTCGTTGTCCGGGTCGGTCAGGAAAGCCCGCTGGCTGGCCAGCCCTCTTACCCTGCTTGCCATATCCGGATTGAAAGCGAGATACCGATCCCACAGGTCACGGTGCTGTGCTGCCGTGATATGGAACAGGCCCAGGCCTTCATTTCTCGCGGAAAACAAGCCCAGATCAGGGGCGTCGATGGCGGCGTTGAGCAGGAATGATTCGCATTCCGGTGTCCATGCCCCCATGTATTCCAGGGTAGGTCGGATGACCTGGTCTCTCAGATGTTCTGCGGTAACGTACATAACCCATTCCCTCGCAGGGATGACAAACCTGTCAGATACTGCCGTTTCACTGTTATGGTTCTGCGTGGCCGGGTTATCGTGAATCAGGTCTGGAGATACCTGCCAGTTCCTGACTTTTCCCAGCTCTCGGATAACTTTTTAACACATAAAAAAAATAAATCCAATGAAAATAACGGTTTGCAGGTGTTATTTCACAAAAATATTGGGAAAGTCACGTAACTGGACAAAAGTGAGCTCTTTGAGGGAAGTTGTGCGATGAGTTTAGTGTTCGATAATTGGTTAAAATGCAGCAATTGTGCCCCTATAATCACTGAAAGTCGCCTATCGTGTTTATCCTCCAGCAATTTTCACTGTGTACCCGCGTTTTTCCAATTCAGTTTTAATCAGCTTGCGCTGATCTCCCTGGATTTCAATAGTGCCATCCTTCAAAGCGCCTCCAACCCCACATTTTTGCTTCAATACTTTGGCCAGCGCCTTCAATTCGGCCCCGGCCAGGGGGAGGCCCTTGATGACGGTGACCGCCTTACCGCCCCGGCCTTTGGTTTCCCGATGGAGTCGTATGATGCCATCGCCAGCCGCGGCGGGCCGGTCCACACCGCACACACAATCTGCTACCGGGCGCTGGCATTGGGGGCACAGGCGGCCCGTTGCTGTTGAGTAAACCAGCCGACTGCCGGTGTTTTTGCTCTTGCTCATGGAATGGCCGTGTCTTTCTGGTGAGCCCCGCAGTATATTAGCCTGCTGCCAAAACGGGAACAGGGTCACAGGGGAGGGTGCGTAATGCGGGGTGAAATCGACGAACTTGTGCGACAGGTGGTGGAAATGCAGAGCCAGCTTGCCTTTCAGGAAGATACCGTGCAGCTCCTCAACGACGCGCTGGCGTTGCAGCAGCAAGAGATCCTGTTGCTCAGGCGGCAAATGGAGTTGATCAAGCTGCGCCAGGAAGAGCAGGTGGCCGGGCATCAAACTGACCAGCCAGACCGTTCGACAGATGAAAAGCCGCCCCACTACTGATCGCAATAACGAGTTTTTCGTCCCCCAGGCTGACGCGGTTCTTTCCAGCCGCCAACGCCATCGGTAGAATCCGCCACACTACATTCGTATAAATAGACCCACGGAGTTGCTCATGTCAGAAAGCGCCAGCAAGGATACCCCGGAACAGGTGGCGTTTCGCCAGCATTGTCGCGACTGGCTACAGGGTAACCGGCCGGGGGAGCCCCCGGTGCGGCTGCCTCTTTCCGCGCTGGAGATCATGACGCCCGAGCAGTTGTCCTACCTGCAGGACTGGCAAAAGGCGGCCTATGATGCCGGGTTGATCGGCTGTGATTACCCGCAGGATGTCGGCGGCGGCGGTCGCAGTGACTGCCAGCGTATTGCCAATGAGGAGATGATCAGCGCCCGCACACCTTTCCTGCCCAACGTGATTGGCCTGGGTATGGCGGCCCCCACGGTGTTCTATCACGGTCAGGAGGAACTCAAGCAGCGTTTGTTGCCGCGTTTGTTTGCCGGGGAAGATATCTGGTGCCAGGGGTTCAGTGAGCCGGGCGCGGGATCCGATCTGGCCAGTGTGCAGACCTTCGCCGAGCGCAAGGGCGACAAATGGGTAATCAACGGGCACAAGGTGTGGACCTCACTGGCCCATTTCGCGCAGTGGATGATCATCCTGCTGCGTACTGACAAATCCCACAAATACGATGGACTGTCCTATTTTGTGGTGCCTATACGGTCCGCCCTGGGTCAGGGGGTGACCGTGCGGCCGTTGATCAAGATTACCGGTGAAACCGGGTTCAACGAGGTGATTTTCGAAGACCTGGAGGTGGATGACAGCTACCGGTTGGACGAACCGGGCAAGGGCTGGCAGGTGGCAATGACAACCCTGTTGCATGAGCGCGGTGCCGGTGAGCTGCAAACTCCCCGGGCCGGCGGCCTGAAGAGCAAATCCACGCATGCCACCAACACCTCCAACCTGATCGAACTGGCTCGCAATACCCGGCGCGACGGCAAACCGGCCTCAGCGGATCCGCTGGTGCGGGATCGGATCGTGCGGCGGGCAATTCGCGAAACGGGGCTGGCGCAGAACCAGCGCAGGGCGCGTGTACCGGCCCTGCTGGACCACCCCCTGCGGGTGCAGTTACAGAACAAGCTGTTGGCCAGTGAAATCGCCCAGGATACGGCGGCCCTGGCGGTGGAAGTGGCCGGTGCCAGTGCTTCACTGTACCTGGGCGATGATAATGCGCCCGCCGGCGGGCAGTGGCCCATGGCGTACATGAATTCCTACGGCATGACTATCGCAGCGGGTACCAGCGAGGTACAGCGCAACATTCTCGGCGAGCGTGTGCTCGGCCTGCCCAAGTCGAAGTAAGGAGGGGAATATGGCACAACCAGATAATTATGGCTTTGGCGAAGAGGCGAGCCTGCTGAAGGAATCCGCCCGCAAATTCTTTGCGGACAACTTTCCAACGGACAGGCTGCACAGCCTGGTGGCCGGTGATCCGAATCCGGAGCGTATGAGCGACTGTTGCTGGGATAGCGCGCTGTGGCAACAAATGGTGGATCTGGGTTGGACCATGCTGGCGGTGCCGGAGTCCGCCGGAGGTGTGGGCATGCCGGTGGTGGCGGTGGCCGGCCTGGTCGAGGAACTGGGTCGCGTCGCATTTCCCTGCCCGCTGCTCGCCACGCTCAATACCACCTATGTGTTGCAGGCCTGCGGCAGTGGTGGTGAAACGGCGCTGGAGGAAATTGCGCAGGGCCGTTCGGCGACCCTGGCGATCACCAATGGCGAGGGTTCATGGTCTGGCGCCGATACGGATGTGGTCTACGGCGATGGCAAGTTGAATGGTACCGCCTGGTTTGTGCAGGATGCCCGCAAGGTGGACAGGCTGCTGGTCAGCGCACAGTCCCCGGCGGGCTTGTCCCTGTACTGGGTGGCTACCGATGCACCGGGCGTCTCCGTCACCCCGGATGCGATTGTAGATCTTACCCGCGACCAGGCGCACATCAGTTTCACAGATGTGCTTGCGCAGGAGGTCACCGGCAATGGCCTGGCGGCGCTGAACCAGGCCATGCCCGCGATCTGGACGGTACTGGCGGCTGACATCATCGGCGCCGCGGAGTGGCAGTTGCAGACCACCGTGGAATACGTCGGCACCCGGCAACAGTTTGATCACCCGCTGGGCTTTTTCCAGGCGGTAAAACACCCCCTGGTGGATGTGATGGTGCAGATCGACCAGTGCAAGTCCCTGGTATATAACGCCGCCTGTGCGATAGACACCGAGCCCGAGCGCGCGGTGGAGTACGCGCATATGGCCAAGGCATCGGCCGCTGAAACCGCGGCTTTCGCCTCGGGTCGCTCGGTGCAATGCCACGGGGGTATTGGTTTTACCTGGGAGTGTTTCGTGCATTTGTATTTCAAGCGGCAAAAGCACAGCCAACTGCTGTGGGGTGATGCCGCCTGGCATCGAGCGCGGCTGGCTGACATCCTTATCGGTGCAGCGGCTTGACCGCATTTATAAATTCTAGACAGGTCCTTATCGCATGAATTGGAAAAGCATACTGCTGGTATTTGTCGCCCTGGTGGCTGGCCTGGGCGTGCTGCTGAAGATTGCCACCCGCGCGCCGGTGCCGCCGGTACACCAGGTATTTATCAATGGTGACGTGCTGACCATGGACGCGGACAACCGTGTAGCCCAGGCTCTGTCTACGCGGGGTGAGTTGATCGAGGCGGTAGGCAGCACCGAGGAGATTATGGCACTGGCGGGTGATGATACCGAGGTGGTGGATCTGCGCGGGCGGACACTGCTGCCGGGGTTTATCGATGCCCATGGGCATTTTCCCGGCTCGGGCATGCGCGTTATCGCCGCGGATCTGAACAGTCCGCCTATAGGTAAGCTAACGACCATGGCGCAAGTGCTGGCCGCCCTGCAAAGACAGGCGTCCAGGACATCCAGCGGCAAATGGGTTACCGGTTTTGGCTACGACGATACCCTGCTGGCGGAAAAGCGCCACCCGACTCGCGCGGAGCTGGATGAAGTCTCCACAGAGCACCCGGTGGTGGCCATGCATGTGTCAGGCCATATGCTGGTGGCCAACAGTGTCGCCCTGGACCTGGTTGATATCGATGCCAGTACGCCGGATCCGGAGGGGGGGGTTATAGGCCGGCGACCCGGTTCAATGGAGCCCAACGGCTTGCTTGAGGAGACCGCCAGGTTGCCGGTGATGTCCTTGATGCAGGATGATATCGGCATCACTGACTTTTACCGCCTGGTAAAGGCGGCGGCGAATGAGTATTCCGCCATCGGTGTCACCACCGCCCAGTCCGGTGGCACCAGCAAAGAGTTGACTGCCGGTTTGTCCCTGTTCAGTAAAGTCGGGGTGATTCCCCAGCGCCTGGTGCTGTTTCCCTTCGAAACAGAGTTCGGCGAGTCATTGTTCAACGGGGACTACGACCCGGCGGATTACAACAGCGAGAAAGTGGTGATGGGGGCCGTGAAGATTGTGGCGGACGGCAGTATTCAGGGCTACACCGGGTATCTCAGCATGCCTTACCACACCCCGTATCACGGGGATGCGAGTTACCGCGGCTACCCGGCGGTGCTGCGCGAGAACTTGTTCGAACAGGTGGAAGCATTGCACAAAGCGGGTTACCAGATCGCTATTCACGGCAATGGGGACGAGTCTATTGAAGACATACTGGATGCCTTCGAGGCGGCCCAGCAGGCACATCCGGTGCAGGACCCGCGCATGATACTCATTCATTCCCAGATGGCGCGTGAGGACCAGGTGGCGAGAATGAAGGATCTGGGCGTGACCCCCAGCTTCTTTACTGCCCACACCTACTACTGGGGTGACCGCCACCGGGATATCTTTATGGGCCCGGAGCGCGCGGCGGTGATGAGTCCGTCGAAGTGGGCGCAGGATTATGGTGTGCGCTTCAGCTCGCACCTGGATACGCCGGTCACTCCCATGTTGCCCCTGCAAGCGGTGTGGAGTCAGGTGCACCGACTCACCTATGGCGGGGATGTGTTGGGGCCACAGCAGCGCATCAGTGTCATGGATGCCCTGCGCGCGGTGACCATCGATGCCGCCTGGCAGGTGTTCCAGGAAGATAACCGGGGTTCGCTGGAGCCAGGCAAGTACGCCGACCTGGTGGTGTTGTCGGGTAATCCGCTGGATGACCCCCTGGCCATGCGCGAGCTCCAGGTGGAGCGCACTGTGGTGGGGGGCGCCACTATTTATCGCAAGCACTGATAGCGTCCGGCCGGCCGGACACCTCGTTATTGCTCAATTTTTGTGCAGGATTCATTGCCCCGGTTCGCACTTTACCCCGTAGGGGTTACTTTCTTCGCGATAGCGTGGACACCCGCAGGTCATTCATATATAAATACACAAACGGCTTAGGTGAAAATCTGCCCTGCGCTGTTTTCAGTAATGAAAGGGAAACAAGCCGCAAACCATGTATCGCTACAGTGTCGATAACGCCGTAACCTACACCTCAGAAGACTTTGTCCTCTTCAGGGAATCACCTTTCGCCTGTTGGATGGAGCGCCTCACTCTCGAAAACCCCGATCATGGTATTCCGCCCGATGTGGGCAGTGTCGAGCCGCAAAATACCATGGAGCGCCAGGATGCTATCGTCGATACCCTGCGCAGCGAAGGCCGCGATGTCATATTGATCGAGTGGGATCTGGCTGAGCCCAAACGGCGCACGGGCACACTGGAGGCGATGCGAGGGGGCGCCGATTTTATTGTCAACGGGCAGTTGGCCCTGGGGCCTCTGTCCGGTTCCGCCAATCTGCTGATGCGCACCAGTGGTTATTCCGAGCTGGGGGCTTTCCTTTATGTGCCCTGTGATACCCAGGCCAAGACCACCTTGCATTCAGCATTTCGGCTGTGTTTCCTGGCGGATCTTCTGCACAGCCTGCAGGGGCAGCTACCGCCGCAGATGTTGATTATTCGCGGCGACTCAGATGTGGTGCCGTTACAATCCGAGGACCATATCTACCACTACCGCGCCGTGAAACAGCGTTTCATGGAGGCCATGCGCAACTTCCGCAAGCACCGCATGCCGGAGCCGGCGGAGTCTTCTCATTTTGGCCGTTGGTCCGATTGTGCCCATGAAGTGCTGAAGCAACGTGCGCTGCGCGCGGAGCAGCAGAGTGGGGACGCGCCGGGTGAAGATTTTGATATGCCATTGCTGCAGGTCGCCGGCGCTGCGCAGGAGTACGCCTCCCCCTATGACCTGGACGATATTGGCCGGCCAGGCCTGAAACCGGCCGTACCCGGTCGCGCTGTGCCTGATCAGGCAAACGCAAGCCTGGCACAGCAGGCTGTGGCGATGCCTCTGGTAGCAGGGGAGCAGCCTGCACATCACAAGCACATGGCGGTTGGCGCCATCCCTGCGGTTGATAGCCCCACCCTGGCAGAGCAGGCCCGTATGGTAACGCCGGACACCTACCTGTCGGGCCTTACCGCCGCCGGACCTGGATCAACCCCGAACCTGGCCGGTGCCAACAGGGCGGCTGCCCTGGCAGAACCAGCGGCACATCCGCAGCACAATCGCAGAAGTTCCGATGTGGCACTTGAGAACCTGCAATTTATAGGCAGTAGCCACAGTGCTCCGTCCATTGGTCAGGAGGTGGCATTCACGCCGGAAGCCACCGCAATACCGAGTAACGTCCCCGCGCGGGATGTGATCCCTTCTCATTCATCCCCGGCCATGGATACATTGGCTCCGGCGGACACATTGATACCGGCCGATACATTGACACCGGCGGACACATTGGAACCGGCAGATACGTTGGCACCAGCGGAGCCGCAAGTTGCTGCGCCGGCGAAACCGCACCCCCCTGGACAGCGTTGGCTTTAATATAAGCGAGCGATCGGCAGTAGATCTGGACAGCGCCCCGGCGCCTTCCCTGAATCCTGCGCCGGTCAGTACCCCAATGGGGTTCGAGGTCGATATTATTGACGATTCTGAATACGGTGAGGCGGATCTATCCCGGGCGGGGTTCGGTGAGGACAACGAAAACGGGTTGGCAGCCCGCAGAGCGCTTTTCAGCGACAGCCTGATTACCAGCGACGATTACCTGGACTGACAAGTTACGCCTCATCACGGTCTCCTGGTTCAGCGCAGGCTTCTAAAGCAGTTGCGCACCTCCTGCAGGAAAACCTCGGGTAGCTCCAGTGCGGCGAAATGGCCGCCGCGCTCCGGTTCGTTCCAGTGGATCAGGTTCGAGAAGCGTTTTTCTGCCCACCTGCGACTACAGCGGAAGATTTCCCTGGGGAATACGGAGCAGCCGACAGGCATGTGGATTGGCTCCAGGTTGGGTTTATTGAAGCTTTCCCAGTACAGGCGGGCAGAACTGGCGGCGGTGTTGTTGAGCCAGTACATCATGACGTTGTCCAGTAATTCGTCCTTGCTCAATACGTTTTCCGGGTGTTTGACGCCGTCTTTTTCACAATCTGTCCAGGCGTAGAACTTCTCCACTATCCATGCCATCTGTCCCACCGGAGAGTCGGCCAGAGCATAGCCCAGGGTCTGGGGGCGGGTGGATTGTTGCTTGGAATAACCAGAGTCCCAGTCGTTGTAGAAGGCCATTGCCTCCAGGGCCGACTGCTCCTGCTCGGTGAGATTGTCCATGGTCTCCGGATCGGGGGCGACGATGGGCAGGGTAATGTGAATGCCGGCGCAGTGTTGCGTCTCGGTCTGGCCCATACTCTGGGTGATGATGCTGCCCCAGTCACCGCCCTGTGCCACGTAGCGATCGTAACCCAACCTGTCCATCAACTGGCCCCACATGCTGCCAATTTTGACCACCGAGGTACCCACTGTGCCGGGTTTACCGGAGAAACCGTATCCCGGCAATGAAGGTGCAACCACATGAAAGGCATCCTCCGCGTTACCGCCGTGGGCGGTGGGATCGGCCAGGGCGTCGATGACTTTGTGAAACTCCGCCACCGAACCGGGCCAGCCATGGGACATAACCAGGGGCAGGGCGCCTTCGTGCGGGCTGCGGCGATGGATAAAGTGAATGTCGATATCTTCAATACAGGTCTTGAATTGTGGCCAGCCATTAAGCTTGTTTTCAAAGCGTCGCCAATCGTAAGTCGACGCCCAGTAATTGGCCAGTTCACGTGTATAGTCCAGCGGGATGCCCTGGGACCAGTCATCGATGGTCTCTCGCTCTGGCCAGCGGGTCCGGGTCAGTCGCTGCCGCAGGTCTTTCAGTTCTGCGTCGGTAATGGCGACAGTAAACGGGCTGATTGCGGTGTTCATGCCAAAGGCTCCTCAGTGACGTTGGTGTCAAGGTAGCGAGCAGCGCACTCAGTTGCAAGAGATCGCGCGAGATAAGACATGAGACGGTCTTTAATTGGGTATTGCAGTGAATGCAAATTTAGTATTAGATGACTTAAGTAATTGACAATAATGGAATAATCCAGCATCTTTGCCAAAACATACTAATTATATACGCCTGAGCATTTTGATACTGGGCAGGGGCCTGGAAAGATGTGCGGACGGTAGTTGCGTTTCAGCTTAGGGGAAAAGCAGCAAAACATGTCGGGTAAACTGAGTTTATTGGTGTTTCGCTCGGGAGAGTTGCTGAGTTATTCGGCAGGCGTTCTGCTGGCTGGCTTTTTTGTTGTGCAACTCGCCCAGGGTGAAGTTCAGCGCCAGGACGGGATTGCTGAATTCGAGCAGATGGCGCAAGCATCCGCCGCGGCTCAGGGCAACGAACAGGCGGGCGCCACGGCTGCAGATGCCCAGGACTTTGAAAATACAGGCGAGCCAGACACCAGCTTGTGGGCTCCCGGGCGGCTCGCTGATTACCAGGCCAGTTTGAAAGCGGATTTACCGCCGGTACTGGGCGTACTCGAAGTTCCCTCTGTCGGCCTCAAAGTGCCGGTTTACTCCACTAACACCGACCTGGTCATGGATCGGGGAGCCGGTATCATCGATGGCATGGCCTACCCCCATGAGCCGGGTAATATCGGCATTTCGGGTCATCGCGATGGCTATTTCCGGGTGCTGAAGGATGTGCAGGT
>PVMK01189230.1_pt2 | contig 19212 bp, 14 predicted proteins | sample 1853481 | NCBI WGS metagenome assembly PVMK01 (sample SAMN08533507, study PRJNA380276) | Marine sediment metagenome, whole genome shotgun sequencing project. | reverse complement strand
TTTCCAGTACATCCTTGAGCAGGGGTTCCGCCTGGACATTATTGATTTTCAGGTTCAGACTGCTTTTGGGAATATCGCCTGCGACATTCAGCAACGCCTTGCCGTTGGCATTACCCTGGTACATATTCAGTTTCATTGGATCCAGATTGAATATGCCGTTTTTGGCTTTGATCTGCAGATTGATATCCTGAATATTGGCTTTACTGATCGTAAGTTGGCCAATTTTTATGAGTCCGTCCAGAATCAGCCGGCGCAGCGGTGTGTAATCGGTCTTTTTCTTTTTGCCTTTGGCCGCGGACGGTGCCGTTTCAGCAGACGGCGCGTCGCTTTTCGGAGGCATGTAACGATCGAGGTTAATTTGATCCAGGTTCAGATCAAATTTCAGGTTGGGTCGAGAAAATTGAACTGCGGTCGCCGAAAAATTCAACCTGGATTGATCCAGGTTCATTACTCCGCTGGACACGACCATGCGATTGGCATCGGCCTTTATGTGGGCTTTCAAATCAACACTGCTCAGGGCCTTGGGGTCTGTGGTGTCTACCGGAAAGGTTTGCCCCAATGCGGCTGCAAGTTCACGGGGTGAAAACTTGTCGACGGTGATGTCCAGGTCCACCCCGGGAGTGGTGGCCGGGTTCTCAAGGTTTCCCTTCAGCCGCAGGGTGAGTTGCTTGAGGGCCTTGAGAGACAAATCCAATGGAATGACCCCTTTTTCAAATCCGCTGCCCACCGGCCCGACTGTACCGTCGAGCGACAGCGGCATTTTATCCAGCTGAGCTGAAAGCTTGAGCTGCACCGGTCGATCCAGTGAAACATCTTTTAAAATTAGGCTGATATCCTTGACTTCTTTGCGGGTATTGGTCGTGTGATCGATCCAGAGGACCGACCCGTTTTTAATGGAAAAATTGCCCACGGTCAGGGCGCTGATGGGAAGCCCTGCCATGCCGGCCGGGGAATCAGCAGGTACCGGCTTTTTGGAAGCGGCCCCCTTTTGTTGCTGGGATTGCTCCCAGTTTACACGGCCGTTTTTATTTTTTACCAGCACGATCTGTGGTCCGTCCATTACGAATCGTTGAATTTGTATCTCTTTGCTGATAAGCGGTAGAAGTTTTACTCGGATCTCGAAGGACTTGACTTTGACAAATTCTTTTTCAGCGAACCCGGCGGTGTTGCCCAGCTGCAGGTCAGAAAGAGAAATACCGGCCCACGGGAACAGGGAAAGTTTAAGATCATCTCCCACTGAAAATGGGCGTCCGGTTGCCTCGACCACCTTGTTTTCAATAACGGGTTTGTATTTTTGGAGGTCAACAAACATCGGAATGATCAGCAGGGCAACTATGATGACCACTGCAAGGCATCCGACAATAATTGCACCCCATTTAAGAAAGTTCTTCATTTGAGTCCCCTTTCATCTGAGTTTGTCTAAGCTAGGTACCAAGGCCCTTGGTGTCAAGCAAAGGGAAGTAAATACCAGAATCACGTCATTTAAACAGGTAATTTACTGAATATACGAAAGTTATTGCTTAATGAAAATTATGGAAATTCCAAGCACCAAAAACCAAATTTCAAACAAATCCCAATCACCCAAATTCAAAATTCCAAACAGATGATCCGCCAGCATTTGTGCCAAATGGAATAATTACCGGCGGACAAAAGTTTCCGTGGAGATACGTAACAACTGCGGCGAATGTTTTGGTCATTGGATATTGAAATTTGAGATTTATTTGTAATTTGGTGCTTGGGATTTGGTGCTTTTATTCTTTTACAAAACCTTCTCATCCAACTCGTTTAGAATTTACTTTGACGTTCCCCATGAGTAAATACTGGATTAATTTTCACGGTGGACCTCAATCGCTTCCACCCCATAGGGCGTGATGTTGTCGACGATGACCTGATACCCTTTTGCTGTGGGATGGATGCCATCCGCCTGGTTAAGCTCAGGGTTTGCCGCCACACCGTCTAAGAAAAATGATGCCAGAATAACGTCTGCGCTGCGGGCAACTTCCGGATAAATATTGGCAAAAGCGGTGGTGTAGTCTTTTCCCAGATTCTGGACGATCTGCATAGCACCCAGGACAACGATTACATTTTCTTCTTTTAGCATCCGGATGATTTTTTGGATGTTTGTTTTGATTAAATCAGGATCGAGACCGCGGAAACCGTCATTGGCTCCGATGACCAGTATGACGATATCCGGTTTTAAGGTTAATATCCATTTTATTCTCGAAAGGGTTCCGCTGGAGGTTTCGCCGCTTATTCCGGCATTAATTACCTGGTAGGAATGGCCCTGTCCCCTCAATTTTTTTTCAAGCACTGCCGGATAGGCAAATTCTTCCTCAACTCCCAATCCTTCGGTCAGGCTGTCGCCCACGGCCACAATCGTGCCCTCTATTTTTTTTTCAGGTTGTGCTATTTTAGGGGCGGTTGGTTCTTCGCTGCAACCTATAGCCATTAGCAGGGTCAGGAGAGCAAAGAAAAAATAATAATTATTTTTTTTCACTTTAATTCATCCAAATATGAAAGGATAAAATGCCTTGTTTTTACCAATCCGAAATCCAAAATCCAAAATCGAGTGAATCCCAAATCCCCATTCAATTCACTCTCGAGTTTGCTCCCTTAAAAACACCACCGGCTTCTTTCGCAGGATTGAAATAGAGGGCAATAATCCCACCGTCACCACCAGCAATAGGGTTACCCCAAGCAACAAGATGCTATCAATGATAAAAGGCTGATAAGATATATTCATAACCTTCAAGCAGATCAGCCAACTGGCGGCCTGTGAGATCAGCAGGGCCTGGCCGGTGCTCACCAAACCCAGGACGAGATTTTCGAGCGTAAACACTTTGACCACGAAATTATTCCTGGCTCCCAGAATTTTATAGTAAACAGCCTCCTGGATTCGGGCGTAACGGGTGGCCAGGATTGAACTGAGAATAATTAAAATGCCCGCGACGATGCTAAAGGCGGCAAAAAACCGGATAATCAGAGATAATTTTTTGACAACGCCTGTGAAAATCGTCAGCAATTCAGTCGTATCAATAACGCTTATGTTTGGAAAGTTTTCTACAATTTTTGTTTGCAAAGCCGAGATTTGCGGTTTGGCGATTCTGACCGCCGTAAATATGGTTTGGGGGAGCATCCCGCAAAGTATTATCGGGGAATACGAAATAGAAAAACGGGCGGATAGATTCCCGCGTCCGGGAGCGAATACTAGAGATACGGGCCTGCAGGGGCACCCCCTGGACTTTGAAAGTGATACTATCCCCTATCTTCATTTGATTGCTGTCGGCCACCGTATCCATAACCGAAACCTGGCGGTCCCCCCAACTCTTCTGATAAAGACGGCCTCCTTTTACGATGACTTCATCTTCCAGTAGATGATTGCGATAGGTGAGGTTAAACGTGCGGGCCAGATTGTCGCCGCGTCGCCGCCGTTCCTGTTGCCGATTTATTTTTTGACCGTTGATGGACATAATTTTAGCCCTGATGATGGGATAATATTGAGCCGGCAGGCCCAGTACATCGGAAAATTTTTCCAGCTGGGATGGTTGAATGTCGAGAAAAAATACGTTGGGCGCATCCTCGGGGTAGGACTGGATAAAGCTGGCATCCAGATTTTGTTCGATTAAATAAATGGCAAATATAACGGAAAACGACGCTGTCAGAGTGATAATGATTGGCCGAGTGGCATTTTTCGGTCGAAACAGGCCTTTGATCGCCTGCCGGATCAACAGGGAGCGAACCCTTGAGCGTTTGAGGATCAACAAGACCGCCCCCGTCAGAACAGCGGTGATGACAATCAGCAAAATGACTCCCAGAATAAAATACAGGGCCGTTTTGAGTTCCTTGACCTGCCAGAATACCAGCAGCACAAAAAAGGCTAATATTAGAAATCCACTCAGATAAATGGGCAGTTTTGCTTGCGGCCGAATTTGCTCTTTGCGGAAGATTATGACCGGTTTGATGTCTTTTAACCGATGCAGCGGTATAAACGAGAAAAGGCCAACGACAAGTACCCCCAGGCACAGTCCCTCCAGTACCGCTCCCCAGGAAATAATCAGGGCAATATTTTCAGGAAGAAAATCTCTGAAAAGAACATCTAGACCACTTTGGAGTAAAAGGCCGGACAGCAGCCCAATAATTGTTCCCGCCAATCCCAGAATAGAGAGGATAAAAATATACTGGCGGGTAATGAAATGACTTTTAGCTCCCACCGTTTTCATGATGGCGATTGTTTTTTCCTTCTCCTTTAAGAAGGCAGTTAAGGCACTCTGGATGCCGATGCCGGCCAGCAGCAGCGTGAATATGGAAATCAGGCTCAGGTCAAAAAAGAGATTGTCAAAAAACCGCTTAATACGTGATCGTGCGGTTCGGTAGGTATCGACGCGCTCCTGCTCGGCATCGGAAACATCCCTTAACCGGTCGGCAATCGAACGGATTTTGTCTTCCTGCAAAACCTTGATCAGATAAAAGTGGCGCACCCGGCTTCCCTTTTTGACCAGGTCCAAACGGTCGATATCGGCGGCTGCTATGAATATGCGAGGTCCCAATAAGAAAATATTGACCGGCTGATCCGGTTCCTGCAGGACAACATCTTTAATTGTCAAGGTGGTGCTGCCGACGTGCAAGGGGTCTCCCACCTTCAGATTGAGCCGATCAAGCAGGCTCTGGGCGACGATGATGCTGCCCGGCGTAAGAACACTGGCAAATTTGCGGCCGGATTTCAAGACAACCTGGCCGTAAAACGGATATCCCGGCTGCACTATTTTCAACTTGGCCAGCAAAGAATCCCGGCCTTTCCAGTTGCGAACGACGGAATAAAATTCCCAGACCCGGTGGCCGATAATTTTGTTTTGATCCTCAAACTGCCTAACTGTGTTTACCGTTCCCGGTGAAATCTCGTAATAGGACTGGATGATGATGTCGGCCGCATGCAGGGTCTTGGCGTCATTGAGCAGTGACGCATTAACGCTGGCGGAAAACCCGTTTAAGGAGATGAGGGTGACAATGGAAAGCGCCACGCACAGGACAAATACAATCGCCTGCCGCCGGGAACGGACGATCTGGCGTACTATAAATCGAGGATGTAGGATTCCGTTTTTCATATTATGAAATTCGTCCATCCTTGAGGATAATCATGCGGTCGGCAATCCTGGCGATATCTACGCTGTGGGTTACCAGCACCAGGGTGGTCTGGTGTTCTTTTTTGAAATTCCAGCAGTAAATCCAGAACGGCCTTTCCGTTTTCTGAATCCAGGTTGCCGGTGGGTTCATCGGCAAAGATAATTTTGGGATTGTTGATGACAGCCCGGCACATGGCCACTCGCTGCATTTCGCCACCGGAGAGCTGGTGCGGATAGTTGTCACTGCGTTTTTGCAAACCAACGCGTTTTAGCAGCTCGGCAGCTTTGTCATGGGCTTGGGGATCACGCCTGATCTCAGCCGGAAACATGACATTTTCCAGGGCCGTTAAGGACGGAACCAGATGAAATGACTGAAAGACAAAACCGATTGTTTCATTGCGCAGCGGGGCCAGATCATCCTCGGAGGCCTCGGTGATATCCATTTCTTCCAATAGAACTCTGCCGGACGATGGTTTGTCCAGGCCCGACAACAAACTCAGCAAAGTGGTCTTGCCGCTGCCGCTGCTTCCCTCGACAACTAAAAACTCACCCCCGGCCACCGAAAGGGATACATCGTCCAGAACGCGTATTTCTCGGTCTGCAATGGTGTAGGTTTTGGTTATGTTTCGGGCCTCGACAACGGGCATGGTATTAATCACTCTTTTTTTTATCCAGAGCCCGCTGCAATTTTTCGCCCAGAGCTCCCCAGGGAGGAGGTGGAAGCGTCTGAAAACGTTTGCCAGTTTTGCTCATCGGCCGTGTCGGCCGGTGTCAGGGTGATTTTCCTTTCCGCCGGGTTGATAGCTTCGACCATAATCGCGATGGCGTCGCCTTCTTTGAGTTTTTCAAGTTCGGCCGGTTTGTCGGCTTTTTTGAGGTTCGATTTCGGAAGAAGTCCGGTGATGCCGGGTTCCAGATTAATAAAATAACCGAATTTTTCTTTTTTTTCCAAAATGCCTTTCACAGCCTTGCCGATGGTGTATTTTTCGGCCACATCGACCCACGGATCGCCTTCAGCATCCCGGATACTTAACGACAAACGCCGTTTGTCAAGGTCCACCTCTTTGATCAAAACCGACACGGTTTCGCCGGCGGTAACGACATCCTCGGATTTTAGCACCCGCTTTTTATAACTCATTTCACTGATGTGGACCAGTCCTTCAATACCGGGGGCAAGTTCCACAAAGGCCCCGAAATTTGTACAGTGGGTGACGGTTCCCTGGATTTTATCTCCCTCGTGAAAATGTTCGCCGATACTGACCCAAGGATCTTCGGTGAGCTGTTTCATTGACAGGCTGATTTTTAGCATCCCGGGTCTTTTATCAGGCTCGATGCCGATAACCTTAACCCGGACGGTATCGGAGACCTTGACCAGCAATTCCGGTTTGGCCGTTTTTGACCAACTCAGCTCCGAGACATGCACCATCCCCTCCACTCCGAGCGACAGGCGGACGAAAGCGCCGTAGGGCATTAGCCTGGTGACGGTGCCGTCTAAAATGTCGTCCACCTTTAAGGTCTGATAAAATTCTTTTCTGGCTTTTTCCTGCTCGTGTTCCAGAAGTTTGCGCCTGGAAAGGACAATATTTCTGCCATTTTCTTCAAAGGTGATAATTAAAAAATTCAAGGTTTGACCGACGTAGTCCGAGGGATTCTCCACAAAATTGGTATCGACCTGGCTGATGGGGCAAAATGTTTTTCGCTGCAGGACTTCCACCCGAAAACCGCCTTTGCACGTTTCGCTGACTTTACCCTCTACCGGTACGGATTTTTCATAAGCTTCTCTTAACATATTTAGGCCGCCAATGCCCGACATCGCCTTTGACAGCCTGATTTCGTCATCCGACAGGGCCACGACATAGAGTTCCAGCATGTCGCCTTCGTTAAGTGCCAGTTCCTGGTTTTTATCGAGTAATTCGGCCTTGTCTACCACTCCATCAATTTTGGTGCCGGTATCGACAAAAACAGAGTCCTTGCCGATGGATATAATTTTACCGCGGATTTTATCTCCGACGCTAACATCGGCGTCCATACCCGGACCGTAAGCTTCCAGCAGTGCGGCAAAGCTCTCTTCTTTTTCTTCATTATTGTCATCGCCCAAATGATCCGTCATGATTATTACTCCTTTGGTCGTCATAGTGATTGTCACAACCCTGTGACAGCTCTAGAATTATCAGGGGCGGTTATTATTTTCAAGGATATAATTCAGAGTCGCGGGATTTCTATAATATAATGAAATCATGTAGTTTTAATGGCACTGGATTTATGCCGCTTAAATGCAATGATGGAATGTTGGAATTTGGATCTGTTTAGTGCCGTACTTTTGCCGACAGTCGTTTGACAAAAATCCGGATTTATAATAAATTTCATAATAATTCGAACCGTTATCATTTTATTCAAAATCTAAAACCTGGTCTTCTAGGCCAGGTCAGAGGTGATCGGCTCTGCCATAGATCAAATCTGTTCATGGTTTCAGGTGTCAGTAAATACCGAAACCTGAACACTGATTGGTTGCAACTGAAATCCAACCCCGGTGAAAGAAAGTCCAATTCATGATCAACTCCGACACAGTGGGTCGAATTCGGTTGCTGACACCTGACACCTGAACACTGCTGGCAAAGGTAACTACCCATATCACCCCTCTCTCCGAGCTGTAGGCTCTACGAGACGGAAGCCGGGGTGGACCAAAGCCGGGCCCTATGGACCCGGTCTTTACGGAGATTATTCACCAGGAGATTGAGTGAAAAATCATCGAAAATACTTGATGGAAGCTGACCAGGAAGCCGTGCGGCTGGATGTGAAGACGGATGCGGCAATTGTTGAAAAACAAGCCCTATGGGCCGGCATTAAACCCGATATGCGGGTTGCCGACTTAGGGTGTGGCGCGGGTAAAACTACCTTCCATCTAAACCGGCTGGTACAACCGGAGGGCCAGGCCATCGGCGTTGATATTGCAGAGCAGCGGATTGACTATGCCAAAAAACATTACAGCAATGAAAGCATCGAGTATGTTGTCGCCGACATTCGCCAACCGCTCGAGGACCTTGGGCATTTCGATTTTATCTGGGTTCGTTTTGTCCTCGAATATTATCTTGAGGGCAGCTTCGATATTGTCAAAAACATTACCAAAATTCTAAAGCCCGGCGGGATTATTTGCCTGATTGATCTGGACTGCAATTGCCTGCGGCATTACGGATTGCCCGAGCGCCTCGACCGAGCCACCGGCGGCGTTATGAGTTGGCTTGAAAAAAAATTTAATTTTGACCCCTATGTGGGGGTAAAACTTTATTCTTTTCTTTATGATTTGGGGTTTGTTGATATTGATGTGGACCTCAGCGCCCATAATATGTTTTTTGGGGAGCTAAAAGAGAATGAAAAGTTTTTTTCCATGCAAAAGGCCGAAATTGGCGGAAGAAATTCGGGTTATCCGTTTGAGGAGTACGACGGGAACTTTGATAAATTTCTTGAAGAGGTCAAAATATTTTTCAACGATTCGAGAGTATTTTATTATACGCCGTTGATTGCCTGCCGGGGACGTAAACCATAGTGTTGTGTCCCCTTGACTCATTTTATTCCGTTTCGGATTTGTGATTTGAAAATTGGGATTTATTTGGAATTTGAGATTTGGAATTTGTGATTTAAGCCAATATGAATATAGGAGAAAGTGTTCTACCTAATTAGTCCGCGTAACTCGGCAAGAACACTATATGAATCTCACCAGGCGCTTTAAATACCGGAAGTAAGCATCTGAATATTGCAAGCTGCAAATCCAGAGGTTGTAAGTCTTATCATATGGAATCTGCTTTTCGTCTGCGAAGGCTGCCGGATAAATCAGGACGGGAAAGTCTTTTTTGTCGGTTTTATTTGCTATTTTTATGATGGCCGCCTGTAAAATCTCTGCCTTGAACTCCTCTGAGTCCGTTACGAATACTTTGACACAGTTGGTGATATCTGAAAGATTCAAACCCACATCAGATTTATTTACCAAAAAGACTGCTTTAAGATATCCGTTGTGTTTCAAGGAGTAAAGATAGCGCAGCCTGGTCAAGCCCTGCTGTTCGTATTCTTTGCTCAGACTGTCGCTGTATAGTTTCTCCGGTATCAGATCCAGGGCCTCCAGCAAAAGCCCGCCCGACGTATGGTTGTAAAAGCCCGCCAGTTCCTGCAGATCTTCGGGTTCGGTTTGAGTTATTTGCCAACCCCCGGGCAGATCCGACTTTGAGCGGGGTGCATTGTTGAAATGGTGATAAGCAAAGCTGTCCAGTGAACATCCTTTGGGGTCGTCGATGTTTTTTGCCGCGCCTCCGAACACTCTGCTGGGAAATTTGTTATCCCGGCCGGTAGTAGCAGATCATATAATCCATGTGAAGGGAATAGAGGCGGTGGGAGTCATTGATCATGCGTCCGATTTGATCGAGTACAATCAGCCCTGCTTTGTTTAATGCTGATTTCCTGGCCGCATGGTGATGAATCATCCAGGCGCTATCATAAAAGCGCAGCATGGCCATATGGCCGTAAATGGTGCCCTTGTCCTGATAAATGAAATGCCTGGCGATTTGGGGATTTTGGGTATAAATTTTTGCGTAGGTTTCTTTAATCTGCTTTTTATTTTTCTGTATCGCCGCATATTTGTCAGGGATAAATAAATCCGGTTTCAAAAAAGAAATCCCACAGGGCATCGAGGTCGACATCATTGCAAATGTACGAATTTTTGTTTTTGGCCTGATGCAGCATTGAGATAAGTTTGAGATGATCGCGTATATCCATATCCAGCAGTGCCAGGCCGCATTTGATCCACTTATCCCCGTTGGGGTCAACCATTTCCTTGCGGAAAACTACCTGGGCGCTGCATTTAATTTTATAGCTGCTTGCGAAGTTCAGCTCGAGTTCATGCAAAATCATGCCCGGCAGCAGCGTCGTGTTGTATTCACCTTCTTCTACCGAAAATCCGGAACCGGATAGATCCACCACCTTCAGGTCAACCCTCATTCCGGTCAAAGGGTGCCGGGATACCAGGTTGGGTGACGGCGTTAGCACATATCGTTCGCTGCGAAATTCTTTTTGCTTGAAACGGTGAATTTCGTTCTTGAGCGGCTCAAGGATGTAATTTCTTGAGTTTTGACCGTGGGTGTGTCTGATGATTTTGCATTCGCCGGTGTAGATGGTGACCACTGCGTCCCGATAAGATTACATTGACCGGGTGTTCGGGGTTTACCCAATCAAAGGTTTGCGGCGGTGCCGCTGTCAGTTTGACCCTAAAGGAAAACCCATTGAAATCCATGAGAGTGCCTGAGAAAACAGTACTGTTTTGAATAAGCTGCACGGATATGCCTTGGCATAGATAGCGCCTGGCTTTGCGTGAACTGATTTCCGTGCAGGTCTCCGGAAGAAGAACACTGATTCCCACGGCGTCAATCCTGATTACCTCCGGTTCTACTTTTAGCAGTTTTTGTCCATTGGTGATGAGAATATTGCTAAATCGGTAGGATTGTAATATCTGGGTTATATTTTTGTCTTCTATCCACAGGCAGTCGACAAGGTCGCCCATGCAGGGTTGGGGTGTGGCTTTGAGGGTAATTTTCTTATCGTATCTGAGGTGCTTGAAATTGACGGAGACGGTGCCGTCCTGGAAATTAATGAAATTCAACTTGTTGATAAGCTGGGTTTTGTCGACTTTTATTTCTGTATCCAGCTTTTCGAACTGGGATTGCCGGCTGGCGACAGAAAAATGATCCGCTCTTTCTTGGGAGAGGACTTCATGGTTGGCGGGATCTGAAGCGGTGGTGGGGTCTTTTTCTTCCAGGCTGATTGTGTCGGTACGCGTCTCAATTAACGTAAGATTTCTTTTGGCGCTCTCCATATTTCAACCTCGACGTTGCAGTTGTTTCGATTGATAGCGGTTTCGATCAAAAGCCGTGAATCAGAGGTGCCGTCAGGTTGTGAAATTCGATCTCATTTCATACCGATTCCGATGGCAATACAAGTTTTTTATGTTTGTATGGCTGTAAAATATAGTAAGAACTAAGTCAACAAATATCTGCTAAAAAACTGAAATAATTTACTAAATTCGATTTATCAAATAATTTTAGCTGAGTATTAAGAAGTCTTATTTAATGAATATCGTTTATCAGATGAACGAAAAATTGTGCCATTGCGTGCATCGCGGCAAGCAGCTGTGGAGCTTAAGATGACCTGAATTTAATTACTGAAAGACACAACCGCCGCCATGGGTGATTACGAATCCGCCATCTAAATGCCGGAACCGGTTTTGCCGGAAATCCCGAAGGACTGGCCCGGGCTCTGGAGAAGCTGGGCGCTTATTCAAAACAACAACCCCTGGATGCCAATCCTGCCACGGCCCACATGTTTATTGTCAATCCCTTATCCGGCAGAAGTCTGATGAGCTTATTTTCTACCCATCCGCCCCTGGAAGAAAGAATTGCGCGCTTGCGCGGCACGCCGCCGTCGGCGACAAATAAAGTTGAGTCCGGTGGAGATCGAAGAACGGCCAATGCGAAATCAGCCTGGGACCGGTTGTCTGAATAGTTGGGAGTTGAGATTTCGGATTGGGGATTGTTAAGAATGGCACAAATCCAATATTAAATACGAAAAGGCATAAGGTATAGGGTATAAGGTGTAGGGTGTAAGGTAAAAATCAATGAAATTTCAGAATTAAAAATAGACAGTACTCCTTCTACCTTAAACCCTATACCTCATACCACGTCTTTTACGCCTTCTACCCTATACCATCTCGTTTTTGCTTGGTCTGCGAGTTTTTTTATCGAGTATCCAGCATCGAGTCTCAGTATCCAGTTACCAGCATCCAGCATCGAGTATCCAGAATCGAGTATCGAGCGTCCTGTCTGCCAGCAATATTAAGTGCCGCAGCAATTCGCAGTTTCTTTGCCCTTAATCCAGGTTTGGATGATATAGGAAGCGCAGCCGACTCCCGGGGTGACACGGATGGCACCGGCCGCACAATTCTGGGAGCAGGCGCCGCATTCCATGCATCCATCAGGATCGCCGATTTCAGCTTTTTTACCGTTCATTTGAAACACGGCATGGGGACAGACGAGTTCACACACACCGCAGCCCACACACGCCTCCAAATCAAGCTGCAGCGTCGTTACCCCTTCTAAATATCTGAAATTCTCCATCTTGTAGCACCTTCTGCTTTTTTTATTTAGATCCGGCTTATCGGATCATGTTTGAGGGCAAAACCCAATAATCGGTTTGCCGGTTGAGCCGGTTTAGCCCGTGAAAAGGAATCTATTCGGATTTTAGTATTCAATCGGCCAACGGGCCAACGGGCGTAACGGGCCAACGGGCAAAACCTTTTAGTATGTGAGTATCTTAAAGCGGCACACAACACAGCCATCGAACATTAGTCCGAGGTTTTGTAGCCGGATCTATACAAATGCGGCACCTACCCACGCCACCAGGGCAACCAATACAGCGCCCGCCTGTACCGGGATTGCCAGTCGCATTTCTTTTTCGACTCCCGACGGTGAGGTATACGGGGTGGAGCCGGTGAAATTCATCGCCAGATAGGAGCTTATGCCCACCGTTATAAACAACAGTGCCACGGCTTCTATCCAGATGAGGCCGCCTTTAAAAAGCAGCAGCACTGCTGAACCCGCAACAATTCCGGTAAACGCGCCCTTGAGCGCGAAGGCACGCCCCGGAATCCAGGGCAGTAAAATCGGTGCGGCCACCGCACCGGCCAAAATACCACCGACATAAGCGGTCAGGGCCATCAGTCCCCGATACCAGGCATCATTCAAAGAGAAAATGCTTGTTCCGATGCCCGACAGGAAAAATACAGCCAACAGTATCCCAGAACGTCGGCTTTGGCAGATGAGAAAGCTCCACCGGTATCAACACGGTTCTTTCCAGAATTGAAAAGGTCACCAGGCGCATCGATTTGTCTGTACGGCTGCCTGCGGCGATAAAGCGTTTAATATCCTTGGCCCGGACCGGACCCCAAACGACCTTAAAGCCGCTTTCTTTTTTGACCTGATGGGCGGATACGCCGGTGGCACCGAGCTGGGGCAAAACAAGTTGATGATGGTTAACCACCTTTTTCAGCATGGTTTGCTTTATGCGATGCACCACCTCCTGGGTTGAAAAGAGTGCTTTGCCCGCAGCGCACCAGACATTTATGCCGCGGGTATCCAAAACCAGTACCCAGGCATCTAAATAAGTCAACTCTTGGCGCAGGGTGTCAAAGGTGAGCTTGTAATTGGCGGTGACCAGGACCGGTGAATCCTGATCGGGATTTCCCACACAGTAAAGTCCGGGGGCAATTTTATATTGGTCTCTTTTTATTCCCAGACGGGCGATCAGGGTGCCCAGATGATCAGATCCTTCGAGTTTCGTTTTAATCCGGGGTACCGGCCCGCACGGTGTGTCTTTAAAATCTTCGACAAAACTCAGCAGCTGATAGCCCGGTTTTTCAAGCGAGCTGCTCTGTGGTCCCGGTGGAGATCCACAACACACCTCATTTTGGAGACTGGCCTCAGAAAGCGGTTGAAGACCGGTCTGTATGCTGGATAAACCGGTGCAGCTGTCACCGGAGCAACACTCATTATTCTGCCGGTCTAAATCGCCCATGTTATATAACCTCTTTTTTGTACCTAGGTTAAGCGGTTCAGGGTTTGGGGCTCCGCCCTTCGGGTTTTGGGCTTCGACCCCACAAGCAACGTTCCGGGTTGAAAAACCCCAGACAGCACGTATCAAAGGGATCGTGTCTTCATCTGATTGTAAATCCGTTTCACCCAATTGGGAGATTAATCTATTTTCCGGCCGCGGTCGATGCGGCAATCAATTCAGTGGGTATTGATCCAAATATGGTTGATATACGTGGTGATTTTCATTAATTAAATTCGCGTCTTTGGAGTGATGGAGTACTGGAGTAATGGGTTAAAGTCAGATACCCTTTTCCAACACTCCAACACTCCATTACTCCATTACTCCACAATCGCAAGAGCCTGTGCCCTTTGAAAAACCCGGATTTTCCTTTTTTGATTTAATCTGATCGTTACAGCAGCATTGACGCAGACTAAGACACACCCGGCAGCGGTCGTCACTGCACTGCTGGCAGGAAAAGCAATCTTGGCACGGATGCTTTTTAGAGTTCCCCCGGGGTTCATCGGGAACATATACTTTGCCCTTTAATCCGGGCACGGACACAAATGACATGCTGGCTCCTTGGCGCTGCACACTCTTAGCCCAATTGGTTTCATTTGTTTATTCGGCACGCTTCACTATCATCATGTTTAAACATTGCCACCTGGGGATCAATATACAGGTGCCCCTCAGGTGGGGAAGAAGCTGCTTTGGCGGAAAGCGACTCTACCTCATCACCGAAAAAAGTTTTAATTATTGAGGTGAGTTGATTCCGCAGGACGGAATATGAGTAATGATGGGTGGCGATCTGGTAATTATGGGTGACCATCCTTTTTCTGCGTTTCGATGATTCCAGGATCTCCAAAACATTTTTTACGGTTTTCTTGGATAAGAACCCATCCATCACCGCCAGATCAAATCCCAACGGCTCGATGTCCCGTACAAAGGTGGCATAGCGGTTGATCAGTATCGGCTTTTTGAAGTAAATGGCCTCCAAAAACGCATTGCCGAATCCCTCATAAAGGCTGGGATAGGTGATGAAATCAGCATATGGATACACATCCCAAAGCGAGTATTTGCCTCTGCCGTTGCCGTTTTTGCTCAACGGATCGGCAATTTTGATTGAAACCAGCCGCAGGTCAACTCCGAAGTCACAGGCATAGTCTTTCAGCCATTCAGCGTATTCCAGTCCTTCATCCCCGGCTTCATGGGAGATAACCAATTTGTTGCGATTATCTTTAAGGCTCTTTACCAGATCGATGGCCCACTCGATTCCTTTGCGCTGAACGATCCGGGTGGGTTGCAAAATCATTCGATCATCAGGGGCTAATTCTATGGATTCACGAAAGATTTGCATTCGCCGCCGGCTCAGTTTAGGCGGGTTTTCAAAATCCAGCACATTGGGAATGATGGTCGAGGAAATGCCGGTTCGCAGGGCCAACTGTTCCTGAGCATCTGAATTAATCACCACATGCCTGATATTGGACAAATTCGGTGGAAACGACATCCGAATGTAATCACTGACGGCATTGACCGAAAAACGCACCCGTTCCCAATAAAAATCATGATGATGGGCGATGGTGGGTATCTGGGTTTCGGCGATGGTTTCCGTCAACGCCAATCCGAGGGGCACATGCATGGGAATGGTCAGTGCGTTTTCGGCGATCAGCAGATCGATATTTAACTCGTTAATGAATTCATGGAGCTTATGCTTTAGCGCGGTTCGCATATCGTGCATGGTCTGCGTAACCGGCTGGGCACGCCCTTTTTTACCGAAAACATGCTGATTAATCCACAGATTGTGTTCGTGCTGAAAATGGGCCTCCGGCACCAGAAAGGTTTTCTCAGGCTCTCGATCCACTTCACCTGCGAACCAGAAACAGCGGTATCCGCTATTTTCAAAGACATCCGCCCATTTGCTGGATTCTAACGATACCCCGTCTGTTCCGGCAAAGCGCGTTGAAACAAAACCGATATTTTTAATCATGTTGCTAAAGCCTGATAAGTTCCCGTTTTGGGATGAAAATTTTCCGCTGATAAACCGGGTCCGTTCATATTTGACAATCCAGTCAGGATTATATGCCGGATAATAATTTAAGTATTCTTTTGAACCGATACAACCCCTGCCGTTGATAAAGTTCCGCTAATATCGCTTTTGATGGCGATGATCTTATGATACCACAATGTCATAATAGGTTCAGTTGCATTTATTCAAGTTAGGGGCTTCGCCCCAATTGGAATGTTGGAATTCTGGAATATTGGAATCATGGGTTCTGGCCTCCGGCTCGGAGAGGATAATGGAATGGTGGGTTTAGCGAATCAAAATGAATATAATCTTGAGGAATAACAACTTATGTATTGGCACTGATTCTAATTTCATTAGGGAGTAATTTTTGGGCTGGAGGTATGGAGGAGTTGTCTGAGCAGGCCGCCGATCACCGCGCATTCCAGTCCGAAGGGAAGATATCCGGCATAGCCCAGCAGCGGCATTTCAAAAATTTGGAATCGATGAACCAGGGGGATACCGTATTCCCATTTTGCCAGGCTGAAATAGTTCCACATTTCCCAGAATCCGCCGCAAACCGTGGCGGCCAACGCTGCAGCAACGGCACCGCTCCAATCACCTTCAGCTATCGGTGTGAGAATCTGCGGTTCCTTCATCAATGCCTGCAGGCAAGTGATGATCAAAAGGGGTGAAATCCATAGAAGAGGGAAGAAATAATTGGGCCAGACACCGATACCGGCAAGCCCTGCGGCAGACATGGCCAAGACAAATACGGCTGCTTGATTGGGGCATGAGATCCTTATGGGCTTGAAGCTTCCATAAGCCTGCCGGATCCAGTTATGTGAAAGAAACCACTGGCGGGTGCTTAAAACTGCCGGCAGCACTGTAGAAAAGGGCAGGGTTGCGTACCAGAAATAGGCCCAGGGACTGAATTCGACACCGACATAATACCAGTTTTGAGCAAAGCGGTTCAGATATTCAAAAAACCACCAGAACACGGCACTGACCGGAAAAAGCAACAGAAAAAAACCGGACCGATCCGTCATCAAGCAATGTCCGGTCCGACGGCAGCTTAGGGCGTTGACCACAACGATATAAGAAAACCACAACAGGCTGAAGGTATGCGGCTGATAGGCGCTGAACCAGGCAAATCGTGTCCAGGCCAATATCCAGGAAACAAGTCCGGTGATGACTCCGATCCAGCCCCACCATGGGAATGGGTGTGATGCTGAGCGGGGGTTGGGGGCGGGTGTTTTTTTGTAGGATCGGGACCCTTTGACAACCAGGGGAAGCACGACCGCCAGGATACTGAAGGCAACAGCGGTAAAGGCAAGCCATGAAAACGGGGCATGGATGACATAGCGGGTTTGGGGAGGAAATTCCAGATATCTGGCGATCGGATAGCCGGCAACGCACACCCACCGAGCAGCGGCAGACCCAGCAGCATGGCGGCCAGAATCAGGAATTTTAGTAAAAAGGGCTTAATATCGGACATATCGGAATGACGAATGACGAATGTCGAATGTCGAATTAAGGATTTCAATCGATTTGTTGGGTTTCGCCGTTTAGATCATGGCTCGCAAGATGCTTGATTTTCGTAGGTTGGGTTGAGGTACGAAACCCAACATAACCGAACGGGCTCTACCCAACCTACCAAAATCGCGACTTTTCGTTCAGGCACAAATTAAAGACCAATTTTATATTCAAGAATAAAAATAGACAGAATACCTTTATTATTCATTCTTCATTCGACATTCGTCATTCTCACTACGCATCCTGCAGCTCAGCAGGTAACTCACAGGCTTCAGAGGCTTTGCGGGTCTCGACGTAATGGGCGGCTGCCAGTGCGGCCGTGCAGCCGTCGGCAGCGGACAATACGATTTGTCTGGCATATTTTTCCCGCAGATCACCAATGACGAAAATGCCGGGGCTATTGGTTTCGCATTTTTCGTCGGTAACCACATTTCCGTCGGCATTCATTCTGGTACCGGCCGGAACGAGCTGATTGTTCGGATTAAATCCGATAAAGATGAAAACTCCGTCGGTGGCCAGATCGCGCTGTTCACCGGTCTGGGTATCTTTTAGACTGACCCCCGTGACACCTTCCTCATCCGATTTGATTGCGGTGACCACGGAATTCCAGAGAACCTCGATTTTACACTCGGCTTTAACTCGTTGCCCCAACAGGGCACCCGCTCTCAGCGGTAACCACATTTCCGTCGGCATTCATTCTGGTACCGGCCGGAACGAGCTGATTGTTCGGATTAAATCCGATAAAGATGAAAACTCCGTCGGTGGCCAGATCGCGCTGTTCACCGGTCTGGGTATCTTTTAGACTGACCCCCGTGACACCTTCCTCATCCGATTTGATTGCGGTGACCACGGAATTCCAGAGAACCTCGATTTTACACTCGGCTTTAACTCGTTGCCCCAACAGGGCACCCGCTCTCAGAACGTCCCGCCGGTGGACGATATACACTTGCTTGGCCAGTTTTGCCAGATAAAGGGATTCCTCGGCAGCCGTGTCGCCGCCGCCGATGGCCACTACGATTTTATCGCGGAAGAAAAACCCGTCACATACCGCACAGTAAGAAACCCCCTTGCCGTACAGCTCGTTTTCTCCCGGAATTTCAAGTTTACGGGGGTTTCCGCCGGTTGCCAGAATGACCGCATGGGATCGTAACGCACTGCCACCGGCTAATTTGACCGTATGATAGTCCAACCCCGGTTCCAGTTCCACTACCTCATCCGAGCGTATTTCCAGGCCGTAGGACTGGGCATGCAACGAAAATTTCATGGCCAGCTCAGCACCGCCGATGTGCTCGTCGCCGGGCCAGTTTTCCACTGAATCGGAGTTGTTTACCTGGCCCCCGGGTGCGCCCATTTCAACCAGAACCGTTTTTAATGCCGCCCGCATCGCATAAATCCCTGCGGACAACCCTCCGGGACCTCCCCCGATAATGATTAAATCGTAAAGTTCGGAATCCGACATGCTTCGCCTCCTGCCCTAATTGAGCGCAAACCGCTCAATTAGAAGTTAATCGTTATATGTTATTCGTTAAATGAGGTTACCTCAGTTAGGGATCCATATGTCAGTATATGTCTATTAAATGAGTTAATATAACGACCGAATTTAGCAGAGACAAGTCTTTATTGAAAATAAATATTTTCCTTTTCCGAATGACGTTGAAACCTTTCCCAATGATCTAAAGTTTTTATCTAAATGGTCGATATCATTCCTATCGATGATAATTGGCAATACCAGAGATTAATCTTAAAAGGATAAGGTTATAAAACGAATGCAACCCATCAATCCGTCCCCAGGTGAAGGTCCGGTGTCAGGTAATGAATGCGGCCTGAATCCAATCGTGGACTTTCTCCTGCAGGAGAAACTACTGGCCCCCAAACAGGTCGAATATGCCACCCGGGTTCGCACCAAACTTGAAACGCCGCGACCTTTGC
>PVMK01164650.1_pt1 | contig 19214 bp, 18 predicted proteins | sample 1853481 | NCBI WGS metagenome assembly PVMK01 (sample SAMN08533507, study PRJNA380276) | Marine sediment metagenome, whole genome shotgun sequencing project. | reverse complement strand
GGTTGACCGGGTGATTGATAACGAACAGATGCCGTCGGCCGTTCTCATCGATATAAAGGCTCATGCCGTGGGGCCGGAAGTGATCGGGTTTGGTCGCCAGTGCATTGTCGACCTTGAGAGGTCGCTGGTTGAGATCGATGCGGCCGATTGTTCCCTGTGCGCCGTCACCCGTGACCAGCGCTTTACGGTCGATCAGCGACAGGTAGGCAAAGCCGCGATCCCGGTCGATCTGGATGTCCTCGGCGCTGCCATCCAGTTCGAGCGTCGCGCAGTCGCCGTCGAAATGTGGCTCCAGGGTTTTGAATGTGCCACCCCGATAGAACCACAGCAGGGTTACAGCGATTCCGGCCAGGACGATGAACCCAATGAGCTTGAACAGGGCTTTGATCCACTTAAACATTCATTTTTCTCGGTTCCCGACGGCATCCGCCGCCTTAAATACAAAGGTCCGGCGGCTATTCTAGCTGCAAAACCAGATAGATTCGCTGTCGCTCTGAAGTAACCCGGCCCGGGCCATGGGCGTCAGCTGCCAGGGCTGTTTGCCGGCATGGATCACTGTACGGTCGCGGGCGAGTGTGCGGTTTGTCAGCGGCGTTCGCCTTGCCCAACATCGGGCAGGGTTTCTTTAGTACAGGAATTGAAAGTGGCGGCAGACCCGGGGGCAGACAATAGCGCAATGAGCACCGAATCCGGACTCAAACTGGGTCCGTTGCGCATCGCGCCCGGTGTTTCCTATAAACATCTCGCAACGCTGTTTTTCGCGTCGTTCTTCGGCATCGCGTCGATGAGCTTTATTAACACCAGCCAGCCTTATATTTTTACCGAACTTCTCCAGGTGCCACTCGACGAGCAGGGTAACCTCGCAGGCCGGTTAACTTTCTTCCAGGAGATTATCCTGTTGATCCTGCTTGCACCGATCGGCGCGATGTCGGATAAATTCGGGCGCAAGCCGCTCTATGTTGGCGCATTTTTGTTGCTTGGGCTGTGTTATATCGTTTATCCGCTGGCCGGCACCATTTTCATGCTGTTTATGTTTCGAATGATTTTCGCCGCCGGTGCGGCGGGCAATATTGTCATGTTGCCCTCGGTGGCAAATGACTACACGCATGAGTCCGGCCGCGCCAAAATGATTGCAGCCTGCTTTATTTTTAATGGTCTGGGTCTGGTGGTTCTGCTCGGGTTCATGCGGGATGTGCCTGTACGCCTTCAGGAAATGGGTATTGACCCCGTCACCACCGGTCGTTACTGGTTATGGATGATGGCCGGCATGTGTCTGCTCGTTGCGGCCGTTATTGCGATTGGTTTGAAACCCGGCGCTCCGAAACAACTCGAAAAGCGCGAGTCGGCCATGGCCACATTTAAAGTTGGCCTGAAAGCAGCTCGTAACCCGCGAATTGCGCTGGCATATGCCGCCGCTAGTGTATCGCGCGGTGATTTGTCGGTCATGAGTACGTTTTTTACGCTCTGGTTGACGCAGGCGGGTCTGGAGCAGGGGTTGTCGACAGCAGAAGCCGTCAAGACGGCTGTTACTTTCTACGTCATTGTTCAGGCCTTCGCCTTGCCCGGTGCGCCGCTTGCAGGATTCATGCTGGATCGTATCAATCGAGTCACGGGGCTGGCCATTGCGATGGCTATAGCCGCAATCGGTTATTTCTCTCTTTGGTTTGTGCCGAATCCGATCGGCCCGATGATGTACGGTGCAGCAGCACTTGTCGGGCTCGGTGAGATATTTGCCAACCTGTCGGCAACCTCATTGATTGGTCAAGAGGCGCCGGAGCGCGGACGCGGTGCTGTGCTCGGCATGTGGAGCTGGTTCGGTGCGTTGGGCATCCTGACAGTCGCGCTGGTCGGCGGGTATCTGTTTGATAATGTCAGCAAGGCCGGGCCATTCATATTTGTCGGTGCGATGAATATGGCATTGCTGATCTGGGCGATCCGGATATTGCTTAAGAATCGGGGCAACAGTCTGGCGGCCGACTAAGTTTAATCTGAGCGATCCGGGCGGCATCCGAGCCGGTTGCATGGCTGTGACCGGAACGCCATGATTGTTGCCCTTCATAAGAATTTGAATGAGGACATCCGCATGCAGAGTCAGAGAAGACAATTCCTGAAAGGATTCGCCGGTGTCGGCGCGATGGGTGCGGCCAGTCTTGCCATGGGTGTGCTGGGGCAGCAGCAGGCCCGGGCGGCGCAATCAGCACCTTCTTATGGACAGGGTGATGCGCTGAAGGGACCTTACCTGGATCTGTCCACAGGTCGTGGAAATCAGCTGGCCTACGCGCGTCTCCAGAGTGATATCGATTTCGGTCAGCAAAAGTATTTCTGGTTCAAGGGCTATGTCATGGGCGTCAGGCCGAACAAACGGGTTAATGACCTGTTCGGTGCGCAGGGTTTCGGTGTGATTCGTCTGAAGGAGCGTGAAGATGGTTCTTTCGAGCGGCTGTGCCGGGAAATCATTCTTTATACTGACCTGAACACCAACGAAGTGCTGGAAGAATGGAAAAATCCGTTTATTCAGGAGACGGTGAAGGTTGTGCAGGTCGATAACGATCCGTTCAACTACCTGATCGCCGATCATTTTCCACCGCCACCCAGCTTCGGTGGACTGAACAAGGAAAAGGCGCCGCCAAAAATTCCTTTCGTTCTGCCCTGGACGCAACGCGGCGATTGGCTGGAAATGGAAATGCACATCCATCTGGCTTATCCGAATGCGCTGCAGCCTGAAGAATGGCCGCGCGAGTCATCCGGTAAGGTGGCGCGAGTGTCGGAGATGTTTGCGCATCATGTGAAAGCAGCGGACATGCAAAATCCGGATATCACTTCGCTGGATTATCTCGGCACATGGAACCGCATTACGCCATGGCTGCCATGGATGTACATGGGGCAGGCCGATGGAGGTTGCCAGTACAACTGCTTTATGGGTACAGCCGATCATCCGGGCGATGTGTTGCCGAAGCCGGTGATGGATTATGCCGAGAAACACTATGCAAAGTATTTCGAAGCGCCGACCGAGTGGTCAGACGAAAGCCTTTCGAGCCTCGAGCGCTATGCTCAAACGCAGAAACCGGCGCCGGGCAGATCCGACTAGATCTGCAGGCAACTCAAGCGAGATATTATTTAATCCATGACCCGGCAATTCGGTGACAAGCTCATGTTTATCGGTGGAGAGTTTGTCTCCAGCGAGAGTGGCGAGTGGATGGATTCGATTAATCCGGCCACTGGTGAAGTCCATGGCCGTGTGCCGGCGGGTACGGTTGGCGATGTCGATCGTGCCGTCAAGGCTGCTCAGGCGGCGCAACCCGAATGGGCCGCGCTATCCGTACTTGAGCGGGGTCGGGTCATTCGAAAGCTTGCCGATGCCATACGCGAGCGCGTCGAAGATGTGCGACCCATAGAGGCAGCGGATACCGGCAACACGATCGCAAGCCTTAGCGGCGACGTACACCTGGCTGCCGGTTACATGGAATTTATGGCCGGACTTGGCATGGAGCTGAAAGGCGAAAGTGTGCCGGCCACGCCCCAAAATATTCATTTTACGATGCGTGAGCCGTTCGGTGTTGTAGGACGTATCGTGCCGTTTAATCATCCGTTTTTGTTTGCCGGCGCACATCTTGCCGCGCCGTTAATGGCAGGCAATGCCGTCGTGCTGAAGTCGCCCGATCAAAGTCCGCTGTCTGCGAGTATCATGGCGGAAATTTGCCGGGACGTTTTACCCGCCGGTCTGGTGAATATTGTCTCGGGACGCGGCACAGTTGTCGGCGACGCAATTGTCCGGCATCCTGCAGTGCCGCGTATCGGGTTTACCGGTTCGGTTCCGACCGGTCTCGCGATTCAGCGTGCGGCCGCTGAAACCTCGGTCAAACATATTACGCTCGAGCTTGGTGGCAAAAATCCCTTGATTGCTTTTCCGGATGCCGATCCGGGAGTTATTGTCGATGCTGCTGTTGCCGGCATGAATTTTTCCTGGTCGGGCCAGTCCTGCGGTTCCACGAGCCGGTTGATGCTCCATGAGTCTTTGTACGAAGAGGTTTCCGAGCGTGTCGCCAACAAGGTGAAAGCCATCAGGGTGGGCGACCCGCTTGATGAGACTTCCGAAATGGGGCCGGTTAATTCGGCGCCGCATTACCAGCGTATTCTGGAGATAATCGAATCGGCAAAGCAGGAAGGCGCTGCGACGCTGGCCGGGGGTTCGCGTCCTGCAGGCGCAGTGTTTGAACATGGCTACTGGATCGAACCGACAGTATTTGGCGACGTGACGATGGACATGCGGGTTGCGAAGGAAGAAATTTTTGGCCCGGTACTGTCCATTCTGAAATGGAGCGATCCGGAAGAAGCCGTGGCCATGGCCAATGCCACCGAGTTCGGGCTGACGGCCGGCGTCTGGACTAACAATATCAATACCGCCATGAATACGGTGCGCAAACTTGATGCCGGTTGTGTCTGGATCAATGGCGGCGGCCGGCACTTTATGGGAACGGGTTTTGCCGGTTGGAAGAACAGCGGTCTTGGTCGGGAAGAGTGTCTCGAAGAATTGCTGAGCTATACGCAGTCCAAGTCCGTCCACATTATTTTGTAATTATTATTTATTTATTGCTTTCCGGAAAAGCAATAAATAGCGGGAGAGCGTTACACATGGTCACCGAAGCAACGACAGTTTCCGGCGAAGAGCAGGGCGAGAAATTCTGGTTTATCGAGACGGCGCCGGGCGTTACAAGGGGCAACATGTGGGGCCTGATGTATGCGGCATTCTCGACGATCGGCTTGCTGACATTTATTTCTGCGGCGACAACGTTTGTGCTCACGGTTAATCTCAAGATTCCCGTTGCAGAACAGGGCACGATTTCCGGGGACCTGGTCGTTATCACGGAAATTGCGCAAATACTGATTTTTGGCGCCGTCGGTGTTATGGCTGATCGAATCGGGCGCCGGCAGATTCTTGCTCTGGGTATGATCGGCATGGGCTCGGCCTACATGCTGTATCCGTTCGCCGAGTCAATCGGCGAGCTAAGCGCATACCGGTTTCTCTACGCGCTTGGTCTGGGTTCGGCGACCGGCATGCTCGGCACGATCGTTGCTGACTATCCCCAGGAGAAATGTCGTGGCCGGTTGGTCGCCTTAAGTGGCATGTTAAACGGACTGGGCGTCATTTTCATGGTGCTGTTTTTGGGTAACCTGCCCGGTATGCTGGTCGAAGCCGGTTACCAGCAGATTTCGGCGGGCCGGATGACGAGTGCGGTGGCGTTTGTCGCCTGTGTGTTATCCGCCGTGGTCGCTATTTTGGCATTGAAAAAAGGCACGCCGGGCGCGAAGGAAGAAAGGCCATCGACCTGGAACCTGATCAAAAGCGGCATTGTCGAAGCGAAAAATCCGCGCATCGCGCTTAGTTATGCTGCGGCATTCGTGGCCCGCAGCGACCTCGTAATTCTGGGCACATTTACTGTTTTGTGGGGCAATCTCGCGGGCATTAACGCGGGTCTGGAGCCATCGGAAGCCTTATCCGGCGGCATACGGTTATTTGCGACCGCATCAACCGCAGCGTTGATCTGGTTGCCGATTCTCGGGTTTTTAGTCGATCGTATGAATCGGGTCACGTCGGTGGCTATCTGCATGGGCCTTATGAGTGTCGGTTTCGTATCGATGGCATTTGTGGACGATCCTCTGGCGCCCGCTTCGATACCGTTGTTTCTTTTGCTTGGCGTAGGGCAGATCAGTGCATTCCTGGGTGCCCAGACGCTGGTCGGCACCGAGGCGCCCATACTTAAGCGCGGTGCCGTGGTTGGCGTGTTTAACAAGTCGGGCGCGATCGGCATCCTGATCATGTCATCGGTCGGCGGCCGGTTGTTTGATTCTTTGTCGCCCGCCGCGCCGTTCGTGCTGGTCGGTATTATCGGTCTTGTCGTGGCTGTTGCCGCCATTGTCGTTCGCATTAAGTCGCCCGGATACATTCCACCGAAGCGAAAATGATCGGCGGGTTTCCAGAACGACTGGCGTTACCCGGATTATTCCTCGCGGCGACCGTCGCGTGCGCTGGACCTGATTCGCTGTCTTATGCCGGGCCCGGGCCTTATGCCGTGTTGACTGAAGCAGCGGTTGAACTCAACGTGCGTGGACCCGGTGAGCCTGTCATGAGTCTGCGTGTCATGTATCCGGACGGTGAGGGGTCGTGGCCGCTGGTTGTATTCTCTCACGGCACGTTTTCATCCAACGAAATGTTTGCGCCGATTGCCGAGCATTGGGCGTCCTGGGGCTATGTCGTGCTGTTGCCGAACCACCTTGATGCGAATCGTGGTTTCGCATTGCGCAGCAATGACGATGCTCAGCGCCTGGTCCGCAGTCGTGTTGATGACATGATTCTTGTTCTCGATTCCATGGATGAAATTCAGGCTGCAGTACCGGGAATTGAGGACCGGCTCGCATTACCCCCGTATGTTGCCGCCGGTCATTCTATTGGCAGTTACGTGGCGATGCTCGTGAGTGGAACGCGAACGCGTAATCCTGAAACTGGCCGGACTACAGGCTTGTCCGACGAACGTTTCGGTGCGGTCGTGCTGTCCAGCGACCCGGGCAATATGGCATTAATGCCGAACGATTTGTGGCTGGGTGCCGGGGTGCCGGCGTTGGTCGCCAGCGGATCGGAAGACTATGGTCTCATGGGCGATGGTCGTGTCAAGGTGGATTACCAGAACGAAGTGCTGGCCAATGCTGCCCCGCCAACGGGTCAGCGCTATCGCCTGATCATCGAAGAACTGGACCATTATTTTGGCGGGCTGGTACACCGCAAGCCAAAGGATGCGAAACCTGACCCGGAAGGGCTGAAGATTTTCAACGCGGTATCAACAGCGTTTATGGAAGCGTATATAAAACACAACCAGTCCGCGCGCGATTCATTGACTGAAACAAACCTCCCCGCCATCACGGCGGGGAGGGCAATGATCGAGGTGATGTAACCGGGCGTCAGGCTACGGTTGTCTATGCGGTGACTTCAAATCCTGCATCAACAATCGCTTTTTCCAGGGCGGCTTGTTGAATTAAATTCGGATCAAAATCAATTGATACTGTGCCGGTGTCGAGATCAGCTGTGGCGTCCGAGACACCGTCCCGGCCGTTTAGTGCATTTTGAATGCTTTTGACGCAGCCGCCGCAGGTCATGCCTTCGACGCGTAGTTCAACTTTTTCCATGTTGTGCTCCTGGTATTTTCTTCAGCAGTAAAAATTCATTAGCGATAAAATTTACTTTTCAAAATCGGGTCGCCAGCGGCGCAGTAAAAGCGAATTACTGACAACGCTGACGCTGCTCATGGCCATTGCCGCACCGGCGATCGTCGGGCTGAGCAGACCGGCAGCTGCGAGCGGAATGCCAATGACATTGTAAATGAAGGCGAAAAACAGATTCTGTTTGATCTTGCGGAACGTCGCCCGACTGGCCGACAGCGCGGCGTTGACGAGGCGCGGGTCAGATCTCATCAGTGTGATGCCGGCTGTTTCCATCGCGATGTCTGTGCCCGTGCCCATGGCGATGCCAACGTCGGCCGCAGCAAGAGCCGGCGCGTCGTTAATGCCGTCACCGATCATGCCGACGACGGACCCTTCACGAACCAGTTCGTCTACGACCTCGGCCTTTTGATCCGGCTTAATCGAGCCGCGTGCATCGTCGATACCGGCCTGCCGGCCGATTTCCTTCGCAACGAGTTCAGCATCACCCGAAAGCATGATGGTCCTGATGCCGTTATCTTTAAGCATTCGGACTGCCTCGACGGATTCAGCGCGCAGGGTGTCGGCAATTGCAAAGATACCTCGCAGGCCTTCTTCGTCTGCCACCCAGACTACGGTCTTGCCCTGCGCCTCCCACGCCCTGGCGCGATCTATTTCGGCGGACGGATCAAGTTGCCGTTCCTGGAGTAACTGCTCATTGCCGATGATGACCGCCCGCCCGTCGACCATGCCGGAGACACCGCGGCCCGTATGACTCTGAAAATCGGTTACCGGCCACAAAGTTTGTTGCAGTGCTTCGGCTTTATCGAGCAGCGATCTGGCCAGCGGATGTTCGCTGCCCTGCTGAACCGAAGCGGCCAGGGCAATCAATTCATTTTCACTGCCGCGCATTGCATGTATATCGACCAGCACCGGCTTGCCTTCAGTCAGTGTACCCGTCTTGTCAAAAATGATTGTATTAATGCGGTGAGCTCTTTCAAGGGATTCGATATCTTTAATCAGAATGCCTGAGCGCGCAGCGGCTCCTGTCCCGGTCATGATGGCTGTTGGAGTCGCGAGGCCCAGCGCGCAGGGGCAGGCGATTACGAGTACCGACACCGCGGAAATCAGCGCACTTTCGAAGTTGCCGGTCATGAAAAACCAGCCCGCGAATGTCAGTAAGGCAATCATCACAACGACCGGCACGAAAATGCCGCTGATCCGATCGACAAGTCTTTGTACCGGGGCTTTGCCTGCCTGTGCATTTTCGACCAGTCGAATAATGCGCGACAGCGTCGAATCTTCGCCGACATTGGTCGCGCGAACTTCGAGTAATCCCGTGCCGTTTATGGCGCCGCCCGTGACCTTGTCGCCGGCGACCTTCTCGACGGGCAGGCTTTCGCCGGTCAACAGAGACTCATCAAGTTCGCTCTGACCTGACAGCACCTCGCCATCCACCGGCACGCGTTCACCAGGTTTAATGATCACGGTGTCATCGGTGCGGACTTCGGTAATCGGGACCTCAGCTTCACTGCCATCAGCACGGCGCAGGCGCGCGGTTTCCGGTCGCAAGTCCATGAGTTGGCGAATGGCTTCCGTCGTGCCTCGTTTTGCGCGGGCCTCCATGAACTTACCGAGCAGCACGAGCGTGATGATGACTGCGGAAGCCTCGAAATACAGCTGTCCCTGAGCTTCGGCTCCATGAATGCCGATCAGGTACCAGCTGTAGAGGTAGGCTGCGGACGTGCCCATGACGACGAGTACGTCCATGTTGCTCGAACGAGCTTTCAAAGCGTTATAAGCCGCGACATAGAAGCGTGCACCAATCACGAACTGCACGGGTGTCGCAAGCAGCACTTCGACGAACGGCGGCAGATGAACCTGTGTAAAACCAAGAAACTGGAACACCATCTGTGCCACGAGCGGTATGGTCAGAAAAATCGACAAACGCAGTGTGGACAGTTCCTTGTGCAGCTGGGCTTCGTCGCGCAGCCGCTGTTCAACGTGATTTTGCGCCAGAGCCTCGGAACCGGTTGCGATGTGTGCTTCATAGCCGGCCTGCCGGACTGTTTCAGCCAGAGTCTCAAGTGTGACGGTGCCGCTGACGGCTTTGACATCGGCACGTTCGATCGCCAGGTTGACATTGGCTTCGACGACGCCCGCTACTTTTTTCAAGGCCTTTTCGACGCGACCCGAGCACGCGCTGCAGGTCATGCCGCCGATACCTAACGAAAAAGACTCCAGTTGGGTATTGAACCCCGCGTTTTTAATCACGTCGGCAATGCCTGCGATATCGGTCTGGCTTGCATCGAACGAGACATTGGCCCGCTCAAGCGCGAAATTGACCGCCGCCTCATCGATGCCCGGTGCGCGGCCTAATGCTTTCTCCAGTCGTATGGCGCAGGCACTGCAGGTCATGCCGCCCACCTGGAAACTGGTTTTCAAGATCGCTTCAGTCATACATTTTCTCTTTATACAATTATTCCGGATCGTCCTGATTCAGACAGTCCAGGATCGGGCAATGTTCAAGGTCCGATTTCCCATCGCATTTGTCGGCGAGCTGCACCAGTGAATCCCGCATGCGGGAAAGCTCATCAAGTTTTTGATTGATTTCTTCAATCTTGTTGACGACACGTGCTTTGACATCTGCGCTCGAGGCTGTCGGCTGATCCTCGAGGTCCATCAGTCCGTGAACGTCATTCAGGGAAAAGCCGAGATTTTTGGCTCGCTCAATAAAGCGCAGGCGCTTGATCGTGTCGGGCGAGAACTGGCGGTAACCCGACGGACTTCGTTCGGGTGGCGGGATCAGGCCCTGCTGCTCGTAATACCGGATCGTCGCGACGGCCGTTCCGGCCTGCCTGGCGATTTGTCCGATGGTCATCAAATTCATGGTTTTTCCTCCAGGCCGCTGATTATAAACCCTCTAGTAGACTAGAGAGTCAAGGCCGAGCCGTCCTGACCTGCCAATCAGGCTGGAAGCCTTGTATTTGCTAGCGTGAGGGCAGTGCTGTCCGGCGTCGCCGGACATGAAACAGTTGGGCGAATTCACCGAATACGCGATTACCCAGCTGTACGGACTGCTCGGCATACTCGGCCGTGTCGCGGCGGATTTTATCGGTGCGGTGCGGATGGTCGCCCAGGCTTTCGAGTTCTCGAATATGGGCCGGCGTGCTCAGCCAGCGATTGATCAGCGGTTCATCGACTTCGAGATGAAACTGCAGGCCATACACGTTATCTGCGTAGCGAAATGCCTGGTTAGGGCAGTCCGGCGAAGTGGCGAGGTGAACGGCACCGTGAGGAATATCAAAAGTATCGCCATGCCACTGGAAAATCTTCTGCGAGGATTGGAAATGTGTAAACAAGGGATCTTTCCGGCCCGCCTTGGTCGGTTCAAGATTGTACCAGCCAATTTCCTTGACCGGGTTTTTATAGACTCGTGCGCCGAGTGCGCGGGCGATCAGCTGCGAGCCCAGGCAGATGCCCAGAACCGGCAGACCACCGGCAATTGCTTCTCTGATCAGTTCCACTTCGGTGGTCAGGTGCGGGAAACGATCGGACTGATCGCAGTTCATCGGTCCGCCGAGCACGACCAGCCCGTTATAGCGACTGATATCCGGGCGGATATCGGGGTATCGCCCGAAGTTCACGTAACGAATCCGGAATCCGGCATCGCGCAACAGTGGATCAAGCGTGCCGAGAATCTCATACGGCACATGCTGGAAGACCAGCAATCTTCGCATCAGGAACCCTCCTGCGGGGTAATCTTTACGGAAAAAATCCACCTTCTAACAGGATCAGCGCGCTGTCAACGCCGAATCGGCCGGCCCGGGCGCGGGTCGATACGCATGCGCATCTTCGCGTGGCCCCCTATAATCCGGCACTCAGCTGAGTGCCGTATCAAGGATGCATCATGGAAATTACGATTAATTTTGAGTTTGTGAACTGGTTCGCCGTGCTGGCGGCGACGGTCGCTGCTTTTCTGATCGCCGGCCTCTGGTTTTCGCCCGTAATGTTCGGTCGGACGAGTGTCGTCGATGTGGCCAAAACCGGCGGACATGCACGGTCAGAGCGGAAGATAGAGTGGATTTTTGTGGGCGCTTTTCTCATGCACTGGCTCTCGGCATCCGTGATGGCGGCATTGCTGGGACCGAATGCCACCATTTTGTACGGTCTGCAAGTCGGTCTGCTGATTGGCCTGTGTCTCGTGACTCCGGCCATGGGTATTACTTATATCTTCGAAAACAGACGCCACCAGTTCTGGTTCGCCAATGGCGGCTACCACACAGTTTCATTCGCCTTGATGGGGGCTATTCTTGGTGCCTGGACCTAGGTCCTTGTCTTACAGGCAGCCGATGCGGCTGTTACTGGCGGGTCTTTTATCCGTGATGCTCGCTGCGTGCGAGGTGGATGTGTCGACGGCTTACAAGCCGGAGCCGGGGGATTATCCGGTCGTTGTTGAAAGTCTTGTGCAACTGGCCTATCCGGCGCTGGATAAGAACTTGTTCTTGCGTGTGACGTTTCCTGAGCCGGAGGGTCAATATCCGGTCATTATCTTTTCTCATGGTGGCCGGTGTTCACGAGATCTCTACGTTGACCTCGCGGATCACTGGGCGTCCCATGGTTACATTGTGATCCAGCCTGCGCATCTGGACTCCGTGTCCATTGAAAAGCCCAGTCTGCCCCGGGGTGTCATGCTGATGAATGAGGCCTCGCGTACACGGCCGCTCGACGTGATCTGGATTGCCGACTCGCTGGGCCGGATTGAGGAGCTTGTTCCGGGGCTGGCGGGCAAGATCGATGCAGAGCGCCTTGTGGCGGCGGGTCATTCTCTGGGTGGCGGCACGGCGATGGCCGTGACAGGCTTAACGCTGATCGATCCCAATGATGACACTGTGGGTGACGTTCTGGATGAGCGCTTTGATCTGCTGCTGCTGATTACGAATCCCGGCAATAATCCGATGATGCCCGAAGATCCCTGGCGCGTCGTGGCGGTGCCGACCTTCGTTGCCACCGGCACGAAAGACTACAGCGCACTGGCCAGGCGCATGAAGCGCGGTTCGGGTTTCCGCTTTCCCGATGATGTGAGTTTCGCCGCTACGCCGAATCATTTTCTGATGATTCAGGACATGGACCATTATCTGGGCGGACTGATCTGTCGCAACGATGTCGACGGTCCTCCGGATCATGACGCTGTCGACATTATTAATGGCGTCAGTGTGGCATTCTTGAACGCATACCTGCGTGACGATCCGGCTGCGATGGAATTCCTTGAGGGGGCGACTGTACCCGGACTCACCGGGAACCGGGGCGAACTGGATATTCGGTAGTAATCACCAGGATTCACCAGGAGTTTTCCTGAATGTTATCTCTGCGTAAGTGTGCTGTCGCACGAAGGAGTGCTGTATGAATGGCCATCGGACAATCAAATGCGGAGTCTGCATCGTCAGTGCGGTTCTGGCACTGGGTGCCTGCACGACGCTGGATCCTTATACCGGTGAGGAAAAAGTCAGTAATGCCTCGAAAGGAGCCGCGATCGGTGCGGCCAGTGGCGTTGCGATTGGTTTGATTACCGGCGATGACTCGTCGGAACGAAAAAAACGTGCCCTGATACTCGGCGGCGTGGGCGCTATAGCCGGCGGCGCTGTGGGTAACTACATGGATCAGCAGGAACTGGCATTGCGTAAAAAGCTGGAGGGGACCGGGGTCAGTGTGACGCGGATCGGCGAAAATATCACGCTGAATATGCCCGGTAATGTCACATTCGCAAGCGACAGCGCCGATGTGAACGCGGGGTTCTATGCGGTTCTGGAATCGGTCAGTCTCGTTTTGCAGGAATTCGACAAGACATTTATCGAGGTTGCCGGACATACTGATTCGCGCGGTTCGGAGCAATACAATCAGGCATTGTCGGAACGCCGGGCCGGCAGTGTCGCCGCTTACCTGCAATCGCACGGCATCCGGGCCGACCGTCTTGTGACGATCGGTTCAGGTGAGACACGTCCGGTCGCCGATAACAACACTGATGCCGGCCGTGCTCAGAACCGGCGAGTAGAATTGACGATCGTACCGGTGACTCAATAAGGCCTGTTTGTCTCACTCGATCCTGAAACGATCGGCATCAAGATAGGCGGGGAATTTTTCCCGGTAACGGGTGAGGGCAGCGCCATTCAGCCTGACGCTGACGGAAGTTGATTGTTCACCGCAATCGATCAGAGGATTGCCGAAAAAATCGATCACCACGCTGTCGCCCGCGTAGTTGACGGCATTGCCGTCGCTGCCGATTCGATTGACGCCGACGGCATAGCATTGATTCTCGACGGCACGTGCCGGTAGCAATACTTGCCAGGCCGAGCGGCGGGTGGCGGGCCAGTTTGCGACGTAGATCATGAGGTCTATTTCGTTGACGCCGCGGCTCCAGACCGGAAAGCGCAGGTCGTAGCAGACAAGAGGGCAAATCCGCCAGCCATTGAGTGCGAAGATTTTGCGTGTCTTTCCTGCGGCATAGTGATTCTGCTCGTCAGCCATGCGGAACAGATGCCGCTTGTCGTAGTAATCAGGCTGTCCGTTTGGCGGCATCCAGATGAGACGATTGTAGCAGTGGCCCTGATCTTCGATGATCAGGCTGCCGCAGAGGGTGGTGTTGTGTTTTGCGGCCATTTCGGCCATCCAGGTCACTGTTTCACCGGTCATCGATTCCGCGTTGGGTCTGGCATCCATCGTGAAGCCGGTGCTGAACATTTCGGGCAGTGCAATCAGGTCGCTGCCGGATTCCAGGGCGTCCAGCTCTGTTTCGAAGTGCCTGCGGTTGGCCGCCGGATCCTGCCAGTGGAGCGCGGTCTGTATCAGGCTGATATCTAAATCTTGCATAGTATTTCAGCTGCTTTTTCAAGAGTTTGTGCATCTTTCGCGAAGCAGAATCTCAATAACTTTTGTGCGGGCGGATTGGCGTAGAATACCGAAATGGGGATACAGGCCACACCGGCTTTTTGCGTCAGGGTTGTTGAATACTCCACGTCATTGGCCGATGACACTGCGGCGTAGTCCAGCAGTTGGAAATAGGTGCCCGCAGAAGGAATCAGCCTGAATCGGGAGGGTTCGAGCAATCGGCAGAACTGGTCACGTTTTGCCTCATAGAAACGGGGCAGGTTGAGATAGTGACTGGCATCGGATTCCAGAAAATCCGCCAGTGCATATTGCAGGGGCGTTGCGACACAGAACTGCACGAACTGATGGACGCGCCGGAATTCCCGCATGAGATCAGCCGGCGCGATGCAGTAGCCAATTTTCCAGCCTGTTGCGTGGTAGGTCTTGCCGAATGAGGAGACCACGAGACTGCGCCTGGCCAGTTCCGGATCGCGTAACAGGCTTTCATGGCGGTGGCCGTCAAAAATAATGTGTTCATAGACATCATCACCGAGAAGCAGGATGTCGGTATCTCGCACCAGTTCGGCCAGAGTATTCATATCGCCCTGATTCCAGACGGCCCCGGTCGGGTTATGCGGCGTATTGATGATGATCAGGCGGGTATTGTCATTGAGAGCTTCAGCAACCCGGTTCCAGTCGACGTGAAAGTCCGGCGCAGTCAGCGGGATATGAATCGCGTGTCCGCCGGCAAGCCTGATCGCGGGGTCATAGGAATCAAAAGCCGGGTCGAAAACGATCACCTCGTCGCCGGGATGGACCAGTGCTTCAATCGCACAAAACAGCGCTTCGGTTGCGCCCGAGGTGACCCGTGATTTCGATGTCCGGGTCAACCCGGCGGCCATAGAGGTTTGCAGTTTTGGTGGCGATATTCTCGCGCAGCTCGGGGATGCCGGCCATGGGTGCGTATTGATTGTGGCCATTGCGTAAATGCAGGGTCACCCGATCCAGCAGTCCCTCGGGTGGTGGAAAATCAGGGTAGCCCTGAGACAGGTTAATGGCGTCGTACTCAAGCGCCATTTGTGACATGACGGTAAATATAGTGGTGCCGACGTCGGGCAGTTTGCTTTTCACGATCGCAATTATCTGAGTGCTCAGCGTACTTTGTTATGATGGGTCATATTAAGGAATCTCAGCTGAATATCCGAGGTTTCTGAAGCGAAAAGATTGAGTCAAAGGAATTTGGAATGAGCCTGATTCTTGTCCCCGTCGCCGATCGTCCGGAATGCGCGCATGTGCTCCAGGCCGCGTTTGAGCTTGCCGACAGATTGGGTGGTGACGTCACCGGCTGCCATATCCGGCCTCATCGATACAGTCGGGTGACGCTCCCGGCGGTTTTGTCCGGCACCGCGGAATGGGACGCAGCGATGCGTGGCAAGAATCCTGAAAAAATGAGTCGGTCGGCTAAAAAACTGTTTGCCGATGTTGCCGGCCGGTTCGGTTTTACCGTGGCCAGAAAACCCAGGTCTGACGGCCGGCCTGTCGCGGTCTGGCACGAGCGCGTGGGTTCTCCGGACAAAGTCATACCGATCGTCGGGCCGATGTCCGATCTGCTTGTTGTGTCCCGGCCGGCGCGCAAGGGCGGCCGCGTGGCGTCGCTGTTCCTGATGGAGGCATTGTTGAATTCCTGTCGGCCTGTGCTTGTCCTGCCTCAGAAAAAAGTGACCGTCGGCCGGCATTTGTTAATTGCCTGGAATCAGGGTCCGGAAGTCAGTAAGGCTGTGGCCATGTCCATGGATGTTTTGTGCGCTGCTGAGCAAGTGACGATTGTTACTGCGGGCGAGGAAAAAGCAGTTGGTCCGAAATCAAGTCATCTGGTTCGCTATTTAAAGCATCATGGCGTGGATGCATCGGTGATTCGTACGCGCGGGCGTCATACCGAAAAAGAGTTGCTCGGTGCTTATCGCAATTGCGGGGCGGATGTACTGTTGATGGGTGGATATAGCCGCCATCGCTTGCGCGAACAGCTTTTCGGTGGTGTCACCGACTATATGCTTCGTCGCGCGAATATTCCCGTGCTGTTCTATCACGGCTGATCGACCGGGCGCCAGGCGGCCCGAATATCCTGATAACAGGTATGGCAGTCGCGATCGCTGCTTTTTCCATGCCGGGCGCTGTTTGGCGTAACCTGGTTCTATAGCGTCTGCAGCAAAACACCGGAATCCGCGCGGCTGCGGGCTTCCCGGGACGAGAATCGGCTGGCCGGGGGGCTTGTACGCGGTTTGCATCCGTCTGCATAGCCCGGTATCCGGGGTCATGAAGTGAAAGGATAAATACTTGACCTTCAGCGACCAGCCATCCGTCGCAGCGGTCCTTATGCTTTTACTTTCCATAACGGATCGTTTTCGGTGGAGCCAATGACCAATGCAAATACAGTGACGCGACGTTTGAATATCAGCGGCGGCATTATGCTGGGTGCTCTGATCGGCGGCCTTATCTGGACCGTGTTGGGAATCGGGCTATTGGTGTGATGTTTTATTCGAGGCGGACTCTAATTACGGAAATTAATTACGGAAATGGCGCGGTGCCTCGCCCGTCCAGCGCTTGAAAGCCCGTGAAAAATTACTTTGATCTGAAAACCCGAGCAGATAGGCAATCTCGCTTAAGGACAAGCGGCTTTCACGGACATAGTTCTCGGCCAGTTGACGCCGGGTGTCGTCGCGGATTGTCTGATAGCTTGTTCCCTCGGTAGTCAGCTGGCGCTGCAGGGTGCTTAAACTTCGATTAAGGCGCTTGGCAATATCGGTCTGGTTGGCGTGACCCGATGACAGTAAATCAATCAACATCTCGCGGACTTCGGTGGCGACCGTTCGCGGATCGAGACTGGCAAGATACTGTTCGGCTACCTTGTCATTGGCGAGTGCAAGGTCGGAATTATTGCCCGGTAACGGCTTTTTAAGGTCGGCCATTTCGAAATATATGGCATTTCGATCGGCCTCAAATGTGACGGGTGCACCGAACGCTTTGACATACTCATCGACATGGTCAAAATTTGAGTGAGTCAGCGTGACGGATGCCGGTTTGAAATGCCTGTTCGTGGCGGTTCGACAAAGTTCGAGGACAGCGGCAATGAATGCATCGATTGATACATAGATGGACCCCCGGTTTTCACCTTCCAGCTGTTCCACGAGCGCGCATTGTTTTTTGCCGGTTTCGAGGGTCAGCGAAATGGGTGCGGTGCTGATGATGCGGGAGTAGCGACACAGTCTTTCCAGTGCGTCGAGCAGGTTATCGCTGGCCAGCCAGGAATAACCGATGGCATGAAAACTGGTCGGTCGGATGCGTCGGCCGACACGCAGACCGAAGCAAGGATCGCCGGTAACTTCCGCCCCCTTTTGCCAGAGCCGCTGCATGCTTTTCCATGGATAGCGGGCCCCCGGCACGGCCAGTAAATCCGGGTCCATGCCGATCTGTCGAAGTATGGAGACAGAATCCTCTCCGTACTCGTCGTCGAGGGTTTCAGCAACCACGCGGGCTGCGGATGCAATTGTGGTGGGTTCGAACAGCATTATTGGTGTTTTCAGCCAAACCGTACCGTGGGGTGTATTGAATCGAACCTGACCCGATTTGACAAGACCTCATCCACTCAGTGAACTATTCTAATTAGATAAATGTGTTTGTCCGAATCCAGTAATTCCAGCTTCAAAATCCTTAATACGGTAGACCGGATTGCCCGGGCCACCGATCTGTGGGTTCGCCACGGCATTGGCGCAGGGCGGTTCTCGTTGAGCGATTCCATGCCTTGTGCCCGGCAGGAGCTGGCGGCGGGCATTATCTATGGGCTTTGCGATTCGCTGGAGCTTGACGACGGACACTTGTTTTTCACGCTCTACGTGTACTCCTTACTGAATGGCGACACAGGGCAGGCAATGACCGATGCCCGGGATCTGTATAATTTGCGTGAGAAAGATGCCACACCCGATGTGTTTCGTCAGGGCCTGAATGAGGCGGATAATCTGATGGCATTGCTGCAGCCTGCAATAAATTAGCGTAACGTTAATGGCTGGAACTGATCAGATAAAAGAGGATTAACGTCATGGCAGCTCAGCAGAACATTGTTTTCCCCACCGATTTTTCGGAAGCCTCGTTGTCTGCGCTGTCCTGGGTGCGGCGTATGGCAGCGGTTCTTAATGCTCAGTTACACGTGATCTACGCGGTGGAAGAGCCGCATATTTACGCGACGCTGGATATGGGTCCCGTGCCGATTCCCAGCGCTGCGGAACTGGCCGATTCAGCAAAAACGCGGCTCGCCGATTTTATTAAAGAGCATTTCAGTGGTCTTGAAAGTACGCCGATCGCTAAAGTTCTGATTGGTCCGCCTGCCGGTGAAATCGTAGGTTACGCTGAAGAAGTAGGTGCCGACATGATCATCATGACGACGCACGGTTACAGCGGTGTGAAACATGTCATTCTGGGCAGTACGACAGAATCTGTTCTTCGACATGCAAGTTGCCCTGTTCTGTCTGTTCGCAACGGGTGACGCCGGCGCATCCGTGAATCAGATGCGTTAACAAAAAAAGTATGTGTTATGTCAAATATATTGCGACTGCAATAACAGGTCGAGACGTAAATTCTGCACGTCTGGCTCATGGCATCGGTATAATTCATCGGACAGGTTTGGTGCGTGATGTCGACGCGTCACTCCACCAGGGATGGTTTTGAAAATGAAAATTATAAAAGTGGTTTTGGCCACATCCGTCTGTGTGCTTTCTGCTTGCGGAGGTGGTGGTGGCGGCGATTCGAGTACCGCATCCACCGGGCCGACGGCGACTGCTCTGATCAGTAGCGTGAACGCACCTGCCATCGCAGGCGCTGCGCTGGAAGCGATATTCTTCAATGATGATCTCAAGGATCTGGATGCAACCGGGGCTGGTACGTCAAATGCGACCGTGCAGTCCAGGGTCTCATCTTCATTGATGGCGCAAACGGCCGCGGTTCAGATTCCTGTCCAGTGCAATGTCTCCGGCTCTATCGATCGGTTTGAGAATATTGCTGACCAACAAACCCTCACCGTTGGCGACTCGGTCATTGAGACTCATTTTGAATGTGATGATGGCGACGGACAGGTTTCTGATGGTCGTATCGAGGTTGTCGTTTACGGA
>PVMK01145946.1_pt1 | contig 19214 bp, 22 predicted proteins | sample 1853481 | NCBI WGS metagenome assembly PVMK01 (sample SAMN08533507, study PRJNA380276) | Marine sediment metagenome, whole genome shotgun sequencing project. | reverse complement strand
TGAACAGCCGTAAAATGTTTGTGTTAGACTTCGAAATCAACAGTTTTTAATGTCAATTTGCATTCCAATCATATGAGAATAATCTTTGACATTTTCAAGTGTAAAACATTAAAATGAACAGAATATGCGCAATGCTGATGCCAACGACAACCCCAATCATTGCCAAGTTCATCTGCTGCAAATCATCGAGGCATTAACAGCAGTCATAGGTCTTGAGTACCATGTGCCGCTTCCATTGGTCGAGAAGGCCCCGCCTGTTTTCCAACACAAAGGTATTGCCGCGCTTTTCAACTAAGCTCTCTATCCACCTACGGAGTCTTTCCAATTGTCCCGGTGTGCCGGGCATGGACTGCACACCAAGCAGATTCATAACGTCTTCTAAACTTAATCGAGTCAAAAGTGCCTCCTTCATCCTGCATAAATACTCCGTGACTATATGAACCCTTGAATATACTTTAAGGCGAGTATGTGAGGTGAAATACAGACATAGTGTCTACCTAAGTTATTTTTTTGCTTTTTGCTCTCAACCGCTCCATTAATTCTTTAGCTTTCCTCACAGCTTCCAGTTCCTTTTCATCCGGTTGAACTACCCAGGGTTGCGTAACACGCATCGTTATTTTGCCACTTAGAGGCGGCTCCGGGAATGCGCCTGGGTCATACAGGGAATATTCCCGGAAATCTACAGGCTTTTCTTGGTAGCATGACCAGACGGCATTTCTGATTAAATTTGGGTCTCCTTCAAATTGAAGATCTATTAATGAAAGCTGTTTGCGGAAGCGATCTATTAATTCAAAGGGCAAATTATACAGGAATGGATGTGGTGCCGATGTCTCCCTGATTCGCTTCTTTTTATCAACACCATTCAAAATCAGGGATTTCAAAGCTTCTCCGGTTAAATGTCCCTCAGATTCTGGCCCACCGATAATCATATACCGAATATTTGGATTGGCAACGATATTACACACCATCTTTTCAAATCCTATATTTTCTGTTTGCACAGTTCCTGAGATAGCAGCTCCACTTTCAATACCCGCCCTCACAAGACTCTCAATCTCAGACGGTATTTTGTCAGCATCACAATTTAAGATTATCGCCACAGCGGCAGGCGAAAAATCATTTCCTCTAACATACCTTCCTTCTTCTGGCGGATAATCTGGATGTGGATCGACCTTTAGCATTTTTGCTCCTCACATTTTTAGCAAATTATAAAAGGAGGGCAGCCGGATGATCAAGGAAAAACTATTGGACGGTGCTCAAGGGAAATTTGTTGAAATCAAAATTTATGTTTGCGAACGGAAACCTCAAAATTTTTGAAATTGAGGACTTTCAGGCATCCTGACGAACAATTTGGAAGCTTAAAATTGTTGAGTTGGCAAATCAAACCTTCAATAAAACTGAATCCCTCCCAATTTTGTCAACAGGCAAATCGAACAAATCAGTCAACTGTAAAATAATGCTATTTGAATACGTAATCTACAATAAATTGTTATGGCCAGAAAAGAATGGGTTCAGGCACGATTTACACACTTTTTGTGAGGCAAATATTTTGTATATTTGTCATTGTGTAATCCACAATAAGCGCTGACCATAATTGAAGCAGGAATTTTTAAATGAAAACACTTGTATCGGGCCCATGCAATACCATCCTCTAAAAAACCTTGCGATATCCATTTGAAATCTGTATTTTCAACCGAGTTGTGTTCACATTAAATCCCGGCTTCAAAATTGGGCTAATTTTAGTCAGAATTTTTGGATATCACAGTTTTAACCCTAAACTTGTATTTTCTCAATTGTTGGCTTCGAAAATTACTCTTAAGAAACCCAGCTGCGAAAGGAAATATCGATATGTCAACTACCGGAGATTCGGATTGTCTCACAGTCGGTATTGCACAAATTTCTCCTGTATGGCTCAACCGTGAGCGGACGCTCGATAAAATAATTCAGCATGTATCCTTGGCAGCAATAGAGGGCTGTCAATTGGTTGTCTTCGGCGAGGCCCTATTACCTGGCTATCCATTCTGGGTTGAGCTCACGAACGGTGCGCGGTTCAATTCCCCTATTCAAAAAGAAATTCATGCTCACTACATGCAAAACGCTATTCAAATTGAAGCCGGACATCTCGACCGTCTGTGTGAAGCAGTGGCCGACCAACGAATCGCCGTCGTACTGGGCTGCATAGAACGTGCTTTAGACCGGGGCGGGCACAGCATATATGCTGTACTCATCTACATTGACCCATGCGGCATTATACGCTCAGTCCATCGCAAACTTATGCCCACATACGAAGAGCGCCTGACCTGGTCACCAGGCGACGGCCACGGGCTTCGGGTTCATACACTTGGGCCATTTACAGTGGGTGGACTCAATTGTTGGGAAAACTGGATGCCTCTTGCACGCGCCGCACTTTATGGTCAAGGAGAAGATTTGCACATCGCAATCTGGCCCGGTGGCATTCACAACACACGTGATATCACGCGATTCATTGCAATGGAAGCTCGTTCGTACGTGGTTTCGGCATCCGGCTTGATGTGCAAAACCGATTTTCCACCGGAAACGCCTCATTTAGAAGATATTCTTATGGAATGTCCGGATATGCTGGCCAACGGTGGGTCTTGCATCGCCGGCCCAGATGGTGAATGGATAGTTGAGCCGATAGTTGGTAAGGAAAAACTTATCGTGGCAACGCTTGAGTACCAATCCATACTAAAGGAGCGGCAAAATTTTGATCCTGCAGGGCACTATGCCCGGCCAGACGTTACACAACTGACAGTAAACCGGCAACGACAGAACACGCTCAAGATTGTTGACTGAAATAGGCCTGTTATTAACGTGAACTCGAGCCAACCAGTTAGTTGAGCTTACGGGAAAAAGCTGGCGGGCTTATGCCGCCTAGCTTGGGATACTTTCATGTTTTGCCTCCTTTGATATTTTGGCCGGGTTTGGGATCCTACCTTCAGATGGGCTTGATTTTAGGATTGCCAAATGAAATGTGCAATAATTTTGAAGGGATTACTAAGATTCGATGGAGGCACGCAACCTACAATTCCAGTCCTTGCAAAATATTGAAGATTTGCCTATGCATTATGCAATTGGACGCTTCGAGCACTTTGACAAGAAGTGCTCACTTTATCCTATCTCTGTTTAAACCAGATATTGTGGCAGGAGGTATTCCTCTGAAATATTGGATTTTACCGCCTAAATAGTCATTGTCAGGCATGTCAGTATATTGTATGGAGTTTTTATGGAAGCACTCAGATAGACGGCGGGCTTATTTGTTTCTTTGGCATTTGGCGGAATTGTTACACAGTACTACGCCCGCAGAGTCAGAAAACTCATCGGTGACCAAGATCCACAATACAGGGTTTTAATTCCAATATCCATCGGTTTTGTCGAGAACCTGTTCTTTACCATTGGGGTAGCGTTTGATTTGTCTGGTGTAATGGTTGCCATGGTTGCAAGGATGGGTGCCAAAATGGCAGCACATTGCGGAAAAGAATCGCAAGAACATCGAGTTACAAATATCGTGGCCGTAAGGTTTTTAGTGCTTGTTGGCACGATGATATCGCTGCTGTTCGCCATGATTGGAGGATTGATATGTGCTGGTAAGTTATGGTTCTAATGCTTTTTTTTAGCCTTACTTCCGCTGAACTTTCAAAATATAAGATTCCGAAATTATCTAATGGAGTAGAATTTTTTCTTTATTTTCTCAACCTAATGGGAAAAATATATCAAGCTCATTAGTTAAGCTACTTATCTTAAACTTGGAGGTGTAACCCATGAAATCTTTTTTAGTAATTGTGCTTCTAATTTTAACATTGGCCCTACCCGCCTCTGCGGAGGAGGAAACTTGCGACATGCTATTCGTCCAGGATGCGAAGGCAATGACCTTCGATGGCAGCCGGCTGACTCTAAAAGAGGCAAATCCGAACATCATCTTCTTTTGCGATCGGCCTGTGCGAACCGCCGGCCACATGACCCGAGACGCGTTCATGAAACTGGTCACCGAGGGGGAAAACTCCTTTGCAGACAATCCCCCCAATGCAGCCGTTTCGATCGTGAGTGCCAAAGGCGAGGTTACCGAAGTTGTCGTAACCCTGAGCAAAAGACCTCTGGTAAGCGGAAACGACATGGTCTTCCCGATCAAGGTGCTCGACGGAGAACTCCCGAACACGGGAGAGACCGTCATCATGTTCATCGATCCCATTGGACGGCCAATGTCCCCGACTTCTGCTGCTGGTGTCCATCGCCGACACCGCCGCAGGGCGGTCAGGCATGTAGTTCGATGATCTGCATCATGGCCGAGAAGGTGATATTGAACCACAAGTCAACGACAGCCTGCAGAGCTGCTGGCTTGAACTGGCCCGCCCCTGGAAAGCTTGCAACCGGCTGCTCTGGAGAATATATACATACCGCAATGAGTTAAGAAAGGAGACCTGATATCATGAAACGAAAAATGAAGTTTTTTGGGAGTGCGTTAATAGCAATATTTGCTGCCATGGGCTTTTACCTGTGGGGTCAGCATGCCGTCCAGACAGGAAGCGGCATCGAGATTGTAAAAAAGGCGGAAGCAGCCGGCGGGAAGGTCACCAACCCGGCCGGCACCGCACCGGACCGCTACGTCTATTTTCCCGGCACCGAGGAGCTTGGTAAAGATGAAATCCGCCTCATTGCCCTGGGCACGGGGATGCCGTCGGCGCGCCGCAGCCAGGCCGCCACCTGCTGGCTGGTGGAACTGGGCAACGGGGATAAGTTCCTGTTCGATATCGGCACCGGGGCCAACGCGAACATGGCCGCGTTGATGATCCCCTTCGACTTTCTGAACAAGGTGTTCCTCACCCACCTGCACACAGACCATTGGGGTGACCTCCCCGGACTCTGGGCCGGCGGCTGGACTGCCGGAAGAACAATCCCCCTGGAGGTCTGGGGACCAAGTGGTGCACGGGAGGATATGGGGAACCAAGTACGCGGTTGAGCACTTTCTCAAGGCGTACAACTGGGACAATATGACCCGCCTTGCAGCCCTCCCGTCCCGAACCGGGCAAGATCAATGTTCACGAATTCGACTATAAGGGTGAAAACCAGGTCGTCTACGAAAAGAACGGTGTGACGATCAAATCATGGCCGGCCATTCATGCCGGAGACGGGAGCGGTCAGCTTTGCCCTCTACTGGAAGGGGATAAAGGTTGTCATCGGCGGCGACACCCGGCCCAATACGTGGTATTTGAAATATGCGAAGGATGCCGATGTCGCCATCCATGAAGCTTTCCTGACACCCGAACAGCTGGTCACACTTTACAACCAGTCCCCCCAGTCCGCCCTTGGTGTCGGCACCGTTGTCCACACCCCGCCCCAGGCCTTCGGCAAGGTCATGAGCACCATCAAGCCCAAGCATGCCATCGCCTACCATTTTTTCTATGAGGCGGATACCATTAACCAGATGTTGACATATATCCGTGAGACCTATGACGGGCCGCTCACCCTGGCGGAAGACAATCTGGTCTGGAACATCACCAAGGACAATATCAAAGTGCGCAAGGTGGTCTCCGACGACGAAGCCTGGTCCCAGGTCGGGCCCAACAAACCCCAAAAGCCCGATCACACCGTGCCCGATCAGTTGTCAAAAGAGATGCTTGCCGGCAACTGGGATATCAGTGACGTTTCGGCAAAGATGGTCAAAGAGTTCAAGGAGAAGTACAACATGAAAGTAATGTCGTAATATCCGGTCACCGCCTTAGCTTACTGAACAGCGTGCTGCAGGGATGAAGCAGCCGATGAACGTGAGAATCCGCCATCGACGTGTAGCTGTCGCTCCCATAGGTGGCTACTCTGTTTTATCGAAACAGATTTGAGATCGAGCAAAAGTCTGAATTTTTGATCTTTTTTGATATTTGTCGGCATTTTGTTTACGCTCAATTGAGGTTGCACATGCTTGAGTAAAGCCCAAACGTCAGACCCGGATCAGTGGATTTCATCTGAGAAAAAAAACACTATTTGCTGATCCTATTTCTTTTCTTATCTTTCTGCTGACAACGGGTCTGTCCCGCCGGCGCTTGCCGACTGGATCAACCTCTCGGGTGCGGAGAATGCGCCCAATATCGCCGAGATCCATATCAATGACGATCACGTCAGGATCGAGCTCGAGATCTTCGTGGATGATATGGTCACGTTTGACCGCCTTATTCCCGATGCAAGTTCTTCGAAAGGTACCGACTATAGAGGCGCCGCTTGCCGAAACGCTATGCGACAGTTTTCCAGACGAAGACCTGCAGATTATGGCCGATACAGACAGGGGGCAGACTGCAGGCCGAGGCTCGAAACGCGAATCGAACCGCGAATGCGCAAGGAGCGGCTCTCGCCCGATTTGCCCTGTAAGCTCAACCATACCCGGGCCAGACCCATCCCGGGGCGCCGCGAGGACAAGCGGGTGCTCTATGCCGAGCTTGTCTACCCCTTTGCAATAAGAAGCCTTCGTCATTGACCATCATTCCCCCGCTGGATGAACAGAAGCGAAAATAAGCAAGGTGCCCATCGGTTTCATTACCTATCACAAGGGCGTGCTGATCAATGATTTCAGATATTTGTCCGAACAATCGACGCTGACGCTGGATTGGGACGGATCCATGGTATTCGGAGTTTGGCAAAAAGGCTCTGAAACGGTGGCAGCGCGGCAGCGTCATGTCCTTTCTCTACATTGAACCCTATGAGGTGCGACATGAGATTTTAGCGCGGGTAAAGGATCTTGCAGCCTGGATTGACCTTGGCCTGCGAGCGATGAGTATCGAAGCCGATGAAAATGAGCCGATTAAAAAAGCGGGTGGGCGAGTTTTTTCTAAAACGAGGACAAAACCCTGATCGATGGGAAGCAGTTGCGGCCGATCCTTGACCGCACCGCCTTTGTCAAGTATTCCATGACAGGTTCCACCTTCCTGGTCCAGCCCGAGCAGTTGCCGATCAACACCGCCATGGTGGGGAGTGATTATTACCTACCTGACCAAGGGGGATACCCACAGAGGTCACAAACAATGGGACCTGTGGTCAGACCGCATCCAAAAGATTCCCGGCCGATGCCGATGATCCCGGCCGGGCCCTTTTCCCTCTTACGTGACGCCCGACGAAAATGTGCTCACCTGGACCAATTTTCTAAAAATATCAGATGCCCGACCGTTGCCCAGAATAGAAGTGGACGAGTCCCTGACAAAAATGAAAATACCGCTTGCCAGTGTTCTATGCTCTGCTGGCGGTTGTGCCACTGGGATGGCAGATCGCAAAACGCAGAAAGAATGCCGCATCGATTGGGCCTGCATATCGGGTTGGCGGTGGTGTTTCATCTGCCGCAAGTGTGGCTGCTTTATCCTTTTTTAAAGGTGCGGTTGCCAAACCGGCTGCCCTGGCACCCACAGATGACCGAAAAGGATGCGGTGCCGTTTTGAACAGCCTGCTGAAAAATATTTACCGCTCCTTTGATTTCCGGGAAGAAGAAGATGTTTACGACCGGCTGGCCACCAGCGTCAGCGGGGACCTGCTTTCTGAAATTTATCTGCAGAACCGGAAATCCCTGGTGGTGACTCAGGCCGGTGGTGCCCGGGCTCGTGTGAAAGGAGGTCGAAATCCTGGATGTCGATGTCGAACACCTTGACGACCGTCCCCTGGGTCTATTGTTCCGTGCCACGTGGACCGCCACTGGGTTCGGTGGGTCACTGGGGGCACATCCACATCCGTAAAAATCAATACAAGGCCGACATCACCGTGGAGCCGTGGACGGTGCCTGGAAGATCACCGATCTTGAACTGCTGGAGGAAAAACGCATCGATTCTTACGCACTAAAAAAGAAATAATGATAAACATTCAAAAACTAGAATTTTGCTACCCCAGCGGAGAATTTAGATTGAATATTCCTGATTTTCAGGTTTCCGGGGGGCAAAAGGTTGCGGTCATCGGGCCCAGCGGTTCCGGCAAAACCACACTTCTGAATTTGATTGCCGGAATAATGACTCCACAAAAGGGCACCGTCAGTGTGGAAGACGCACAGGTAAGTGCACTTGGAGATAGAGACAGGCGTGATTTCCGTGTCAGCAACATTGGATTTGTGTTTCAGGACTTTGAACTTCTTGATTATCTCAACGTCTTTGACAACGTTTTACACCCCTATCGGATCACCGGCGCCCTCAAGCTGGATAAAGCGGTGCGCGCCCGCGCCGAGGCTCTCACTCAGGACATGGGCATCGGTGACAAGCTAAAACGGAATCCCAATGACCTCTCTCACGGTGAAAAACAACGCGTCGCCATCTGCCGGGCGCTTTTACCGGAACCGAAGCTCATTTTAGCCGACGAAGCGACCGGTAATCTGGATCCGGACAACAAAACCCTTATCCTGAATCTGCTATTCAGTGCTGTAAGCGACCATGATGCCACATTGCTGGCGGTGACTCATGACCATGAATTGCTAAAGCGCTTTGATCGGGTTGTCGACTTTCAGGAATTTCAAAAAAAGGAGGCTGCATGATCGACAGTCTCTACATTGCCTGGAAATACATCGGCTTCAACAGGGTCAAGACTGCTACACTGGTGGCCTGCATCACGCTGATAACTTTTCTTCCGGTGGCACTGGAGGTCCTTTTAAATGAGAGCGAGAAGCAACTCATGTCGCGGGCGGTTTCAACACCTCTGGTTTTAGGCGCCAAAGGCAGCGCCCTGGATCTGGTGATGAATACCCTCTACTTCGACGACGAAGTGCCCGAGCTCATTACCATGAAGGCATCGAATCAGGTGATGGAAACCGAACTTGCCCTGCCCATACCTTTATACGCCCGATTTCAAGCCAGGGGAAACCCCATCGTGGGGACAACGCTGGATTACTTTGACTTCCGGGGTTTAAGAATCGCTCAAGGCAGGCAGCTCGCCGTACTGGGAGATTGCGTGCTGGGAGCCAGGGTGGCTGAAAGCCTCGGTCTTAAACCGGAAGACAGTCTCGTGTCATCGCCCGAGACTCTTTTCGACCTGGCCGGCGTTTATCCCCTGAAGATGAAGGTGGCGGGAGTGCTCGAAAAGTCGCACACTTCCGATGACCTGGCTGTTTTTGTGGATTTAAAAACCGCCTGGGTGATTCAGGGGCTGGGGCACGGGCACGAGGACGTGACCAAACTGCAAGATCCCACGCTTGTTCTCAAAAGGACTGCAAAGAACGTGGCTGCCACGGCCAAGCTCTACCACCACACGGAGATCACGGAAAAAAATATCGGCGTTTTTCACTTTCACGGCAACCTCGCACAATACCCCATAACGGCTGTGCTTGCAGTACCGCGGGACGACAAGTCCGGAACGATTCTGCGAGGTCGCTATCTTAATCGAGAGGAAACCCGGCAAATCGTCAGACCGGCGAATGTCATCGACGGCCTGCTGCAAAACATTTTTCGAATCAAGAATGTGTTGGATGCGGTCATTACAGTGGTTGCTCTCGCAACGATCCTGGCAATTATTCTGGTGTTTGCCCTCTCGCTGAGGCTTCGACAGCGGGAAATACAGACGATTTTCAGACTCGGCTGCCGACGGGCGACCATCGCCCGGTTTCTGACTGCGGAGATTTTCATCATTGTCATCATGAGCGGGGTATTTTGCGGCGCTTTGATATTGCTGGTCAATCAGCTCTCAAATGATCTCGTGCGAATGCTGTTTATAAAATAATATGTTGGAGTAATGGAGTGCTGGAGTAATGGAGTAATGGATATAACTGCCAGCTGCTGATTGATCCCGGCATCAGGCGTGAGGTACAAGGTGCAAGGCAAAGGAGTTAAAATTGTATGGCAGCTAAAATAACGACCCTTGGGGTCTTAAAAAAATTTTTGATCATCAACATCACATTGGCTTTCTTGGCTACACCCGGCAGCGTGGCGGCAGAAAAGCTGACGGTCTACGTGGTGAACTATCCGTTGCAATATTTCGCCGAACGCATTGGTGGCGAGCATGTTAATGTCGTGTTTCCGGCGCCGGCGGATGTCGATCCGGCCTACTGGATGCCGGATATGCCGACGATTGCCACTTACCAGCAAGCCGACCTGATTCTGCTCAACGGGGCCGGCTATGCCAGGTGGGTAAACAGGGTTACGCTGCCTCGGTTCAGGATGGTCAATACGTCTGCCGGATTCAAAGACCGGTACATAGAGGCCGCTGAGATTCTTACCCACTCCCATGGATCAGAAGGTAAGCATGCACATGAATCTCTTGCTTTCACGACATGGATCGACTTCAGCCTTGCGGCCAGACAGGCTAAAGCCATTGCAGAAGCATTGAATCGCAAAAGGCCTGATTTGCGTGGCATTTTTCAAAAAAATTACGCGGCACTTGAACAGGCTCTTATGACTCTCGATAAAACCATAAAAGAGATTGTGTCGGAAAATCGAACAAGCCCACTTGTGGTATCTCATCCTGTCTACGACTATTTTGCTCGCCGCTATGCACTTAATATCAAAAGCGTACACTGGGAACCCGATGAAATGCCGACGAATGAACAGATGATGGAGTTTAATCGCATTCTGAAAGAGCACCCGGCTAAATGGATGATATGGGAGGGAGAACCGCTGAAGGAATCGGCTAAACGATTAAAATCAATCGGCGTCGACAGCCTGGTGTTTGATCCCTGCGGCAATACCTCGGACCAGGGAGCCTTTTTGAGTGTCATGCGACAGAATGTTGAAAACCTGAAGCCGGCTTTTTAATAAATTAGTGATTAGAAGTGGCTTCAAAGGAGGTCAATATGAAAAAAAGAAATATTTATTTTATCGGTTTCGTGTTTCTGGCGACGGCGCTGGGTGGCAGCATTCCCATTTTTGCAGCCGAAGAAGCATCTACGATGATGTGCGATGAAGGCGTGGTGAACATAGGGGATGCTGATATTGATGTCCAGGATAAATGTGGCCAGCCCGATAGCCAGTCGATGAACGAGTGGGTCTATAATTTTGGGCCGTCGCAACCCGTTTATAAAGTGATATTTAAAGACGGTAAAGTCGTGCGAATCCTGGAAGATGAGGGGAGCTGATAACACCAAAGGAGGCTGACATGAGCCTAAAAACAATTCCAACGGTATTCATAAGCGCCTTAATTTTTATTTTCATAATTCAGCCCTATGCGGTGGCCCTGGACGACACTTCATCGCTGCAGTGTGATGGTGGCATTGTGGCTCCGGGCGATTCGGCAGACAGCGTCAGAGAAAAATGTGGGGAGCCCCAGCAAGTGTTAACGCCTGACCCACAGGAACCCGTCAAGTGGGTTTATGATTTTGGAGGCACCTATTATGTGAGCATCGTAAACGGCAAAGTCGAGCGAATTCAAGTGGGAGAATAAAGCAACTGGCCGCCGGTGGTTACATTTCACCGGAAGAGTATAAGGCCAAGAAGAAAGCAATTTGGGACCGTTTATGATGAAATGACAGAATTCAAAGGACTGGCAACAGAAGATAGAGAAAGAAGATATCAGGCGTCCTCAGGGGATGCAAACAATAACGAAGACACAAAATAAAAAAGGGAGGGGCTTAATTATGAAAACTCAGAAATCGTTACCGTTATGGCGTTTTGATTGTCGGATTGATGGCTGTCCTGGTCGTCAGTGGATGTGCCCCGACTCAGGTAAAGACAGTCAGTGAGTATGGCGGTAAGCTACCCCGCCCGGATCGCATTTTTGTCTATGATTTTGCCGTATCGCCGGACGATGTTGATACCGGCAAAGGGGTCATCTCTGACCTTGAGCACCTGGTCAAGAAAACACCCCGAACCAAAGAAGAAAAAGCCGTGGGGAGGGCGGTAGCCAATTCCCTGGCGAAACATCTTGTCAAGGAGATTCAAAATTTCGGCCTGCCGGCAGAACGCGCCGCCGGCAATCCCCCTGCTACGGGAAAAATCCTTGAAATCGAAGGCCAGTTTTTGTCCATTGACGAAGGCAATCAGACCGAGCGGGTCATTATCGGCTTCGGGCTGGGCCGCACCGATGTGAAAACAAACGTCCAGGTCTATGATGTCAGCCGCCCAGGAGCCGGCGGGCGGTGGAAAAATTTGCGATAGATGCCAAAAGTGGGCGCAAGCCGGGGATGGCCATGTTTGTGGGGGCCGGAGCTTTGATGGGTCATGCGGCCGTTTCAACCGTTGTCAGTGGCGGGGTGTCCGCAGCCAGCGAAAAGTTTTCGGCCAACGTCGAGGCTGACGCTAAACGCACAGCCAAAGAAATTGCCAAGCGGCTGGGACAATTCTTTGTCCGGCAGGGATGGATTCCCGGCCAGTGCGGTGAAGTAATCGCGTTGAGCATTAATCAAAAAGGAGAAACCAAAGTGGACAAAATACGCTTTAAATGGCACCTCGGTGTTTTTTTAGTCGTCATTTTAGGGCTGTTCAGTCAGCGCATTTATGCGGGCGGATTCTATCTTCCCGAGGTCGGCTCACCGGGCAGTGTGGGAACCGCCGGGGTGGCCAAATGTGGTCAACAATTTCGGGACCGATTCGGCCCTGACCAACCCGGCCGGGCATGACCGGTTTGAAAACGGATCAGGTTTTAGTCGGCAATCAGGCGCTGATTCCGTATCAAAAATTTGATTCGTCCGTTGCTGAGGCCGGGGGCGATGACGGCGGCAATGCCGGGGTGCTGGCCGTGGTTCCCGGATTTTATGCGGTCAAGACGCTGGGCGATAAATTTAGAGCCGGGTTCTCCGTAGCCGGTCCGATTGGCGGCGGTTTCGACTTTCGCGATAATTTCGTGGGACGCTATCAGGCCTATCAATCTTCTATCAATGGCATTGCTTTTTCCCCTTCTCTGGCCTACCGCATCGGCGATAAAGCTGTCGGTCGGGTGCCGGTGTTTCCGCCATATATACCCTATTTAACGAGGAAATCGCCGTTAACCAGGCCCCGGCTGGCGATGGAAAAGTAAAATTTGAAGACCTCGATGACTGGAGCGCCCAGGGATTTTTTGGTCTGACCTTCCAGATAACCGACAAACTCATGCTCGGCGGTCTCTATCGCACCAAATCCGATGTCGACGTGGAAGGTAAAATCAAATTTAAAAATATAGCCAATCCCATCGAAAACCGGATCACATCCAACTTGAACAACGCGAAAATCGAGCTTCGACTACCCGCAGGTCATCAGACTGGGTCTTAAATACGATGCCACCGCTAATTTGACGCTTTTTGCGGATTTTGATTGGGAGGACTGGTCCCAGTTCAGCGAAAACACGCTGAGCGTCGATGGGACCGGGCCCAACAACCATTGTCGAAACCATAGAACGCAACTGGAAAGATACCTATCATGTCGGTCTGGGCATGTTCTATGACCTGGGTGAAAATCATCATCTCAGTGCGGGTGTGGCTTACGACACCTCCCGCGGTTGACGACGAGGACCGCACGATCGATCTGCCGCTGGATGAGCAGCTCAAGTTTTCAGTTGGCTACGCTAAAAGGGGCGAAAGCAAATGGGGCCACGCAATATCGGCCAGCGCGCTGTGGCTCGGCGATGGAGAAGTCGATCAGACCGCCCAGGGCGCGCGTTTTAAAGGCGAATTTGATAGCAATTGGTTATTTATCATCGGAGCGAATTTGCAATACAGATTTTAGTTAATGCCTATCCGAAAATCTTATTATTTGATAGAGTGGCACTAATTATTTTCCGGATGAAAACTAGTTAGTGGATAACAGGATGAAAATTGTGCGAAAAATTTTTGCAGGACTAATGGCGGTTATCCTGATGGGGGCTGCTTTTGGCCATGTTTCACTATCCCAGGCAGCTGCAGCTGCCGACACCACACATGAATACGGTACCGAGAGCATAAGAAGTCTTGAAACGGCCTCACGATTACGCGAGCTTGCTTTGTTGATCGATTATTACGATGAAGTTTTGACTCAGTCGGCCCGAATTACGCGTTTACTCAAGACAAAAAGTGGGAAAAACGCTATCGCGAGAGTGAGCCCAAATTGATTGCAACGCTCGAGGAAGCGCTCGAAAAAGGGGACAGGATTGACCAGGAATTTTTAGAGCGTATTGATAAGGCCAATCTTAAACTTGTCGAGATGGAATATCGTTCCATCGAGCTTGTCAATAACGGCCAGACCCAACAGGCTGTAGATATCCTCGAAAGCACTCAGTACTGGCAGCAAAAAAAGATCTACAATCAAAGCCTGAAGGCCTATGTACAAAGACGCGGCGAAACACTTAGCGGGGCACTTTTGAGCATCAGAAGAGATTACCCCTGTTGTTCGATTTACGGATGAAGAAAAAAAGTGGCTCGAGGCGCATCCGGTAATCCGTCTGGGCTTCAACCCGGACATGGAGCCCTATGTGATTGTCGCAGAGGATGGCAGCCTTTCCGGACTCCTAATTGAGATATACGAAAAGCTGCAGGAAATTTTAGGGATCGATGTCAAGATCGAAATAGAATATTGGCCGAAAATGATTGAAAAGGCCAGAAACGGAGCGGTGGACGGCCTTTTGGGTGCTGCTGCTCCTCTGGCCCGTTCACTGGGAATGCCTCAAACTAAACCCTTCTTTAACACCTTTATCACGGTTTTTACCAGACAAGACAACCCTCTGACCGTTAATAAACTTGAGGACCTGAAAGGACTGACAATCGCTTATCTGAAAGGCGACAGATTCACCCCAAGAATGCTGGAAGCCATCCGTGAGAAATGTACCATCATCGAGGCGGACAGTACCCTCAAGTCATTTACACTGGTGCAGTCAGGAAAGGCCGATGTGGCCCTGGGGCGTAATCAAGATACATATTTTCTGAAAAAATATATCATCTCAAATATAAAACCGATTTTTTCCTTTCTGGATCGACCGGTTACTGCCGGGGCGGCAATTCGCGCTGACTGGCCGGAACTGGTAGCCATTTTGAACAAAGGCATTGATGCCCTGGGTGAAGACAGGATCAAAAACATTCTGGCCAAATGGATCGAACTCCCGGCGTCGACGAAAACGCTTAAGCTTACAGAGCAAGAGAAAACCTGGCTAAAGGCCCACCCTGCGATCCGCATGGGCTTTATGAACGCCTGGCCTCCCATGAATTTTGTGGATGAGCGGGGAATCCCTCAAGGTATCGGCGTTGATTATATCGAAGCCCTCAACCGACGCCTGCGCGGTATCATCGTTCTGGAACCCAGGCCATTTAAGGAAAGTTTTGATCTGGTGAAAAATAAAAAGCTCGATGCCTTGATGGATATTACGCCCAAAAAGGAGCGCGAGCCTTTCTTCAATTTTACCAAGCCTTACTTGACTATTCCCCACGTGATTGTGGGCCGCAAGGATGGACCGTATTTCAACTCTGAAAATGATCTGGCGGGTAAAACGATCGCCCTGGAACGAGGCTTTTACAATGTCAAATTTTTTCAGAAGAATTATCCTGAGGTAACCGTAAAAGAATACGACTCCACCAGTTATGCCCTGGATGCAGTGTCCAGGGGCCAAGCTGATGCCTATGTCGGAAACCGGGCTGTCGCGATGTATCTCATTGAGAAGGAATTGCTTGCTAATTTGATGATTCAGGGCAGACAGAAGAAGCCCCCTGTTTTGCTGACCATCGGTGTGCGCAAGGATTGGCCGGAATTGGCCGGGTTGCTCGACCGTGCCCTGGCTTCCATCACTCCTGAAGAGATTCGCCGAATTAACGTTAAATGGTTTAAAGTGATCCAAGAGGTTATAGATGCCGTTCCACTAACACCAGAGGAAAGGGCATGGCTTGAAGCCCATCCCTTAATCCGGGTGGCGGCCGATACCCGGTGGGCACCTGTGGAGTTCGTCGATGAAGACGGCGTATTCAAGGGTATCTCGATCGACTATCTTAAGCGGTTATCCGAAATGCTGGGTGTGGAGTTTCAGTTCAAAAAAGATGTCACCTGGCAGGCGGCAATGGACGCAGTAGAGAGCGGCGAGCTGGATATGTTCTCCTCTGTCGCACTCACCCCGAAGCGTGAGGGCCGCTACAATTTCACGACCCCCTATCTGTCCATGCCCATCAGCATCTTCGCCGGCGGTGACGTCACCTACATTGGAAACCTGAAAGCCCTGAGAGGAAAACCTGTAGCGGTGGTGGAGGGGTATGCCATTCACGAGTGGCTGCGGGACAAGCATCCCAGGATTCAGTTGGTAACTGCGACATCTATCCCTGCAGCTCTTAAAATGTTAGCCGCAGGCGAAGTTTACGCATTCGTCGGCAACGTCGTGACCACCAGCTATTACATCAGCGAACTGCGGCTAAACCAGATCAAGGTGGCCGGGGAGACGCCCTACGCATACGATCAAGCCATGGCGGTGCGACAGGACTGGCCCATTCTGGCCGGCATCCTCCAGAAAGCCCTTGATGCCATCTCCCAAAACGACCGGGACAGCATTTTCAACCGCTGGGTTTCGGTCAAATATGAGCACGGCTTCGACTATTCGCTTCTGTGGAAAATACTGATACCCGCTTTCCTTGTTGTTATGATGTTCTTCTACTGGAATCGCCGGCTTTCAAAAGAGGTCACCGAACGTAAACTGGCCGAGGATGCTCTTAAGCAAAGCAGAGCGACTGCTCGCGGGCTGCTGGATGCAACACAAGAATCCCTCCTTCTGCTGGATAAAGAGGGCATTATTATCGCCGTAAACCAGACCGCCGCGCGCAGACATAAGCAGACACCGGAAGAACTCATTGGAAACAACCGTTTTGATATCTTACCTGAAAATCTGCGTGAATCCAGAAAAGTCCATTTTAACAGCGTCCTGCAAACCGGTAATCCGGCAGATTTTGAGGATGAACGGGACGGAATGGTTTTTCATCACATTTATTATCCGGTTCAGGATAAAACCGGTGCTATTATCGGTATTGCCATCTTTGCCCAGGATATCACCGAGCGCAAGCGTATGGAGGAAGAACTTGTTATTGCAAAAAATATTGCCGAAGAAGCCACCCATGCAAAAAGCGGCTTTCTCGCAAACATGAGTCACGAGATCCGCACGCCCATGAACGCAGTCATCGGTATGTCGCACTTAGCGTTAAAAACCGAGCTGACCTCCAAGCAGAGGGACTATCTGAACAAAATTCAAACTTCGGCCAATTCGCTGTTAGGCATCATCAACGACATTTTAGACTTCTCCAAAATCGAAGCCGGCAAACTGGATATCGAGTCGGTGGAATTTAATCTGGATAATGTTTTAGACAATTTGGCCAACCTCATTACGGTAAAGGCCCAGGAAAAAGAGGAGCTTGAAATCCTATTTGCGACCTCGCGAAAAGTGCCGCGCTTTTTAGTTGGCGATCCCCTGCGGCTGGGACAGATTCTAATCAATTTGGCCAACAATGCGGTGAAGTTTACCGAATCCGGGGAAATCATAGTTTCAACTGAATTGGTCAGCCAAAATGAAGACCAAGTTGAATTAAAGTTTTCGGTGAGCGATACTGGCATCGGTCTAACTGAAGATCAGATTGGCAACCTGTTTGAGGCCTTCTCCCAGGCCGACACCTCCACCACTCGAAAATTTGGAGGAACCGGCTTGGGTTTAACCATCAGCAAACGGCTGACAGAAATGATGGGTGGTAAAATCTGGGTGGAAAGCCAAGCCGGTCGGGGCAGTACCTTCAGCTTCACGGCCAACTTTTTTTTGGGTCAAGAAAAAGCCAAAGAGCGCTTTGTGCCCTCACCGGATCTGCATGGAATAAAGGTCCTGGTGGTGGATGACAATGCCTCCTCAAGGCAAATATTGGAAAAGATCTTAGAGTCTTTCTCCTTTGAGGTAGTATTGGCCGCTTCTGGTGAGGAGGGCCTGGCTGAGTTGGAGAGCGCTGCCAAAGACCAGCCCTATGATCTGGTCATCATGGACTGGAAGATGCCGGGAATGGATGGCATCGAAGCTTCCAGGCGCATTAAACAACATAAGAATTTAGGAAGAATCCCTCCAATTATCCTGATCACCGCCTATGGCCGCGAAGAAATTATACAGCAGACTGAACAACTGGGACTGGAAGGTTTTCTGCTTAAGCCGGTGAGCCAATCGGTGCTATTTGATGCCATCATACAAGCAATGGGCAAAGAGATTCAAAAAGTATCATGGGTTGACCGCAAAAAAGAAGACAAGACTGAGGATATGAAAGCCATCTGCGGGGCTCGGGTGCTTTTGGTGGAAGATAATGAAATCAACCAGCAGGTAGCACTGGAAATTCTTGAAAGTGCGGGACTCAATGTTTCGTTGGCAGAAAATGGCCAAGAAGGCGTCAGCGCTGTGAAGGAAAACAATTATGACGCGGTACTCATGGACATTCAGATGCCGGTAATGAATGGCTACGAGGCCACTCGTGAAATACGTGAGGACGAGCGGTTTAAGGATCTGCCGATCATTGCCATGACCGCCCATGCCATGTCCGGGGATGAGGATAAAAGTTTGCATGCCGGCATGAACGGTCATATCACCAAGCCCATTGATCCGGATCAACTGTTTGCCACGCTGTTGAAATGGATCGAACCGCAGGAGGGAGCTACCGCAGATCGACAGCCAGAAGTTACGCTTGAGAAAACAGATTTGACCCAAGAGATACTGGCAGAAGAAGAACTACCGGAGAATTTAGCGGGATTTGACCTTCAAGCCGGTTTAGAGCGGCTAAGGGGAAACAAACATCTATACCGAAAGCTACTATTAGATTTTGGAACCAAATACGCAGGCGTAGCTGCTGAAATCCGTGAGACACTGGAGGCCAAAGATTTGAAGCAGGCCCACAGTTTGATACATAACCTCAAGGGATTGGCTGGCAATCTTGCTGCAACGGACCTTCAAGCTGCATCAATCGAAATCGAAAAGCTGGTTAAAGTTGATCAAAAGAAGGCGCCACCTGTGAAAAAGTGGAATCAAAAATTGGCCGAGTTGGAAAACGCACTTAACCAGGCTCTGGAATCGGTCCAGACCCTTGGTGTATCAGATGAAGATAAAGCCATAGAACTACCTAATGAAGAGCTTGCCGCCATTCCAGCTGAATTGATCCTGGATTTTCCCCAACGCATCCGAGATGCTGCGGAAATGGGCAATGTCTCCGCTCTTATGACCATCGCAGAAGAGCTTAAGGCGAGATCGGACTCGTGTGCACCGCTCAGCAACCGCATCGCTCAATTGGCCGAAGACTTTGACTTCGATGGTGTTTTAAAATTAGCAGATGACTTGGATGCATGCTAATTATCCAGATTTTTGGATTACGTAACGCAATGTGAAAAATCTCT
>PVMK01168772.1_pt1 | contig 19220 bp, 17 predicted proteins | sample 1853481 | NCBI WGS metagenome assembly PVMK01 (sample SAMN08533507, study PRJNA380276) | Marine sediment metagenome, whole genome shotgun sequencing project. | reverse complement strand
AAAGAAGGTCCGATATAAAAGTACCGGCCAGCACCAATACGGCTGAAACAAAATTAACCGTCAGGATAATCGGGTAATCCCTGGATAGAATCGCTTCATAGGCCATACGCCCCATGCCGGGCCAGGAAAAGATGGATTCGATGATGACCGAGCCCCCGATCAAACCGGGTAAAATCAGACCGAACATGGTTACGAACGGCAAAAGCGCATTTCGGAGTGCATGTTTATAGTGGACCTGTTCCGGGGGAAGGCCCTTGGCCCGGGCGGTTCGAATGTAGTCCTGACCTTCCACTTCCAGCATCTGACTTCGAACATATCTGGAAAGGACTGCAATGCCTCCGGTTGCACCCAGGACCGAGGGAAGGAGCATGTGCCAGATCCTGTCCATCAATATATAAGGGATGGAAGCATCTCCAATCCCGAAGGTTTCCATGCCGATAACCGGTACATGTAAACGGGTCACCACAAAAATTATTAGAATGTAAGCAAAGAAGAAGCCGGGTATGGAAATCAGCAGGTAAGATAAAAATGTGGCGGTGCGATCAAATGCGCCTTCTCTAAAAATGGCTGATCTGATGCCGATCGGGAAAGAAAGGGTCCAGGTTATGAGCGTTCCCACAATAAAAAGGGGGAGGCTGTTTAAAAATCGTTCCCAAATTTTTTTAAGGACCGGTTGATTGTCTTTCCATGATACGGTTTTTCCGGTAAACAGATCCTGATAAAAATAGACATACTGGACATAAAGCGGCTTATCCAGATGAAATTCTTTGCGGAAGCGTTCCACGACTTCGGGTGTAAATTTTGGATTCATGGGATCGACCTGGCTCGGTTCTCCCGGCGCAAGATGAATAATCAAAAAAGAAACGATGGAGACAAAAAAGAGGGTAATAATTTTTTGTATAAAACTTCGTCCGATAAATGATAACATGGTCTATCCTTCATCCATAAAGTTCGGTGCTTTTGGTAGCTTTATCCATTTGTTGAAATAAAACATATAATCGCCGGTCTTGGTGGATTTTATTTTTTCATACCGCATATTTCCAGCGTCATCGACATTTTTTATGGCGATACGCTTGTCTAAAACAGCAGTCCATTTTCCAACATAAAGGAATGTATACGGCTGTTCTTTAGCAATAATTTCATGAAGCCTGTGGGAATATTCAACCTGTCGGTTATGATTGTACTCCTGCCGTATCTTGACGATGAGATCGTCGGCCTCTTTGTTTTTAAAATTGACAAAATTAAGCTGATATGGATTTGTCTGGCTCGAATGCCATATCTGATATAGATCGGGTTCGATTCCCATTTGCCACCCCAAAACCAAGGCATCAAAATCAGCTTTGTTCACCCGTTCCTGTATAAAAACAGACCACTCCAAAAGATCGGTCCGGACATCGATGCCGATCTGTTTCCATGCATTCTGGGCAATGGCCAGTATGGCTTTTCGAAGATCGTTTCCGCTGTTGGCGATGAGCGTGAATTCAAATCGTTGGCCGTTTTTTTCAAGCCATCCATCCTTATTCCGTTGCCAACCGGCCGCCGCTAAAAGCTTTAAAGCACCTTTGGGATCATAAGGAAGGGGATCGATGTTGTGGTTATAATAATCGGTCTGTTTGACAAAAGGGCCCGTGATTGGTTCTCCCTGTCCATAAAGCACGTATTTGATGATCTTGTCTACATCGATGGCCATTCCTAAAGCCCTTCGTACACGGGGATCATCAAAGGGTTTTCGTCTCATGTTGTAACCGATATACGTATAGCCGAAAGCGGTGCCGGAAAAGCTTTGAAATTTAGGATCTTTTCCCAGGCGTTTCACCTGATGGGGTTGAACACTATAGCTGTCGATGGTGCCGGCATAAAATTCCATTTCCTGGGTCAAAAGATCGGGAATAATCCGAAAGACAAAACGTTGATAATTTGGCGGTCCTTCCCAGTAGTCGTCAAAACGATCCAAGGTGATGTACTGGTCCGACTTCCACTCACGGAATTTGAAAGATCCGCATCCGATGGGGCGCCGGTTGAAGGTACTCTTGCGCATGGAAAAAGTTTTCGGGTCTTTTCCCAGACCCAGGGCTTCTTTTTCAAGTGCTTTTGAATTCAGCAGGTGTTCGGGAAGAATTCCCATGCCCCAGGTTCCAATGGCCGGAGAATAGAGTCTTTTGTATATAATTTTAACGGTCAGCGGGTCAACAACTTGAACTGTTTTGACCGGCTCGTAATCTGAAATGCGAGGGGAAAGATTTTTGGGATTCATGATGGCGTCGTACGTAAATTTGACATCATCGGCTTCGACCATATGGCCGTCATGAAACTTTACCCCGGGCCGCAGGTGAAACAGCAGAATCGGATTGTGTTCCGTGGCCGGCAACAGTTCCTCGGCGTATACCGCAAAATTTTCTTTGCCGTGCTGGGACGGCGTGCTCAAGTAGTCTTTGCCGTGAAAGGACTCAAAGTAATCTTTGCCCAGAAGGTGTGACAGATTTTGAAAAAGATCCTGGTCAACGCTGTTGAGAACCAGTTTGATTCTAGCGGGTGCTGCAACACGGATTTCTATTTTTTCCTGTGTGTCGGAATTGGAATCTTTGAAGGGCCGGGTCACCGAAAAGGTTCTGGGAGGGAGCACGGAAATTTCAGTGATGCGTTTTAGAGAATCTTTAAGTCCCGGATTTGTTGCATGACTTCTTTTTTGCGCGTCTCTGACAAAGCCCGCTATGGTTTGAGGGTCCGCGTTGCCCAGACCGGGTATGGATGCTGATGGGTTGACATAAAAAAAAGCTTCTTCAAAAATATCACAGGATTTGGCCAGCCGTCCTCTAAAACGCAATTGCTCATCCCGGTCAATAAGACCCTCGAATACAAGATTCTGGATGCTGCTGCTGGCAGAGTCCGCTGAAAGAATTGGATTAAGGAGGCTGGCATCACCGATGGATCCGGCAATGTATTCGGCAAGACGCGCAGGATTGCCCCTTGTTTGCTGTTCGTAGGTCGGCACCCAGAAATACGACTGCAGCAAGACCATAATGAGAAGTATGGGTGCGAAAATGAGGATGCGTCTAATGGTCATGATAACAGTTGCTTATTGTATGCATTCCAACAACAGGTTGTTTGCGCTAACTAAATGTTTTTAAAGGATAATTATTGTTGAAGCATAAACATAAGAGATTCAGGTTTTTGAGTCAAGTGAAAAGGCGCGGGCGGAAATAGAAAGAACCCGTCTCAGGGCAAACGCATTTGATACCCATTAGAGAGAGAACGCTCCGCAAGGGCGCATATCTCTTTCCAACTGGAATATCAGAATCGTAAAGAGAAGGCCTGGGGAGTTTTTGAGAAAAGAAAAAGCGGACAACCGTTTTTTATCAACCGTTATCCGCTTTGTTTAATCGTGATGAATGATAAACAATCTATTTAGAAGGCTTTGCCTGAGATTTTTTTGCCGCCTGTTTTGCCTTCAGGGCTGCAATCTGTTGGTCCACGGCCTCCGTTTTTTGATGTATCAAATCAATTTTAAGGTCATCGATGTTCAGTCTTGCCGCTTCGGAAAGATATCCTTTTGCTTGCTTAAGATCGGAAAGGGTGGGTTTGCTGGCTGATACATCCGCCTTGTATAGAAGAATCATCAGTTCGATGTTATTTAAGCGGTTAAAAACAGCTTCGTTGGCGGGAGGCGTTGTCGCATACGCCATCGCTTTATTTAAATACGTTTTAATCCTCTCAAAATCCGGCAACCCCGGAACGGTCAGAAGGGTATCCGCCTTTTCCATATAGTAATTGAAAATAAGGGGGAAGGCTTCTGCTTTGGAATAAATATCTTTAATTGTGTCTGGCGGTTGAACACCGGGGAGCGAGATCAAATATGCCTCGCCCATGGGGGCGAATCTTCCCTGCCAGATTTCAAGGGCACCGTCTGTTCCATGAATGTAAAATTTATTTTTGTTCATCATGCTGGTTCCGATAACCAGTGCTATAAGAACAGCGAAAGCGGCCGCCAGATATTTCATGGCTTTTTCCATGGGATCATCGGTTATGGTGCCGCCGCTATCAGGGGGATCGTATGATACAGACACCTCAGGTTCAGCGGCTTTTTCGGCAACGGCTTTTTCAGGAACGGCCTTGATTTCCGCCAGATCAAATTTTTTCAGCAGCAGTTCCTTGATCCGGAGGTTTTCTTCTTCTGAGCCTGAGAAAAAAGGCGGTGCGGAAAAATCCTTTGAGGCGGTTTTATCCGGGCTCACGGTATAGAGGGTTTCAGGTTTCCAAACATCGAACTTTTTCATTATGAGATCTTTTACGGAAACCTTCTTCTTGGTTGTTTTAGGGGCGGTTTTTTTTGTTTTGGCTGCCGGTGCCTTTTTGGCCTTTGGGAGAGCTTTGGCTTTGGGGCTTGCTTTGGCCTTTGGAGCTGCTTTAGCTTTAGCGGCCAGCTTTTTTTTTGCGGGTGATTTTTTCTTGGTTTTGGAGGTCGATTTAAGCAAGCTGTTTTTTCCCATAAAAAAACCTCTTTGATTTTGCGGGTGAGAGTGTATATTATAAATATGTGATTTATAGTAAGAAAAATGTGTATATATGAATACATAAGTTTTGTAAACAATTTTTTATCATGAATAAGAACCCCTTAACAATAAAGAGAGATCATCTGTTTTCGATTTTAGAAGAATATGGTTCTTTGGTAATCGCATATTCAGGTGGTGTTGACAGTTCTTTTCTGCTGGCCGTGGCACATGAAGCGTTGGAAAAGAATCTGGTTGCCGTCACCGCAAGATCGCCGGTTCATCCGGAATGGGAAAGACAATCGGCAACAGCCTTCGCACGACAACTGGGCGTCGAGCATATCATCATAGAATCAAGGGAAATGAGCCGGCTCGAATTTAGATCCAACACCAAAGATCGATGTTATTTCTGCAAGAAATATCTCTGCGAGGATTTGTTGAAAATTGCCGGCGACAGAGGGATTGAGCACGTCGCACATGGGGCGAATGTCGATGATTTTGATGACTTCCGTCCTGGGTTTACCGCCGCCCGTGAGATGGGCATAGTGGCGCCGCTGGTGGATGCAGGACTCACCAAGAATGATATTCGCCGGCTTTCAAAACAGATGAACCTAAACACCTGGAACAAGCCGTCAATGGCATGCCTTGCCACAAGAATTCCATACGGAGTCCCCATAACCACAAAAGACCTTAAAATGGTGGAACAGAGTGAACAGGTTTTATGGGGCTACGGTTTTACGGGCTGTCGCGTTCGAAAGCATGGGAACGTCGCCCGGATAGAAGTCGATACCAAAGATGTCGAAAGGTTCCTCGATCAGGAAATGCGATCCGCCATTGTAGAAAAATTGAGAAAAATCGGATTCATCCATGTGGCTGTGGATCTGGAAGGGTATCGCCAGGGGAGCATGAATCGGGACTTGGCGACTTGACCGGCAAGTAGATCGGGCCAAGACTCCATGGCCCATATCAATCCAATCAAGGTAGGTGTTCACAGGGAAGTGAACCCCCTGAAGACGCGCCAATCAAGAGCGGATTTTTGAATACGCCAACGATGCCCGGATGAACCCGCTGAACAGGGGATGGGGGTCCATGGGTCGGGATTTGAACTCCGGATGGAACTGACAGCCGAGAAACCAGGGATGGTCTTTGATCTCGACCATTTCAACCAGCTCGCCATCCGGTGACGTTCCGCTGATAACCAGTCCGCCGGCCTCGAGTCTGTCTATATAAGCATTGTTGAATTCATATCTGTGGCGGTGACGTTCTGAAATGTTTGAAACGCCGTATGCATTATAGGCGACCGTATTTTCTTTAATAGTGCAGGGATAAGCACCCAGACGCATGGTTCCCCCCTTGTCTGAAGTGATATCTCGTCTCTGAACGGTTCCGGTCTTATCGTCATACCATTCCGTCATCAGATATATCACCGGATACGGTGTGTCTTTATCAAACTCCTGGCTGTGGGCGCCGTTCATGCCTGTGACGCTGCGTGCGAATTCGATAACGGCAGTCTGCATCCCGAGGCAAATACCGAAATAGGGAATTTTTTCTTCCCTGGCATATTTTGCGGCGCAAATCTTACCTTCAATACCCCGGGATCCAAATCCGCCGGGGACCAGTATGCCGTCGGTGTCCCCTATTATCTGACCGCAATTATTTTTTTCGATCTTCTCCGAATCGACAAACTTGAGGTTTACCCGGCAATCATTGGGAATTCCGCCATGAAGGAGCGCTTCATTCAAGCTTTTGTAGGATTCAGTTAGGTCGACATATTTGCCTACAATTGCAATGGTCACTGAAGATTTAGGTTCCTTGAGCCGCCTGACAATTTCCTCCCAGTCATCGAGACGGGGCGCTCGCGTCCAGATGTTAAGCTTTTTCACAATTTTTTCGTCAAGGCGTTCTTTAAAGTACACCAGTGGAACTTCATAAATACATTCCACGTCTTTAGCTGTAATCACCTCATCAATTGCGACATTGCAAAATAAGGCTATTTTTGCCTTGATTTCTTTGAGCAGGTATTTGTTTGTGCGACAGAGGAGAATGTCTGGCTGAATACCGATACTGCGGAGCTCCTTTACGCTGTGCTGTGTCGGTTTTGTCTTAACTTCTCCTGCGGTGCTGATATATGGAACAAGGGTAAGATGGATATATAGGACATTTTCCTTGCCGACATCCGTCCTGAATTGCCGGATGGCTTCCAGAAAAGGAAGGCTTTCTATATCTCCGACGGTTCCGCCGATTTCAACGATGACGATATCGACTGAACCTGCCACAAGTTTTATACTTCTTTTAATTTCATCGGTAATATGGGGAATCACCTGAACCGTAGCCCCAAGATAGTCTCCCCGCCGCTCCTTGGTGATGACCGAATGGTATATTTTTCCGGTGGTAAAGTTGTTGTCACGGCCCAATCTGGCATGGGTAAATCTTTCATAGTGCCCAAGATCCAGATCGGTTTCTGCGCCGTCATCCGTTACATAGACCTCTCCATGCTGGAAAGGGTTCATGGTTCCGGGATCCACATTGATGTAAGGATCGAGTTTCTGCAAGGTTACGGTAAGCCCGCGGCTTTCAAGCAGTGCTCCGATGGCCGCGGAAGCAAGTCCTTTGCCCAGAGATGAAAGTACGCCGCCTGTCACAAATATATATTTTGTTTTATGATCCATTCAGTGCCTTGTTTCGGATTTGGGATTCAGATTATTGTTTGTATATTTTCTTGAAATCCTCAATGGTTTTTTGAATTTCGTTGGTCGATTCTTTCTGGTCTTGATTCAATGATGCCGCGGGTTCAGCTTGGGGATAGCGTGATTTAAGGTGCTCGATGTCAAAAAGATCTTTTGGAAAAGACGGGTTCACCTTGATGTTTTCCACATGGATTTCCCGGACCAAATTCCCATCGGCGATAAACTCGATACGCATTGGATACCAGGCCTTTTCCAACTGGTGCCACTGTAAATATCGAACTTCCAGGCGCTGCTGTGTTTGGCTTGTAATTATCCAGCGAAGCGGTCTGAAGGTGTTCTTGTCCAACCATACTTGAGGAACCGTTTCATCCGGATATTGGGCACCCAGAACATATGCCGGTTTGCCTTGAAAGCGCCCCAGACTTGAAACCTTTGGGTCTACACCCAGATAGGCCAATCTCTCTTGAAGCATCTCCCGGGATCTGAAAAGGAGGAGATCTTTGTAGTGATCATAGCGGCTTTCGGCTTCATCCGAAATCTTTCCGTCAATGACCGTCAAGGCCCTGCCCCTTGATAAAACGTGAATTCGTTGAATATTTTCTGATAAAATATCCGAACGAAATGTATTCGGGAAAATATACCTTAAAGTTTCGCTGAGATCAACCGTGTTTTTGTTCGGGCTGTCATTTTGCAGCACCAGTTTTTGAGTCACCAAAAGACGTTTGCCTTTGCCGAGATTTTGAGTCATTAATTCAAGGATGTAAGGTCCTGGCAAAACATAGGCGCGTGCCGGGGCATGGCAACATATCACAAGAGCAAGGCCGAAGAAAATAATCAACGACTTTTTAATGTGTTGATGTAGAAGAAACCTAAAGTATTTCATCTGCAAACGTGGCCCCATCCCCGAGTTCTTCTTCAATCCTCATGAGCTGGTTATACTTGGAGATACGATCACTGCGGGACATGGAACCGGTCTTTATCTGGTCGCCGTTGACACCCACGACAAAATCTGAGATAAAGTCGTCTTCGGTTTCCCCCGATCTGTGGGATATCACCGTGGTGTACCCGGCATTTTTTGCCATCTCAATGGTATCGAGGGTTTCGGTAACCGTACCGATCTGATTCAGCTTTATCAAGATGGAGTTGCCGATCCCTTTTTCGATCCCTTTTTTAAAGATCTTGGGATTGGTCACAAAAATATCATCCCCCACAATCTGGATGGATCCTTCCAGCCGATCGGTCATCAGTGCCCAGCCTTTCCAATCCTGTTCCGCAAGTCCGTCTTCAATACTCAGGATCGGATAGTTATCAATGAGATTCTCATAATAATCGATAAGCTTTTGGGCCGTCAGTTTTTTGTTTTCTGAATGAAGGATATACGTTCCTTTTTTGTAGAACTCGCTGGCAGCACAATCCAAAGCAAGTCCGATATCGGTCCCTGGTTTGTATCCGGCGGATTCAATCGCGTCCATGATGAATTGGATAGCTTCTTCATGGGATTTAAAGTCGGGTGCAAATCCGCCCTCATCACCCACGGTCGTGCTAAGCCCTTTGTCTTTGAGTATCTTTTTCAGGCCCTGAAAGGTTTCTGCTCCCATCTGAACGGCCTGGGCCATGGACTTGGCACCCACGGGCACGATCATAAATTCCTGTATATCCAGATTGTTGGCGGCATGGGCGCCACCGTTGATAATATTCATCATTGGAAGGGGAAGGCGTCTGGCATTGATACCGCCCAGATATTTGTAAAGGGGCAATCCATAGGCCTGTGCAGCAGCTCTGGCAGCTGCCATCGATACGCTAAGGATTGCATTGGCCCCCAATTTTGACTTGTTGGATGTGCCGTCCAGTTTAATCATGGCGTTGTCCAATGCGACTTGATCCGCGGCATCCATTCCGGAAACAGCCGGTGCAATTTTATTGATCACGTTTTTAACAGCCGTTAAAACGCCTTTGCCGCCAAACCGTTTTGATCGCTTGTCGCGAAGTTCCAAGGCTTCACGCTTTCCTGTGGAAGCGCCGGATGGGACTGCAGCACGACCAACAGCACCGCAGGAAACATAGACGTCGGCTTCAACGGTAGGATTACCTCTTGAATCGAGTATTTCCCTTGCTTTGACATCAATTATTTCTGTCATGTTTCTCTCCTGTAAAAAATGTTGAATATTTCTGTAATGACTTTAAATAGCGTGTAAATTTCAGCTATGCAAACCTATTTTTCCAGGTTGACAATTTGAAAATAAATGTTACTCTTCTAACAATTCAATGTCAAGGAAAGGACATCCGATATCTTTATTGCAGTAAAATTTTCTACACGCAGGGCCCTTGGTTCTCTGTAATCAGAACATTTTTAGGGGAAAAGGAAATCCGGGTTCTTTTAACCCGGATCTTTATGGGTATTATGCAGAACTCTGACTTTTATTCCAACGCACATCTCGTGGTTGCAGCCATAAGGATTCTTACCCACAAGAATTCGGCACCCCCCTCCATCGATGAGATTTGCCAGGCCCTGTCTTTTTCTTTAGAGCAAGGCCACTTTATCTGCAACAAACTAAAAGATAAAGAGATCATCGAAATCGTTGAAGGCGCCTTCGGGACCCGGCTATTTTTAAAAAACCATTTAAAAATAGAAGAATTATCCAAGGGTGAAAAGGCGGGCAGCCTCGAGGACGCAGTCAAAAAATTTCAGAGTTCAAAGAAAGATATGACCCAAAAAGTAGAATTGTTTCAGGCTGAACAGGCAAAAAAACAGAAGGACCTTTTTGCTGAACTGGAAAAAAAGCTGAAACAAGGCTCGGCCCCTGACAAAACCACAACTTGAAGGCATACCCTAATTGAGCGAAAGTCGGAGGATACCTTTCCTGTAAAATATTTTTCCAGTTTTGTTTACGCTCATTTTGGGTCATAGCCTCCAGCCCCAGAACTCGAGGAATCGAGCAAAATTCCACATATCCGATTCATTTCGATTCCAGGGTTTAAGGCTGGTATAAAAGGGATTGCCGGTGTCGTTTCTATCGGCATATGCTTTATCGGTTCCTACAAAAAAATCAAGGCTCAACAGGCCCAAAAAAATCGATTCCCAAGGCTTGACCGATCCCTTGACGTGGCCCCGTAACACACCCTTGTCATAATAAAGGCTGGTCGTACCGCCGTTTAAAGGGATACGTTCCAGTTCTCGGATAGGCTTTAGCCGTGCCGGTATGACGGTAACGATCTGAGATTCCATCAGTTCCTGTTGGTTAATTACTTCAATATCCATAACCCGATGAACCCCGGGCCTTAAGTGAACCATGAATTGGGGATTTTCCATTTTTGATACGTTCAGACGCGGGGGCAATCGTTCCCCGTATACGCTGATCGGCGTATCCCGCCATTTTAACGGAAGGGCATCGTCGGGCAAAAAGGATGTCGGGACGATGCTCAGATAGCAACCGCAGGTGTGGACCGCAGTCACCAACACAGGCTTTTGTTCGGAATCAAGGGTGATTACAATCATTAAACCGACGTTTTTTCCGGCGGTGAGATGAAAGGGAATCAAACTGAAAGGTACCTTTGGAAAATGAACGCGGTAGATCAGATTGGTATAAAGATGGTGTTTTGTGGCAAAGTTGCGTTTTAGATAATAAATGACCGGATTATCGGTGTCCACATAGATTTGTTCGCTTCCTCGATCATCGTATCTTGCCGTGGGACGGCCGATTCGATTGTCGGCGGCGCTGTATTTATAGACCCGGAAAAGGGGTGCATGACGGAGGATGAGGGCGTCTTTTGTGCCCTGGCTCCAATAGACGGTCATGGTTTTTTCAGACTGAATTTTCTGATGATGCGCACATCCGGAAAGGATCAGCAGCAGAGACAGCATCAACATTCGAAAAAATTTAAAGGCCATCATCCAAGCTCCTTGCGGCCAGGCCCCCGATGGGAAGCGTTCTATTTATCCATGACTTGAATCTCAAGGTTCCCTCGAACAGGATTAAATATAATTACCACCCAAAGATTTGTAAAGACCGTCCAGAAAAGGGTGACACCATGAGAATTTATTTGATTTACGTCATAGCAGGCAGTAAAAAAGAGGTCCGAAGGGCAAACAAAATGGGATTGTAATTAAAATTTTTATCTCACCTGTAGAAGTGTTGTGAAAATGTAATTATATCTACAATTTATAAAAAAATAAACACTTATAATATTTTTCCCGGTTTGTTTACGATCTATCAGGATTGAAGACATCAATCCTATGTACATGCGGGATTGAAAACGACAGGATTACAACGAATAGATTTTAATAGATAAAACTAACAGGTCGCGATTGCCTGAGCGGATTCAAAAGGTTGAACTGCAGCAGGGAGCTTCAATCGTTGAAAATATCCAGCATAGTGCAAGCCGGGCAGCGGTCCTTAATGAGGTCATAATATAAAGAGATCATCTATGAAAAATCATCCCAAAACGATTAAGCTTGACGACATTGCCGGTATTATTGCCACCGGTTTCAACGGCAGGGATACGATTACCTGTTATATCGGATCAAATGCAGCTACGCCCACTGCCTCTATCGAGGCTCTGACCGACGCGGTAAAGTCAGACTCACAGAGGTTGCCGTTCTTAAAAATGGTTCATATACTGTTGCAGGGGCCGGTACCCTATGTGGAGGAAGGCCTTCAGGACCGTATCATGACGTATTCAATTTTTTCCAGCGAACATGTACGTCGGGCAGCCAACCAGGGACGGGCCTTTTATCTCCCCTGCACCCTTGCTAATATAGACGGTCTGATCAAACAAGGGCAAAAATATGAACCCGATGTGGTAATCATGAAAGTAAGCCGGCATCCGAGTACCGGTGAATACAGCTTGGGGCTGTCGGTGGAAGCACTACATATGGCTATCGATCACGCCGAAATCGTTATTGCCGAGGTAGACTCCAGCATGCCGTTTACCCAAGGCCAGAGCCTTGTAGACACTCAGTCAATCGATTACCTTATCGAAGAAGGTATAAAACCTGTGTACGATTTTCCGGCACCGAATTTTGAGCACTTATCACCGGAAGAGCGTCGAATAGGCGCATTGATCACCGAGCACTTCATCGGAAACGGGATTACGCTCCAAGTGGGCATCGGAAAAATACCGGATGCAGTGGTGGGCACCATAAAAGAGGCAAGCCCGAAGGATCTGGGGATCCAGACCGAGCTTTACGGTGACGGCCTGATGCTTTTGCAAAAAGCAGGAATTGTTACCAACCGAAAAAAGCAGGTCAATATGGGTTACAGCACGACAAGTCTGATTATGGGTTCCCGGGACTTATATGACTATGTCCACACACGCTCAGGCGTCCAGATGCGGCCATCGTCTTATACCAACGCGACCCATACCATTCGTCTCAATCACCCCTTTGTATCCGTAAACACCGCCATCGGTGTTGATCTTTTCGGCAATGTCTGGGCCGATTTCATTGATCCCCGGCGGTACTACAGCGGAGTCGGCGGACAGCCCGATTTTATTCGCGCCATTAACGATCCTTCCATCGGTACGCCGATTATTGCGATGAAAAGCCTGACAAATAAAGGTGTATCCAAAATCAGTTTAATGCATCCACCGGGAATCAGCCTGACTGCCTCGGCCTATGACGGTGTTGTGCTGGTGACAGAATACGGAATTGCCGATCTGCGCGGATTGACGCTGGGTAACAAAGCCCAGGCAATCGCCAGTATTGCCCATCCAAATTTTCGCGACGATTTCCTGCGGCAAATCCACGATGATCCTTTGTTTACCAAACCGTTTAATTTTTCAGCGGCTAAAATTCCCCATGGCGCGATCCTCTATCAGGGAGACATTGCCATTGATGATGAAGCGGTATCTTAAATCTTATACAATTTTTGCAAATCAGAATCCATGCAAATATTACCGGTTCCTCATTGAATATTTTTTTGTAGGAATGATACCAATGGGATTAAAAGGCAATCGATATTGAGTGGATTTTCCGCAGCGTTCAAATAGGGTTTGCGCGATGAAGGGAGTTTGCCGAATGTCGAATAATTAATGAGCTCCTTGGCAAAAGACGGTTTCGAAGATTTGATCGCTTAATCATATTTTGGAAAAACACCCTGAGACCGGCATATGCTCCGGGCAAGAGCAATCATGCTTGGAATGTCGATCCCAAACGGACAGTAACAACGAGTACATAAAACACATAATTTCCAGACAGTTATACGGATGTCCTCAAGGGCCGCCCGATCAACCTTCCCTTTCTTTTTATAAAGCTTGCCGATGGAGTGAATGAACTTATAGGAAGGCATATATTTCGGATTTTTATTGTGCGTGTTAAACAAAAAACAACTTTCGGCACACAGGCTGCAATGGGCGCATACGCTCAGCGAAAGCTTCATTTTTCCTTTATTTTTTTCAAGCATGCCTCTGATGAATTTTACGTCAACAGCCGCTGTGTGTTCTTCCATCATGTTTTACTCCAAAGCCAATTATTTCTACTTGATTGAGTCTGCTTTCCATTTATGTTCATTCCGGATTACCAGGTTCGGCTGCCTTTTCCCAGGGTATGCTGGTGTATGAGAACGAATCTGCCGATAAAGAAAAAGACCATATGATAGATTTTTGTAAATGGAATTGCTATCAGCATAAGTTCCCCTGCCAACATGTGCAGAATGATCATTATTTTATAATCAAATACTTGATAGTATACCAAATATCCTGTGAGAAACGGTGCGGTTGTAATAAACAGGATTACATAGTCGTTGAATGATGAAATAGCGCGTAACCGCGGCAGAAAAACCCGGCGAATTAAAAAATAGGCCGCACAGATAAGGAATATGAAGGTTAGTCTGTCTGTAACGCGTTCTGAAAAAGAGAACAGGCTGAATCCAACCGCTTCTTTTATCAAAATGTTATGGGCCAGCAAAAAAATCGGTGTGATGACCAGGCATAGATGGAAAATAGAGCTCACCACGATAGTTACCGGGCTGGTTCCGATGATTGTCAACTTTAGATTTGAAAGAAACCGGGAGAGGTCCTTTAGTGAGAAACTTTTGGGAGATTTTTGTTTTATGGGTGCAATTCGTTGTATCCGGATGTTTCTTTTTTCAACTTTTGTAAGGGATATGAGTTGAATGGTTCGAAGGATCGTTCCGACAATACATAAGACCAATGACATCCACACGAAGGGACCTCTGGCCAAATCATAAATGACGTCAGCCGATAAAATATTAATTAGTTCCATATAACGCACATGATCATTTAAAATTATTCTCTTTCATGTATAGCTGAACCCTAAGGTTGCAAAAGTCCAAGATGCTGCAGATCCGAGGCGCCGAAGGTGAAGCCCTGATAATTTATTGCGAACCTTCTTCCAAGAGACGCTATATTAATTTGGGAGGTGTCGGTTTTCATAGGGTTTCTGGACGATAGTCCGTTGAACCTGATTTTTCCATTGCATCGGTGTTTGAATATTTAATATGTAATCCAGACGGTTCTGCTCTTTTAAGCGTTCATAAATGTCATTCCAAGCACACGGGATATCATGACAGTCTTCACACATACTGATTTCACACAAGCCTCCTTTAATAGTACCGCCGCAGGGACCATTAAAAAGCCCTTTTGCACATCGTGTTACCGGACAAATTCCGCCGGTATAGGCCAACACGCATGCACCGCAGGCCCGGCAGTTTTCTTCATATATCCCGATTTCTCTGTCAACGCCGATGGCAACGGTATTGATCGCAGGGAAAACCGGTTTTTGGGGAAACCGCTCAGCAAGATACTGTACGCCGGCGCCACAAGCCATGGATAATAGACAATCATATTCCTTAACGATTTCATCTAATTCAGCCAGGAACTGCATATTGCACTGACGTTCGATAGTAATGGTTTTGAAGCATTTTCTTGTTTTATCCTGTTTATATAGCCGACTAAGATCGGCTTTAAGGGTGTTGGTTTCTTTTTGGCCTCCAGCCAGGCACACCGAGACACAGCCACCGCATCCGACAATTAAAATATTGTTGAATGGGTTGATGGTGGATTTGATTTCTTCCAACGGTTTTCTTTTACCTTTTACCACTTCTACCTCCGAAAATAGGGCTATCCGGTTTTTGTTCTGATATGGCATTCTCCACAAAGGCTGGGGCCGGTTTTCATCTTTGCTGCGCTTAACCGGTCATGGCAGTCCATGCACTGCCTGTGAAACGCTTGTTGGAGATCGTATCTTACGTTATTATTATGACAGGATGAGCATAAAATTTCCGGATCGCCTTCTTCAAGATCACCCTCATCTAAAATGTTTTCGCCGTTTTCATATTTGTGATGGCATTCCAGGCAATCCTGGTCCTCCATATGTAGATCATGGTATTTTTCGAGAAACTGAACCGGAGGCCGTTGGCGATGGCCAAAAACATCATTGGGATCGGTCCTGGCGCTAAGGATGGTGAAGCTGATAAATACAGTTCCCAGAACAACTAACAGCGTCAAACAAACAACTTTTTTCATATTAAAATTCATCGCACTCTTCGGAATAACATCCGTTTAAATGTTTGATATCATAAATTGATGACGGCGAATTAAATAATATCTAAATTCGTTTTTCATCAAAAAATACAAGCCCTATGAGTACCACAAAGAGGTACCTGCTGTCAAAAAAATAGTGAAGCTCCCGGCCCGGGACTTCTTAAACAATTCGCGGGCTGACTTTAAAAAATTCATTATTTCGGCTGGTGAATATTTAGGTGGCAACTCAGCAAATAGATGAATGTGATCCATCGGCACTTCAAGCTCGATGATTGTGAAGCCATACTCTGCTGCATATTCTTTGGATCAAATATTCGTTATATGACTTCACGCTTCGAACTAATATGGATTTTCGATACTTAGGCTATCCATACAAAATGATACTCAATGTTATTGACCGCACAGGCTCAAATGTTTAACTTGAATGCGGCGATATTTCGTATCTCAAATCCATGGGGTCAACCTCACGGTTGATTTAAAGATGCCATTCATCCATGCTCCAGGGGGCGGGGTTTTCCGGCATAATTCTTTAAAACTTTTTCCTGATCTTCTCTATGGTTTTTGCTTGTATTAAGCTCTAAATCCTTGAGTATATACTGCTGCCGAATTTTTCTGGCATTTGAAAAATCTTTTCCCTGTTCCAGTCGTACCAATTGATAAAAGTCACACCTCTCACAGTCGCATTGTTTTGATCTAAATCCTTCCTGTACCCGGCCAAGACAAAGGGTCCCTGATACTGCCCAGCAGGCACGGCCCCCCTTGTTGCCCTGGTTGATACCTTCAAATGCAGGGTTTTCCGCAGCGGGGCATACCCCCAATTCATCAACGAATTCACCACCGGGTTCTCTTCCGCACTCCATAAATTCCCAGCAATTGGCTTTCGGCAAATTTTCCCGCCGTCCCTTGAGGGGCCGAATCTTTAAGTCTAAATGGTCTTTGTATTTTTTTCCAACATGACATTTCAGGTCGGCCAATATGAGTGTCCCGGCGGATTTCCCGGGTATCTTGCAATTTACATCCCTGCTGCATTAGAACCAGCTTGAAAAAACCACATTTTTTGCAATCGTTGAGTTTCGTTGCAAAGGTGCCCTGCACTTTTCCTTCACAAAATGTGCCCTGAAATCGCCCAGCAGGCACGCCCTCCGCTCTTGCCCAGGTTGGAACCGTCGAGGCTCGTTTCAGTTGCAGCCGGGCATATTCCAAATTCAGACACATTGTCGCCGCCCGGCTCTCTTCCGCACATATGGAATTCCCAACAATTCATTTTTGCCATGTTCATTTCCTTTTTATGCCCTGAAAATATCCCCGTTGAATTTATGCGTCCTGCATTATCCACCCCGAAAGTGTTGAGAATCATTGCATTTTAAGATTTTTCGTTAAACTTTGAACAAATGACTTTCGTATAAGTTAAGGCATTAAAATTGACTTATCATACAAAAATCGTGCCAGCCCCATTGAATCCTGAAATGTTGCGTCAGAAATGCTTTCTGTCGCGGTTTAATCGGTATCGGTGTCAAATTTTCCGTTAACCACCCTTCCATTTTGGAAAATTAAATTCCAAAATGGATTTTTATCCCCATCCATCAATTGTCAGAGGATGCCCAAGGGGGGACATTCCTGAAGAGACTGCAGGGCGATGGATAAAGGGTATCAAACCTTGATTTTTAAGTGATTTTCTGACATTAACACTTAAAATCCAAATCAACATATCCGGCCAAGAGAATTTGCTTGATGCCGGATAATTAATGAGCTCCCGGGTGTAACGTCACCCATAATCGGATGAGAACAAAGTTTGATGGCGTCGTAAAAAGTCCCATCTATAGTTGAATTCATGCCTTTTTACGAGATCATCAAATTTAAGGCAGTTGGGTTAATATCTAATGGGCAAACTTATTTTACTCGGCCTTTTATCTTCAGCTTTTTTCAGTGCAACCTTTATTCTGAATCGCGCCATGAGTTTATCCGGCGGCCATTGGGTTTGGTCATCTTCTTTACGTTATGTTTATATGCTCCTCCTGCTTATTATTTTAATCGGTATAGATAAAGGCCTGGCGCATTTGCGGGATGCGATAAAAATATTTTTTTCGCATTTTAAGTTCTGGCTGTTGGCTGGAAGTATCGGGTTCGGCGTGTTTTACAGTTTTCTTTGCTATGCGGCGGATCATGCACCCGGATGGATTATCGCCGGAACATGGCAGATTACCGTTATTGCAACACCCGTCGTTCTTCTTTTTTTTAAAGAAAAAGTCCCCCGGCATGGTGTTTATTTTTCCGTTCTCATCTTCGCCGGTATTTTTCTGATCCAATTTAATAACAAAGAAAGTGAATTTGCCGCAAAATATATCGTTTATGGCGTGATACCCGTTGTCGTCGCTGCGTTTGCATTTCCCATAGGAAATCAGCTTTTAAATTTTGCTAAACATGGCAATCATTCATTGATACCCCATATTGACTCCCCAATTCTTCAGGATGCGCCCACATGTGTTTTGCTTATGACCATGGGGTCGATGCCTTTTTGGGCGTTGTTGCTGCTATGGGTTGCACCGCCGCCGCCACTCAAAAACCAGCTCATAAACACGTTCATTGTTGCCGTATCATCAGGCATTATAGGGACTTCAATATTTTATAAAGCGAGAAACTCATCAAAATCTCCTTACGTCATATCAGGAGTTGATGCGACTCAATCCGGTGGAATTGTGTTTTCCCTGGTGGGTGAAATACTGCTGTTAAATGGTGCGTTGCCTCAGCTAACCGGCGTTGTGGGAATTATTTTAATCGTGGGGGGGATTATCGGCTACAGCTTGAAAAAAATAGAGGTTGTCTCAAAAATGGATAGTGTCCATCAATAAAAGGTTACACTCTAATCGGGAATACACACAGGGGCGCTCGACAGAGAAATAACGTGATGCCCCGGATTTTCTCTTTTGATTTTTTATGGATTTTTAGATATAGGTAATTCGCAACGATAGACGGCGCGCACACACACATCCCTAAATTGCTTGGGGAGTGAGCAAAATCAGATTTTTTGCGAGATCCTCAAAACTGGCATGGAAAAGATGTTTATCAAAACATATTCTGACTTTTCTTTATCAAAGGTGGGTGTAAGGTCCGATTTTGTTGGACCCAGGATGGGGGCTCATTTTAAGTTGGATAATGATAGAACCCAGGCGGCTGTCTGGGCAACGCGCCGCAAAATTGTCTAAAAGCCGTTTCAAACCCTTCCAGAAAAAACAAAAAAATCATGATATCCCCCAAATGGGCGATGTTTTTTATACCATACTGTGGGTAAAATGTATTTTACGCGAAACCAAGGCATGGATTGCAAGCCTAATTTTGGATAGACGGGAAAAAGGAGAATTACCCCATGGCTCAATTTAAAAATACTATGGAAATTTTTAAACTCCTCGACAAATCGAATTGTAGAGAATGTTACAAGCCAACATGCCTGGCATTTGCCGCCGCCGTGTTTCAGGGTGAAAAACAGCTCGACGAGTGCCCACATCTGGAGCGAGAGATCATTGAGAAGTATGGCGGACCAGCCGCC
>PVMK01127073.1_pt1 | contig 19221 bp, 26 predicted proteins | sample 1853481 | NCBI WGS metagenome assembly PVMK01 (sample SAMN08533507, study PRJNA380276) | Marine sediment metagenome, whole genome shotgun sequencing project. | reverse complement strand
TACCTCAGCAGAGACTACACCAGAGACTACACCATCAGAGACTACATCAGAGACTACACCAGAGACTGCAACAGATAACGATACTCCAGAATTTGAAGATGCTGACGTAGTTACTAGCAGTGACACCTCAACATAGACTATGCCAACAGAGACTATACCAACAGAGACTGAACCCGCAAAGCCTAAATGAGAATATTAAACTGAATTTAAAATTGTATTTGCAAAATATTTAGAAAAATCAGATATTATTTTGCGTTCTTGGGATGATAAACTTCCTTCATCAGATACTGAAATTCTTGATGCAATTGATTGTCGAACCATTTCCATGTCGTATTGTGAGATTAGTTCTACATTTTCTGTAGACAATTCAGTTTTCATTAATTTTTCGACTCCCTTCATTATTGACTCATAGTCCTGAATTCCTTTTTTTCTTGATGGTCTTTAGACTCACGACATAGGTTACACCTGTGAGTGTATTAGACAGGATCTGTAATGCCGGGGGCGGGTTTCGAACCCGCGACCTCCAGATTATGAGTATTGCCTTTAGTTGGAGAACCGTTAGAGTTTACCAATTGAACTGGCACTCTAACCAGGCTGAGCTACCCCGGCATAGTAAATATCTTACAAATTGGGAAATTAAATGCTACGTATGGAGTTTTAACTGATTTTTTTATTGTTTAGCAATTTCTGACCAATTCAATTTTTCATTTTGAACCCAGAGGAATTTCTTTTGTAATGCTGATGTGTACATTTTCTCCCACTCTGCCCCCACCTCATCAGTCCATGCTTTGACAATACGAGGATCTATGTAGTTTCTCAAGGATGTTCCAAGATTGTAATCTTTAGTCTTTTCAGATAAATCAATTTGTAACTTTAATTTCTCTACTCTATCTTTGTGTTTTAGTTTTTGTTTTTTGATTTGCTCATTTAATGTCTTGATTCTTTTTACTTTACTTTTCTTTTGAGTGTCAGTCTTTGGCTCAGATGACTCTACTTTTTTGAGAGTTTCTTGGGTTTTCTTTGAAGGCTGGTCTTTTTCAGACTTTTTGAGAGTATCTCTCTTCTTTTCTAATGCCTGCTCAAATGTTTTTGGAATGGTTCTTTTGTGATTACACATTTTGGCAGCTTCAAGATTTGCTAGTTTTGCGTGGTAAATTTTTTCATTTGCAGTCTTTCCTTTAATGTTGTCATGTTCTACAAGATAATCTTTGACTACTGTTGTTGCCAAGTATGTTCTAAACACCTTTGCAGTTAACCCCTTTACAATACCAGAATAATACGCATTGACATGCCTTGATGTAATGTCGTGAAAAATCTCATCTTTTGGTTTTTTCTTTTCAACAAGTTTCTTTAGATTTTCCTGAAATTGTTTGTCATGGCCTTCAGCTACTACTGTTTCTTGCCATCTTACACTATCTTTTCCTAGAAAATCAAATTCAATTGTATTTGCAGTAATTTTGATGTGCTCTTTTCTAAGAGTTGTGGCACCTACAGTATCTGCTTCTTCTGGATCTTTTTCGTCTCCTACTCTCATTGAAGTTCTGTAAATTAAATAACATGCCGTAGCGATTCTACTAATTTTTAGATCCTTGTTTTTCATATCTTTAACAATCCTATCTTTTATTTTGTCAATTTCCTTTGCAAGCTTTACTGCTTTTTCGTACTTTTCTTTATCCCTGTCTTGCTTTAATCCCGAAGAATCAGCAAGCCAAACATACTTTCTTTTCTGTGTAAGAAAATCCATCCAACTAGCTAACCACATAGAATCTTTATCATGAATAATCTTACCCCATTTTCCCTCAGGTACTTTTGCTTCCTTTCCAAGGTTTAGTGTGACATCTTTTGAAGAAACACGAGGCTTCCATTTTCCTCTAATTGGGATGCTCTCCTCTTCCAATGAAGATTCCTGGTGGTTCTGCCATGTAATTTCCAACTTCAACTTCCTTTCCATCCATGATGGCAATTCCATATTTTGATTTTGAGTTTTTCTCGTAGTTCTTTTCTTTTTACAGCAACGGATTTCTTTTCCTCTTTTGTCATCATCTCTTTGAGATCTTTTTCCTTGTCAACTATTTTGTAAGCATTTGAAAAATCAATATCTTCATATGAAATTTTTTTAAATTTTGAATTCAGAGTTTTAGCAAAATCTGCTGTAAAGTTTTTTTGGAAAACTTTGTCTTGAGCATATGGGGTGTCTTTCTTTTTTGCCCACTGGTAAATCATTTCTTCCTGGCTCAGATCAGAGATCAACGCTTTCTCCTTTGATCTTTATCTTGATTCCTTGAGCTTCATAGGCAGGGGGAAATAAGATTCCATTATGTTGTAGAGTTTTCCATTTCATTCTTTTCACTTTAAAATTGCGGACTTTGACAAAAACTGTATTCTATCTGTATATCAATTTAACGTACAAGTCAGATGTTAGATAGAAAATAGCTCTTTACTCATGTATTTCTCAAATTCTAAGTCTGTTTTCATCTTTTTTGCTTCCATAAACATGGCAGCATCAGTTCCCACAATGTATCGTGGCAAAACCTCGTCATCATGAATTGCCTTTATGATTACATCGGCTACTTGTGATGGTGCTGTTCCCATTTCTGCCATCATTTTAAGTCCTGCAAGAATATTCTCAGTTAATTCCTTGTATTTAGGATCAATTTTTGATTCTGGAATCTTCATTGAATTGAAAAAATTGTCTTGATTACTCCGGGTTCAATTAAAGTAGTTTTAATTCCAAATTGACCAAGCTCATATCTGAGACATTCACTTAGTCCTTCTAGTGCAAATTTTGTGCTGATATAAGCTGGGGAACCCGGCAATCCAATTTTGCCAACAACAGAACTAATGTTTACAATAATTCCTGAATTCTGTTTTCTCATAATTGGAGCTACCTCTTGAATAATTCTTACAATGCTAAAGAAATTAGTTTCAAACTGTTTTCTAAAATCATCAACTGATACATCTTCTGTACATCCAAATTGTCCATATCCTGCATTATTTACTAAAACATCTAATCTTCCACCATCTGTTACTACTTTCTTGATTGCAGAAACAATTGCTTCTTCTTTGTCAACATCTAATTCTATTACATCAATTGAAAGATTTTCTTTTTTAGCTGCATATTCTAACTCTCCTGCCTTTCCAATATCTCTCATACTTGCAAAAGTGTGATAACCATCTCTTGCAAGTGCTAATGCTGTCTCTAATCCAATCCCTGATGAACTACCAGTAACAAGAGCTACTTTTTTCATATTGGTGCTAGATTTTTGCTATATTTATCCCATTTTGATTTGTCATACTAATGGTCTGTCTCCCTCATTAGGATCTACTAATTCTGTTTTCTCACCATTACTAATTCTCTCCAGAATCTCTAATGCAGAATATTTGTGCAAGTATTCGTTATTGTTTCCACATCTGTATGAGAACGTGCATCTAGGACATCCAGATTCATTTTCACATGGACATTCCTTTACGATGTGCATACTTCGCTCAAGGGCTTTTTCAAATCTATCATACAGTGCTTTACTGGCACCACTTCCCCCTATTGCCCCATCATAGATGAAAATCAAGCCTGAAGTGCCTAAAGATATACCTCCCAAGTCTTGCGATACCCCTCCTGTGATCATATTACTTCCCTCTATTACGACATGTTCTGTTGCATGATATCCACTAGCTTCAGTATATTCCTCATCTTCTGCTTTCTCAATAACTTTGAGAGGTCTTGGTGCATGGAAAACAATTCCCTTGGTAACAAAATCATACTCTAGTGGAGAATCTAATAGTACTTTTTCACCTTGGGTAATTTCTTGTCCTAGTTCTATGTTGACATAGCCGTATACTTTCTTTTGAATATGCAATTTACAAAATGCTACTTCTATACCATTTGCTTTTCTTTTTCTCAAAAACAGTTTCAATTGTTGGCCACTCTTCTGTAAGTGATTTTGTATAATATGGATAATCTCTTGGAATTCTTTCTAGTTTAGCATAATTTTTTTTAGGATAATCAAATTCCTTTACTTTGTAACGTATTCCTGCCAAAAAATAGATTGCATCTTTATGTAACTCCTCTAATGCAATCGGCAATACCCTATCACCTACCTTTCTTTCATTTAGGAAAATATCAATAGACTTTCCAATTCCCCTAATACTATAATCATTTAACATGGAATTAATTTTTTCAAAATTTGGAATTATTCTATTATTAACTACTAGAAGATTTTCTTTGATTATGTGTTGTTCTATTACTTCTTGATGTTCTTTTAGTTCATGCTTAGAAATTGGTCTATCACATGCCATTGCTAAGACTTGAAATTCTTCTACAAACGGATTTTTGGGATCGATGTATATTTTTTCAGTATCCTCAAAATAATCATCAGGATGATTCTTGTAGTATTGAGAAATAGGATCATTTCCTAATGCCAAAAATGCGTATCCTCTTTGTCCCTTTCTTGCTGCCCTTCCAATTCTTTGAATTAGTCTGATTACTGGGATGGTTGATGATATTACACAATCAACATTGCCTACATCTATGCCTAATTCAAGCGTAGGAGTGCATGAAATTGCTTGTAAACTATCTTCTTTGAATTGTTTTTCAACTGCAGTTCTATAATTTGCCATTAAACCAGCTCTGTGAACTTTGATGTTGACTTTTTGTTTTTTTGCTTGTATTGCTAATAGCTCAGAGTTTAGATGTGAATTGTTAAACACCATAGTTTTGTGATTTTTTTCAGTCAATTTCTTTGTCAGTTCAACCATCATGCTCTTTGAGTTCTAAGTGATGGAAATAACATTACAAACTCTGTCTGACCTTTTTTTCCAGAACCATGAATGATTTGCATTTTTTCTCCAAACAATTGCTGACAGAATTCTTTTGCATCATCAAGTGTAGCTGATGCTGCAACAAACTGTAGTTTGTTAGTACAGATTCTTTTGAGTCGTTTTATTATATAGTGAACATTTGATCCAAAAATTCCTGAATACACATGTGCTTCATCTACTACAAGAATTCTTGTTGAAGACAATAATGATGAAAACTTTGTCTGATGCCAAAGGTGATAATGTAAAATATCAAAATTTGTAACTAGAATTTGAGGTGGACTATCAATAATTTCTCTTCTTTCTTCTAGTTTTGTATCTCCATCAAAAATCTTGACATTAATTCCAATCTTTTCTACAAATTTTTGAATTTTTGGATATTGATCTCGTGATAATGCTTTTGTAGGATATACAAAAATTGCAAAGACATTTCCATCACTTGCATCTTTTGTTATTCTTTGAATTACTGGAATTAAAAATGCCTCAGTTTTTCCTGATGCAGTAGGTGCTTCAATTACAACATTTTCTCCCAAATGTAATTTCTTGAATTGCTTCTTCTTGAAATTTGTAAAATTGTTCAATCTTTAGTTCTTTAGATGATCAGAAATGGATTCATCTAGTCCAAAGTCTTCACTTTACAGCCCATTTTAGGCTCAGGATTCTTCAAAACCTTGTATTCTGAGATATAGTCTTTTTTTGAAAATAGAATTTCTTCTGTAATTTTGTCTGGCTTGTTTTTACCAATCATTTGTTTTATTTCGTTTCTCTCTGATATTCCCTCATCTTTTAGATTTTCTGATAGCCCTTTTTCTGTGACTAAACCTTGATCAAACCTTGAAAGAAATTCAAGAAATACCTCATCGATATTTTTTGAAAACTCTAGTAGATCTTCAATACCGCATTTTCCACAAGAGACATGCATTTTTTTGTTGAATGTTTTTTGAATCTCTATTTTTGACTTACATTTTGGACATGAGAATTTCAAGATCTATTTGATAAGAAATGATTAGTGATTTATTGTTAATCCTATATTGACCCATGACATTATTAAGCTAGGGATTAGTCTTGAATTCAAAAATGAAAGAAAAATAGAAATCAACAAAATTTACAATCAAAATTGTATTGAAGGGATGAATTTGATTCCTAAAAATAAAATTGATCTTGTGATTACTGATCCACCTTTTGCAATTAATTTTAAGGCAAAAAAAGCAAATTATAACAGAATTTCATCTAGAGTCCTTTCAGGATATAATGAAATCAAACCTGAGGATTACTATGATTTTTCATTTGCATGGATGAGTGAAGTTTTTAGAATTCTAAAGGACTCTGGAAGCATGTATGTTTTTTCAGGATGGAATAATCTTAAAGATATTTTACGTGCACTAGATGATGTTGGATTTACCACCATTAATCATATCATTTGGAAATATCAGTTTGGGGTAGTTACAAAAAAGAAATTTGTCACTTCTCATTATCACTGTCTTTATGTCTGTAAAGATGATAAGAAGCGAAAATTTTTTCCATTTCTCTAGGTTCAAAAAAGATGATAAAACAAAAGATGGACGTAGTCTTCATTACAGAGACAAAGAAGATGTATGGGATATCAAAAGAGAATATTGGACTGGGGATGAAAAAACACCAACAAAACTTCCATCTGAATTGATTAAAAAATTATTAGAATATTCTAGTGAAAAAAAAGATATTGTATTTGATCCATTTCTTGGTTCAGGGCAAGTTGCTGTAGTAAGTAAATCTCTGAATAGACGATTTCTTGGATTTGAAATTGTTCCTGATTATTACAAATTTGCTAAAAAACGACTGGACACAAACACATACAGAATCAAGAAATCAAAATGAATTATTCATTATTTTCTGCTTCTTTCTTTTTTTGACCCATCTTCTCTGAAATCATTTTTTTCAACTCGTCGTCTGATTTTTTCACGTTCACTCCCATTGATTTAGCCATGGTTTCTAGCTTTTCACGTTCTGTTCCCACTGGCCCTGTAATTTTTGGTGATTGTTCTTCTCCTATTTTCATTTGCTCTTGGATTTCATTTTTTGCTTTATTGTATTCATTAACTGCCTTTCCAAGTTTTTTTGCAACACTTGGAAGTTTTCCTGTTCCTAAAACCAAAACTATTGCTACAAAAACAATGATCATCCATTCACTTCCAGCTATATTCAATGAATAATCAAGCATATTCTACTCTACTATAATTTGAAATTAAACGTAATGTTCGAGTCTTGATGCCTAAATCCAATCACGTCTTTAATTATTTCATGTAAGATGCATATCTAATTCTGGATTCTTTGTGGCTCTAGTTTCTTTCTAGACATTATGGCAAGCAGTGTAACTCCTACCCCAATTACACCAAATACCAGATACGGTGCTTCATTATCTCCAATGACTGTCCGTGATTGGACCGCCAATAGTTGGTCCTATTGCCCAACCCATTCCAAAAACTGTTTCATATGCACCAATTACTCTTCCTGAAATACCTTTTCGAGTTTTACTCAAAATTATCTCCAAAGTTAATGGGAAAAATATGCTAAATCCACATCCCATCAGTACTAATGCTATTCCAAAAGTAATGATCGAGTCTGCAACAACTGATATGGCTAGTCCAATTGATATTGCAATAGTTGCAGCAATCAAAGTTTGACTAGTTCTTCTTGCAAACTTTCCTACCAATGCAAGTGATACTACTCGTGATATTCCAAATACAAAATACAATAGCAAAATATCTGTGGCTGTCATCCCTTTATCATTTAGAAATGCTGGAAAAATTGTGAGAATTATTCCAAATGATGATGTACAGAAAATCAATAAAGTTATCACTTCAGGAAATTTTTTCATTTCTTTTATTGACGAAAAAGAGAATCGTTCATGATGATTTCTGATAGTCTTTTTTGAGGCTAGAAGTGAAGTAATTATTGCTGCAGCCAAAATAAACGCGGCAATCTGAAATAGAATTCTATATGTGATATCTAGTCCTTCTAAGAAGACTGATCCAAGTAATGGTCCTATCATGAACCCCATAACAAAAAACATTGTAAACCATGAGATGTTTTTGACTCTGTTCTTTTCTGTACTTTCATTAGATATGATGGATTCACACGGTGGCCAAAAAAATGCATGAGCAACACCTGTTATTATTCTAAACCCCATAATTTCTGGAACTGATTGTGCAATTGATAGAAGATAGATTGATGCAGAATTTACTGCAACTCCAACTGCAAGAATGTATCCATTGTTAATTCTATCCAGAAGAATTCCTACAAAAAGCGGAATGAACATGTAAGGGATGAAACTAGCTAGACCGATTAATCCAAGTTCAGAATATGTGGCACCAATTACATTTTTTGCAAATATTGGTAAAATTGGACCGTGTAATCCATACGAAATCCCTATGATTAGACCTGTGATGTTTACTAGAATTAGAACTCTATTCATTTGTATGCTGCGACCATTATTGCGCCACCCATAAGGTCTTTCTCAAACTCTACTTTTGAGAATTTTTCTAATAATAATTCCTCAAGCTTTTTGTTTTGTGGCCATCTTTTGTATGTGCCATACAATTTTCCAAACTTTAATCCTAACCTACCTCCTGCAATAAATGCAAGAATGGGTAGAATGCATCTTAGATAAAATGAAACACCTATTCTAAAAAATAACTCATCTGGTTTTCCTAAATCTACAATAACAAATCTTCCATCTTTTTTCAAAACTCTATGAAATTTCAGAAATTGCAATTCTCAAATTATTGCATCTCTTAATGAATATCCACACAATACTGCATCAAACTCTTCATCTCTAAATGGAATATGTTCAAAAACTCCATTTGCCATATCTGGTGATTTTTCAAAATATGTGCTTGTATTTTTGAGCATGGGGACAAGAGGGTCATACAATGTAATTGTTATTTTCCCATCAGTTAGTTTCATTGCTGTTTTTGACATGTTGCCAAAACCAGAACCTGCATCTAAAATTTTATCTCCAGGAAACACTCTTTTTGAAATTCCACGTTTTCTATGTTCAACGTCTTTACCTAGTGAAATGATTGAATTTACTTTGTCATAAATTGGTATAATTTCCCGAAGTACATCCATTACTTCACCCCAATAACTTCCTAAACCCATAATCTATCGTCTCTGAATACTTGTTTGAATATGTTTCAAATCAAAAACTTCTATTTTGTAGAAAACTTTGTTGCATTTTGAGAATAATTTTTTAAATCAGATTCTGAAACTTTCTCAAAAAGTTTTGTTTCATTTGTAATTTTTGCCATTTTGATGTGTTTAACTGCATCTTTCTCTTCTGATTTTAGATTAATTGCTGCAACAGCTAACGATGCTGCTTCTTCTAAATTCATATCTGCATTATAATATTTTTCAAAGAATTCATTTACTTCATCAGCACCTGCTCCAATTGCAACTGCTGCAAATTGTATGTATGTTCCACTAGGATCAGTTACATAGATTGATTCCCCTTTTTGATCAACTCCTGCAATAATCATAGAAACTCCATTTGGACGAACTCCCCCATATTGAGTAAATTGATGTGCTTGATCTGCTAAATGTTTTGCAACTGTTGCAACTTCAACAGATTCATCATATGTCATTTTAGTTCCTTGTGAAAAGTATCTTGCACCATCTACTTGAACACGTGCATCTGGGATGTATCCAGCTGCTGCTATTCCTATATGGTGATCTACTTGGAATATTTTTTGTGTAATATTTGCTGTTTGTAATGTTCGTGGTTTTTCCTCTACTGCCATGATTACTCCGTCTTTACAACAAATACCGATTGCTATAGTTCCTCTTTTTACAGTCTCCATAGCATATTCGACTTGGTAAATTCTACCATCTGGAGAATACATGGTAGGAGTCATATCATAACCGCGGGATGCCATCATAATATCACGAGTTCATTCCTAGTCAATTTAAGGGTAATTGTCCTGTATGAATATGGAAAAGATCTGGAAATAGGGTTTTAAGCAAAATTAACTTTATTCCTTTTAGGAAATATGACTAATCAACTATTAGAATTCAAAGAAATTATCAAGTCAAAACAAATTTCTGAACAGAGAAAGCCTGACAAACAAACTAGAACACTACTACTTTACTTATTCACCAGTACTAGGGGTGGATTTACTCGATTACGCATTATAATTCATTTGCTTGAAAAACCATACAACACTCATCAACTAGCACAAAAACTTGATCTTGATTACAAAGCAGTTCAACATCACATGAAAGTCTTAGAGAAAAACAATATGGTTTCAAAAACAGGTGAAAAATATGGTGCAATATTTCACTTGTCAAATTTTCTTGAAATGAATATCAATGCACTAGATGAAGCAATTGATAAACTAGATAAAAAAATGAATCACAAAAAGGTATACATGTAATTTTACCCATGCATTGATTTTTTAGAAACTTGTGTATTTGATAAATTATGACTGATTCTGAAATTCAATGTGATGTTTGTGGGATTAAACTTCTTGATTCTGAGTGGGATTCACATATTGACACTTCTGAACATAAAGAAAAAGCCTTGACTCAAATCATGGAAGATAGAATTGGAAAACAAATCTCTCCTGATATTCGTGATGAAACAACTGAAATTTTAGAAGAATTAGAAATTAAAAATAAAAATGACTCTGATAATGATGTATCTGTAAATTAAATCTATTTTTTAAAAATTTCTTCTTCTAAAAGCTCATCATATTCTTCTACCATTCTCATTGATAGGATGACACTTGGAATCATAGGCTCACCTTTTGGTTTAATTGCTTCTAATCCTATACCTTCATTTGCACTTTCAACACTCATCATTATTTGAAGTTCATCTTCTCTGAATAATGGAATCATTGATTGATTGATTATGACATCTTTTGATGTTCCATGGTATAGGTTTGCCCTAATGTTGGAATTTGGAATATCTTCACCATTTTTTCTTATCCAGACGTCTACATAGCGTGAAGTGTTACCTTTCTTTCTTCCAATTTGAGGAGCTACTATGACAAAATATAATCCTGATTGTTTTATTTTGATTATGTCGTTATCTTTTGTTGTATAGTGTTGAATTCCAACAATTGCATCATTAACATTAAACGAAATTGGAATTGCTGTTTTTGCTTTCTTTGGTCTTTGATCAAAATTACAAGATAATTGTGCAAAGTCTCTGATCATAACTCTTAGAATTTCTGTGTGGCTTATAAGCTATTCGTAGATTTTTATTAAAATTTTTAATATATTCATATGTCATTATTTTTTCGATCGCAGAAACACACTTAAACAAATAACGACCAAGAAAAAATTGATCACTTTGGTAAAGTTTGATGTAGATCCTTTTGCAAATTCAGTAAAACAAATCAATGATGCATGTGATATTTTAGGAATTAATGATAAAGGCGTTAGAGAATATCTTGCAATGGCAAATAAAATGTTGAGAGTTAAGATCCCAGTGAGAATGGATAATGGAAAAATTCGTATTTTTACTGGATTCCGAAGTCAACACAATAATGATCGTGGACCATACAAGGGGGGAATTAGATATTTTGATCCTGAGGGTGGTGTTGAATACATGGAACGAGAAGTCATGGCTTTATCATCATGGATGACATGGAAATGTGCAATTGCTGGTATTCCACTAGGTGGAGGCAAAGGTGCAATTTACTTTAATCCAAAAAAAGAAAAATTTAGCCGAATTGAAATGTCTCGTATAACTAGAAGATTTGCATTTATGATTTCAGAAATTATTGGACCACAAAAAGATATTCCAGCTCCTGATGTTTACACTACTGGTAAAGAAATGACACAAATCATGGATACTTTTGGTAAACTAAATGGTGTCACACATCAACCTGCAGTTATCACTGGAAAGCCAATCCCAATGGGTGGTTCTCTTGCAAGAAATGTTGCAACTGGTTTAGGAACAGCATACTGTGTTAGAGAAGCAGCACAAAAAATTGGTTTTTCTTTGAAAGACGCTAAAGTAGTTATCCAAGGATTTGGAAATGCGGGAACTTTTGCTGGTGAATATTTGGAAAAAATGGGATGTATAATTATTGGTGCATCTGATTCAAAAGGTAGTATTATCAATACTAAAGGAATGAAGATGAAAGACTTGGAAAAATGGAAAGCCAAAAAAGGTACAGTAGTTGGATTCCCTGGAAGCACCAAAGTTACTGTTGAAAAATTACTTACAGCAAAATGTGATATTCTTATTCCAGCAGCTTTAGAAAATCAAATCAACGCAGCAATTGCAAAAAAGATTCAATGTAAAATAATTGGTGAATCTGCAAATGGACCAACTCTTCCAGAAGCAGATCCTATTTTGTACAAAAAGGGAATAATTGTGGTTCCAGATATTTTAGCTAATGCTGGTGGTGTTACCATTTCTTATTATGAATGGGTTCAAAATAACACAGGTCAATATTGGGGATTTGTTCATGTTGCAAAACTTATGGAAGATCACTTGGTTACTGGATTCAAAGATGCTTATGAACTAAGTTTGAAAAAGAAAGTCGATATGAGGCGTGCATGTATGGCTATTGCTGTAAAACGTGTGATGGAAGCATTTGAGCTTCGTGGAATTTGGCCTTAGATTAGATAAGATTCGTAGCAAACTAGTTGTTCAATAAATTTAATTTTTCCATTAGTAATTGCTCTAAGCTTTCTTTTGTAAGTGAGGTCTATTTTTGTTCTTCTTTGCAATAACTGAATTGTTTTTTCAGTAAGTTGTCTTCCTTGTCTATCTCTATCAAAAAGTAATATGAGACTTTCATATTTTGCAGCAGAGTCAGTAAAATTTATCATTCCTCCAAATTTATGAAATTCTAAAATTTTACCAGTATATCCAATCTTTCTTAATGCAATAGAATCTCTTTTTCCTTCAACAACTACCATTTCCTCAATAGAATTTAATTGAAAAATAAAATCTTTCAATTCTATAATTTCTTGTTCTGTTACAAGCACATTGTTTATTTTGTTTTAACATATTAAGCACTTTTGATGATTGAAAATAATGTCTGATGTTTTACTTGTACAAAACACACGTATTGAAGGATCTGGATACTTGGGTGATCTTTTAAAAAATGATGGTTTTGAAATTACATCAGTTAATGCAAAGAATGAAGAACTCCCAAAGAAAGATTTTTCACTAGTTGTAATTTTAGGAGCACCTGAAAGTGCAAATGATGACTTACCTTATCTTTTAGCAGAACAACAACTCATCAAAGACTGTGTTGAAAAAAATATTCCTGTTTTGGGAATTTGTTTAGGTTCTCAGCTAATTGCTAAAACTTTTGGTGCCAAAATATATCGTGGACCTAAAAAAGAAATTGGATTTTATAATGATTTGAAAATTTCTAATAATTCTACACTTTTCTCTGGATTCAAAAACCCATTTACTGTATTTCATTGGCATGCTGATACATTTGATTTACCTGAAAATGCCATTAGATTAGCCTCATCTGAGCATTATCCAAATCAAGCATTTCAGTACAAGAGTGCAGTTGGACTACAATTTCATTTAGAAGTAAATGAGGATATGGTCAATTTGTGGCTTGATAATACTGAAGAAAAATTACAAAAAATTCCAGATATTGATCCACAAAAAATTCGCTCAGAAATTAATGAAAATATTTCAACTGTAAAATCAAATATGAAGAATTTTTACAACAATTTCAAATCATCTTTCGATCTTTGACCAAAGTTTAATATACTTAATTCTAATTTTATCGATCGAACGATGACAGCTGTTAAGAAAATTTTTGAAGATACTATTCAAACTGATCATAAAGTCATCACTGAAGAATTATCAAAATCAATTCTCAAAACTTATGGTGTTAAAGTTCCACCTTTTGCACTTGTAACTTCTGCTGAAGACGCAGTTAAACAAGCAAAAAAAATTGGATTTCCAATTGTAATGAAAGTAGTCTCTCCACAAATTTTACACAAAACTGAGGTTGGTGGAGTTAAAGTTGGAATTGATAATGTCAATGATGTTAAAAAAACATTCACTGACATGTATGGTAGACTTTCTAAAAAGAAAGGTGTTGATGTAAAAGGAATCCTTCTTGAAAAGATGGTTCCAAAAGGTGTTGAATTAATTGTTGGTATTCAAAACGATCCACAATTTGGTCCAATCATTATGGTAGGACTTGGAGGAATAATGACTGAAGTAATGAAAGATGTAGCATTTAGAATGCTACCAATTACAACTTCAGATGCAAAATCTATGATTAATGAACTCAAAGGTGCAAAACTTCTCAAAGGTTTCAGAGGAAGTGCGCCAATTGACATTAACATGGTCGCAAAAATGTTAGTAGACATTGGAAAATTAGGCGTAGAAAACGCTGATTATGTAAACAGTATTGACTTTAATCCAGTAATTGTATATCCAAAATCCCATTTTGTGGTAGATGCTAAAATTATTCTAAATAACAAAGTAAAGAAAAATTCAATCTCAAAAACAAAACCAAACATCACATCAATGGAGTCATTCTTTACTCCAAAGTCTGTTGCACTAGTTGGTGCATCTGCAACACCCGGAAAAATTGGTAATTCTGTATTAGATGCACTTGGAAAACAAGATTTCAAAGGTAAAGTATACCCAATTAATCCTAAACAAAAATCAATTCTTGGACTCAAATGTTATCCATCATTAGAGGCAGTACCTGGAAAAGTTGATCTGGTTGTTGTTTGTATTGATCTTTCAGCATGTGGCCCAATTATGAAAGCATGTGCTAAAAAAGGAATTCATAATGTTGTAATCGTTTCTGGTGGTGGTAAAGAACTTGGTGGTGATAGAGCAGCAATGGAAGCTGAAGTCAAAGAATTATCTATAAAACACAAAATTCGTGTAATTGGTCCTAATTGTATTGGAATGTTTAATGCAGCAAATAGACTTGATTGTGCATTCCAAGGACAAGACCGAATGCTACGTTCAAAATTAGGAAATGTTGCATTTTTCTCACAAAGTGGAACTATGGGAATTAGTATGTTGGAAAGTGCTGATGTATTTGGTTTATCCAAGATGATTAGCTTTGGTAATCGTTCTGATGTTGATGAAGCAGATATGATATGGTATGCTGCAAATGATCCTCAAACTAAAGTAATTGGATTGTATGTTGAAGGATTTGGAGATGGTAGAAAATTCATCAATACTGCTAAACGTGTTATGAAAGAAACAAAGAAACCAATAGTGATTTGGAAGAGTGGAAGAACTGCTGCAGGTGCAAAACAAGCTGCATCACATACAGGTTCACTTGGTGGTTCAAATGCAATTCTTATGGGTGCATTCAAACAAGCAGGAATTATTTCAGTTGATAGTTATCAAGAACTAGTTGGAGTCTTAAAGGCACTAGCATGGCAACCTACTGCAAAGGGTAATCGTGTTGCTATGACTAGTAATGGCGCTGGTCCAATGATTGGTGGAATTGATCAATTAGAAAGATTAGGTCTTACAATAGGAAAATTGTCAGCACCACTTCTCAAAAAAAATAAAGGATCGTTTCCCACCAACTGTTCCTATTCATAGTGGTAATCCAGCAGATGTAGGTGGTGGTGCAACTGCAGAAGATTATAAATTTGTCATTCAACATTTCATGGAAGAAAAAAATATTGATATCGCAATGCCATGGTTTGTCTTCCAAGATGATCCACTTGAAGAAACAATTGTTGATTATCTTGCTGATTTCCAAAAGAAAAGAAAGAAACCCCTTTTAGTTGGATGTAATGGTGGTCCGTATACTGAAAAAATGGTAAAATTGATTGAGAAACATAATGTTCCAGTTTACCAAGACCTTCGAACTTGGATTGAAGCTGCAGGTGCATTAGTTCAATTAGGCAAAATACAAGGAAAATAGATAACATTTAATTCCTAATTCACTTCGCAAATTAACATGTCACTAGTTACCACATCTACTTCTGACGGCATTTGTACTGTCAAAATCAACAGACCTGACAAACTAAATGCAATGAATACAGATGTTGCAAAAGAACTAATCTCAACTTTTGAGGCATTCAACCATGATGATAATGTCAAAGTTATCATTTTGACTGGAGAAGGAGACAAAGCATTTTCTGCTGGTGCAGATATTGAATACATGTCAAAAATATCCCCAGATGAATCAGTCGAGTATGCAAAAACTGGTCAACTTGTTACCTCAACTGTTGAGCTAGTACGACAACCAACTATTGCAGCTATCAATGGCTTTGCTTTAGGTGGAGGTTGTGAACTTGCAATGTCTTGTGATATTAGAATAGCAGCAGATACTGCTAGACTAGGTCAACCAGAAGTTACAATCGGAGTCCCTCCTGGATGGGGTGGAACACAAAGATTGATGAGAATTGTGGGAATAGCAAAGGCAAAAGAAATTGTTTACACCGGTAAAATGATCAAAGCAGATGAAGCAAAAGAAATTGGTCTTGTAAATCAAGTCGTTCCTCTTGCATCACTACAAGAAGAAGCTTTGAAAATGGCACAGAAAATTGCTGGAAACTCTACAATGGGTGTTCAAATGTCTAAAATAGCAATCAACAAAGGAAGAAACGCAGACCTTGATACTGGTCTTGCACTAGAACTTCTTGCTTGGAGAAATTGCTTCACTCATCCTGATAGAGAAGAACGTATGACAGCATTTGTTAACAAGTCAAAGAAATAGCTATTTCCAATTTCCTTCTTATTTTATTATGAACAATTAGAGTAGTATTTTTACAAATTCGTCACAATTTTAAAAATTAACTTTCTAAAAATTCTATTAATACTGTATGAGTTGGGGAATATTTTTATTTCTTTATAAAATAGATGCAGCTATGCTAAAAATTGAGGCTATTGTTAGAAGTTCTGTTCTACATGAATTGCAAAATGCTTTAGCAGAAGATGGAATTCCAACTTTTTCTGCATATCAGGTTCAAATCACAGGACTTCATAATTCTCATACAGGATTAAAAAACAAGACAAGTAGTTTTATTCCTAAAACCAAAATAGAAATTCTTTGTTCTGATGAAAATGAAGACCATATTGTTAAGACCATACAAAAAACTGCAAGTACTGGTGAAAGAGGTGACGGTGTAGTGTTTGTTTACAGTATTAACAAACTAGTGAAGATCAAAGATGGTAAAACAGGTGCAGAAGCTTTATAGAAAAATTTCAAAACTTATCACTTTTGATAAGAATTGAATTAAAAAAAATCTTTAGATGTTTAAGGTGTAAATTCTATTTTACAGTAACTATTCCAACTCTCCATGGATGGAATGAACAAAAGTAGTTGTAAACACCCTCTTCTTCAAATGTAAATTCAAATCTATCCCCTGTGATTAATGATGCACTGTTAAACAATGCCATCACTTTTCCAAATTCATCTTGACTTTGAATTGTATGTGGTACTGTGTCTTCATTTGCCCACGTTACTGTTGTTCCTGCATGGATTTCTAGATTCAATGGTAGATAAAATGATGAACTTGAAACATCAAAATTCCCATTAGGAATAATTATTGTTGCCTCTGATTTTTCAGGTAATACCATGTCATTTTCTAGTACAATTACATCGTTTTCTATCAAAAATTTAATCATGTTTATGAATTCTGATTCTGAAACAATCCCTTCACCATACCATAATGCGGTGTTTTTTACCCAATCTGGAACAGATTCTGCATTTGCAACATTTACTGTAACTGAAACTAATAGAATCGAAAATACTAAAACTGGAACAAACTTTTTTTGTCTATATTCCATACCCAATAGTTCTTTTTGCAGATTTAAATGATAATGTACATTTCCAACATTGATTTTTTAATCTTAAAATATTTTCTTTGTATGTATTATTTAATATATAAAATAAAAAAAGTGAAGACTTGTTCTCCAACTATGAATAAACCTATCATTCCTACATCTGCATTTATGTTGGTATTCAATCTTGATAGTAACTTATTGATTTATTACATATGAAAAATAAAATTATATTGTCTTTGAAACAAATGTCTATTTTGTATATTGTGGTTGGTGTAATTATCGGGTTTAGTGTAGCAATTGTCACATTAATTGAATCCCCTGAAATTCAAATTACTGATGCAGCATCAGTAGATGTTTATCCCAAATTTGAAAATCCAAATCCACAAAAATTGTCATACACGTTAATTGCTCAAGATGCTGAAATTGAAATATCTCCAGGAGTAAGAACAACAGTATGGACATACAATGGAACAGTTCCTGCACCTACTCTGAGATTCACTGAAGGCGATGATGTTACAGTCAAATTTGTAAATGAAACTCCTTATGCTCACACAATTCATTTTCATGGTACGCATGATTCTACAAATGATGGAGTGTGGCCACAGATAATGCCTGGTGAAGAGTATACGTATAATTTTGTAGCTCAAGAATCAGGATTATTCATGTATCACTGTCATGCATTTCCAACAACTGAGCATGTAAGAATGGGGATGTATGGAACAATGATTATAGATCCTGCAATACGTCCAATGGAACCTGCCAGAGAATACTTTTTCGTTCTAAGTGAGATGGATCCAAATAATGCTTTAGAATATTTTACAGAATACTATCCAGTTAATGGATTTGCTAATCAATACATGGATAATCCAATTAAAATTCTCAAAGGAGAACTAGCTAGATTTTATGTAATAGGAATCGGGGGAGAGTTGCAATCTCCATTTCATGTACATAGTACAATTTTCAAAGTTTATCCATCAGGAATTTTATGGAATGAGCCATATTTTGCACAAACTCATCTAGTTGCAAATGGAGATACTGCAATTATTGAGGCAAAATGGGACAAGCCAGGAAAATATCTCTTCCATGTTCATGGCATACAAGAAGAACGTGGCTCTATGGGGATAATAGAAATAGTTGAAGATAGTTTCTCACTATCCAAGTTAGAAACTCCTAGTAACAACGAAGGGAGTCATTCAATGATAAAATGGCAAGAAGATTTGATAAAATCTCTGGAAGCACCACAGATTATTTCTTATGAGAATTTGGGAGAAGCAACAACAAGTGATGCAGTGAAAATTGAAACTGATAGGGTATCTATTGTGAACGAGTCTTGGAATCCTGAAATTGTAGAATCTTATAATCCAACATCAATCAAAGTCAATTCAGGCACTACTGCTATATGGACAAACGATGACTTTGTAGCACATACAGTTACTGACATAGAAGGATCATTTGATTCTGGATTTATTCAAGCAGGCAGTACTTGGTCATATACATTTGAGAAATCGGGGGAATGGAATTATCTTTGTACCCTACATCCTTGGATGAAAGGTTCTGTAAGTGTCAACTAAAAATCATAATTAAATGAGACATGAATTAATCAAGATCTAATGTGGTACCTGTTGGTCGGTATGGTATAGTTATTTTTTTTATAAAATCTCTGA
>PVMK01122992.1_pt1 | contig 19225 bp, 19 predicted proteins | sample 1853481 | NCBI WGS metagenome assembly PVMK01 (sample SAMN08533507, study PRJNA380276) | Marine sediment metagenome, whole genome shotgun sequencing project. | reverse complement strand
CTTGCCCCTGCGACGTCACGACATTGAGTTGCTTGAGTGCAAGTGCAACCCACACAATGCCCGACAGGGAAAAGAGGATGATCAGCAGTGCTCCGCCGGCCTGCCGAAAGACATACCTTTCGAAGATTGTCATCGCGTCCGACGTGGTGACATGGGGCTCTCCGTCATTGCGAGCCCTGAATCGGTCCCAGGTTTCCAAGTCCCATAGCAGCGTGGCAAAAGTTCGGCCCAAGAACAGACATTCGACCGTCGCGTAACAGGCTTGGTGCTAGAAAGCTACGAGCGCGAACGTAGGGGGAACATTTATCCTCCTCAGATTCACAAAAATTCGTGCTTTTCGCTGGCTCTGGTTGCAACGGGGCCGTGACTACCTTAGCTCGGGATACGACGCGACCGTCGTACTCTCCCTGCCTGCATGCAAGGTTCGGGGTCTTCCGTTCTTCGGCAACGGAAGCAGTCGCGCGGATACGTCATCCGCGAACGCCCCCGCTCATGCCTCCTGTCAGGCAGCCAACCGGAAGATTGCTACCTGGGAGCCCACCCGATGTCAGACCGCCCTGAGATTGTTTTCGCCTCTTTAGGGGCCGACCCGGAAGCAATGTGCGTTGTCCTTGCCGACGACGACATGGCGCTTGGGACCCGCGCCAAGGAGTTCGACTCCGGCTCGGGCGGTGCGATCTTGAAAGCGGCGGAGGCGGCACAGTTCAAGGGGAAGAAGAAGAGCACGGCCGAACTGCTAGCGCCGCCGCGCATCGGCATCAGCCGCCTTTTGCTGTTTGGTATAGGTACGGCTGCTGATCTGAAAGAACGCGATTGGGTGATGCTTGGCGGCGCGATCGCGGGAGCTATCTCGGCGCGCAAGGCAACAGCAGCAAGCCTGATCGCTGATGTGACGAGCACGAGCGGCGCGAAGGCGGAAACGATTGCTGCGCTTTTGGCCTTCGGCGCGGCGCTGCGCCTCTATGAGTTCAGTAAATACCAGACCAAAAAACGGAACGATGAAGAGAATGCGGCACTCGGCGGGCTAAAGAAGCTCGTCATCCACTGCGCCAATCCAGAAAAAGCGCGCACGGCGTTTGCCCGCTATGAAGCGGTCGCCAACGGCGTCGTAATCGCCCGCGATCTCGTCAATGAGCCAGCCAACGTGTTGGGCCCCATCGAATTCGCCGAGCGTGCGCGCGATCTGGAAAACGTAGGCGTGGAGGTCGAAATCCTCGATGCCGAGCAAATCACCGATCTGAAAATGGGGGCGCTGCTTGCTGTCGCTCAAGGCAGCGTACGGCCCGCGCGCGTCGCTATCATGCAGTGGCACGGGGGAAAATCAAAACGCGCCAAACCGCTGGCATTTGTCGGAAAGGGCGTGGTGTTCGACACGGGCGGCATCTCCATCAAGCCGTCGTCGGGAATGGAGGACATGAAGGGTGACATGGGTGGAGCGGCCTGCGTCGTCGGGCTCATGCATGCGCTGGCCGAGCGCAAGGCGAACGTCAATGTTATCGGCATCATCGGGCTTGTGGAGAACATGCCTTCAGGTTCTGCGATGCGTCCGGGCGATATTGTGACATCGTACTCAGGCCAGACGGTCGAGGTGCTGAACACGGACGCGGAGGGGCGACTCGTTCTCGGCGATTTGATTTCGTACGTCGAGGAGCGATTTAAGCCGCGGCTCATCATCGATCTGGCAACGTTGACGGGCGCCATCATGGTGGCGCTGGGCAAAGAGTACGCTGGGCTGTTCGTCAACGACGACAAACTCGCCGACGATCTGCTCGCTGCGGCTTCGACGACAGGGGAGAAGGTGTGGCGTATGCCACTCGATAAGGCCTACGACAAAATGATCGAGTCCAAGAACGCCGACATCAAGAACTTGGGCGGACGTTGGGCGGGAGCCTGTACGGCGGCGGCCTTCCTGAAGTCCTTCGTGAAGGACACGCCGTGGGCGCACATCGATCTTGCTGGCACCGCGATGGACGCGCCCAAGTCAGACATCAATCCGAGCTGGGGTTCGGGCTGGGGGGTGCGTCTGCTCGACCGGTTTGTCGCTGACAAGTACGAGAAGTAGGCCTGTGGCTGCGCTTTGAGGGCGCAAATTGTAGCTGATTGGAACGCCACCTAACTTATTGATAATAAATTCGATTATATGAGTATTTTCCATAATATATATTATGCGAATGGGGTGCTAGGTAGCGAAGGCATCCGATCTGCGCGGCAGGACCCGCTTTCGGGGTCGTTCAGCTGCACCGAAACCGGTTCGTTAGCCACCTCGCTCAACATCCCGACCGCCTGACAACAGCGTCTCTTCGACCTGGCGTACGCCCGTTGAGATGATCGCGGCATAGATTGCGCTAACGAAACCTGAGAGCACATTCACACTGATGACGATACCGATGAGCCGTGCGCCGTCCTGGTTCACGAACACGCTCAGCGCGGTGACAATGAAGTCGTCGAAGGCTTGCTTGATTTGGAAGAGAAGCTCACTGGCCTGCTCTACCGTGGGCCGCGGTGGCATATCGAAGATAATCTTCCAGCCGATGTCGGCGACACTGGGTGCCGCCAGGACGCCTAGAACGGTGAGCAATGCGAACCCTGCCGAAAACAGAAGCCCAAGCATCGCGGCAAGGCGGAAATAGCCCCAGCGCATAGGCAGCGCGTCGACTTTGATCGATAAAAAACGTAACGCGCTGGCGCCGACATAGACGCAGACGCCGAAAAGGATGGCGACCCAGAACAGCCGGTCGTGATCGGTGCCAGAAAATGTGAACAGGGCCGCAACGCCCGCCAGAACCCCTTTGAAGACGGCCTCCACCGACCCCACGATTCCTGTGAAGATCGCCCTGCGTTTTATGGTGCCTGAAAAGTAGAACGGCAGCTCGTAGCGCAATCTCGCCACTTCAAGCCGCAGCCCCAGTAGGAAACTCAAGCCAGCGGTCGCACCGGCGAAAATGAACGGGTAGTGATACCCCAACGCAGCAACGCCTGCGACGGCCGCCAGTTCGGCTGCCATGATGAAGGCATTGACGAGGATGCGCATCACGATCATATCGCCCCGGGATTGGCTGGCGTTTCTAAAGACGCCTTACCCTGTCTGAGGCGTACCTTATCGGAGAGCAATGCTGGTGGACAACAACGGTGCAAAGAAGACCCTCCCCGATCTGCTCGCCGTCATGGCGGCGCTGCGTACGCCCGGCACAGGTTGTCCGTGGGACCTTGAACAGACGTTCGCGACGATCGCGCCCTACACGATCGAGGAAGCCTACGAGGTGGCCGACGCAATCGCGCACGATGATATCGCCGGACTCAAGGACGAGCTGGGCGATCTTTTGCTCCAGGTTGTCTATCACGCCCGCATGGCGCAAGAGCAAGACGCGTTCGCATTTGACGACGTCGTGGACGCCATAGCGCGCAAAATGATCCGCCGCCACCCGCACGTGTTTGGCACCGCCGAGGAACGCGCCGCCGGTGCCGCGCCCGGTTTCTGGGATCGCATCAAGGCTCAGGAGAAAGGTGACGAAGCTTCCACTGGGAGCCTGCTTGACGAAGTGCCAACCGCCCTGCCCGCACTTACGCGTGCCATCAAGTTGCAGAGCAAAGCCGCAAAGGTCGGGTTCGACTGGCCATCACTATCCCCGGTTCTCGCCAAGCTCAAAGAAGAGTTGGCGGAGTTGGAAGACGCAATCGCGAAAAGCGCCGCAGGATCGGAGACCAACGCTCGGGCCATCGATGAAGAGTTCGGCGACCTCTTGTTTGTCGTCGCCAACCTTGCGCGCCACTTGAAGCTCGATCCAGAAGCAAGTTTGCGCGCTGCGAACCAAAAGTTCGTCCGTCGCTTTCGCTACATCGAAGAGCGCCTTGCCGCCGACGGCCGCACGCCATCGGACTCAGACCTTGCAGAGATGGACGCGCTCTGGGACGACGCAAAGGCTAAGGAACGCGAGCATTAGTGCCCTATCATGTCTTCACCGGCGTGAGCACTTTTAGCTCCGCCCCTGCCCGTCGAACTTGGGCAAGCAGGCGCTGCTTTTTCTCCCCGGCGATACGCACGCGCGTACGCACAGCGCCCGTCTCCATCGCTTCGCGCTCCAGCACTTGCGCCTCTTCGTAAAGCCAGTTCACAAGCCGCCCTTCGTGCGCCGGGATTATTAGATCCAGGATTTCATCATTGCGCCCCAGCCGGCCATCGATGGCAGCGAGCAGATCATCCATACCCTCGCCTCTCGTCGCGGAGACAAGGACGGGCCGCGCCTCGGGCCATTGCGCCGCACTCCTGGCCTCATCGCGCGTGACAGGGCTCAGGAGATCAATTTTGTTCCACACCTCCAGGATGTGGCTATCTGCCGGCTCCGTATCGATACCCAGGTCGCTCAGCACCGTCTCCACATCGCGCGCCTGCATCTGCGTTTCGGCGTGCGAGATGTCACGCACGTGCAAAATCAGATCGGCCTCGACCACCTCTTCCAACGTGGCACGGAAGGCGGCAATGAGTGTCGTTGGCAGGTCGGAGATGAAGCCGACAGTGTCCGATAGAATGATGCGGCGTCCGCTCTTCAAGCGCACTTCGCGCATAGTCGGATCGAGCGTGGCGAACACCTGCTGCTTGGCAACCACGTCAGCGCCAGTGATGCAATTGAACAGCGTCGACTTGCCCGCGTTGGTGTAGCCAACGATTGCGACGACGGGGTAGGGTACGCGACGACGGCCCTTGCGATGCAATTCGCGGGTCCTGACGACAACCTCCAGGTCTTTGCGGATCGCCGTGATGCGCGCATCGATCATGCGCCGGTCGAGCTCGATCTGCGCTTCACCTGGGCCGCCGAGAAACCCATAACCGCCGCGCTGGCGCTCCAAATGGGTCCAGGTGCGCACCAAACGGCTCTTTTGGTACGAAAGATGCGCCAATTCGACTTGCAGCCGCCCCTCTCGTGTGCGCGCTCGCCTGCCGAAGATCTCCAAAATTAGGCTTGTACGATCGAGAACCTTTGCGCTCCACGCCCGTTCCAAGTTGCGCTGCTGTATCGGCGTCAGCGGATGGTCGATGATAATGAGTGCTATTTCGCGTGCGGTGACGAAAGCACCAAGCGTCTCAACCTTGCCTGAGCCGAACAGGGTGGCCGGCCGCGGGTTTGGCACAGGAACAATTTGACTTTCGATGACTTGGAGATCGATCGCTTCAGCGAGCCCAGTGGTCTCTATCAGCCGATTTTGCGGCGAATGCACGAGTTCGCCCAGGCGGTCACTGGCTTCGCCCTTATCGGAGCCTGCGCGCGAAATTTGCTTCAAGTCAGGCACGAGAACAAGTGCGCGCACGCCGCCAGCGCCATGATGCGCCTGCTGTTCCTTTTGGGGGACCTCCCCAATGTCAGCACGTTCGTCGATTGCCGTTGCCGCTCGGTTAGATCTCGGTCGTCTCCGTATCCATCAGATGGACGGGCTGCCCGGGCATGATGGTCGAGATCGCATGCTTATATACGAGCTGCGAGTGACCGTCCCGACGCAACAGCACACAAAAGTTGTCGAACCAGCTCACGATCCCTTGGAGCTTCACACCGTTGATCAGAAAGATTGTGAGTGGGGTCTTGTTCTTTCTCACGTGGTTCAGGAACGTGTCCTGAAGGTTCTGGACTCGGTCTGCACCCATGGACTTCTTTCGCCTTTTTTTAGGTCTGCTTTGGGGTACTCCGGCCGCATTTTCGAGCGATCCGGTCAGGTGTTATATTATAGCTATTATTTCGCACTGCACTACCGCTAGGTATACCAGTTTTCCTTCACAGATGAAGCCGTTCAGCTGACTGAAATCGCGGCAAATTGATGAAATTTCGACCGAAGTGTTCGCGTGATGGGACCAGGCTTGCCATCGCCAATCGTCACGCCGTCGATGCGCACCACAGGCATCACCGTATTGCTGGCGGAGGTAATGAAAGCCTCGCGTGCCGACTGGGCTTCCGCCAACCGAAATGGCCGCTCCATGAGCGAAATACCCTCTTTGGCAAGCCCTTCAATCAAAGTAGCTCGCGTGACCCCAGAGAGAATATCGGGACCGATTTGGCGCGTTATGACAGCTCCCCCATCGAGCACGATCCAGGCGTTACTCGCTGCGCCCTCTGTCACGAAACCGTTGCCATCTATGAACCATGCCTCATGTGCACCGTCCTTGCGCGCGGCTTCCTTGGCAAGGCAGGCGGGCAGCAGCATGACCGTCTTGATGTTGCAGCGACGCCAGCGAATGTCGGGCAGCGATTTGACGGCGATGCCCCGTACCGCTTGCGCTTCTAACAGCTCTGGCTCGCGAGACCGCGCGACGCATACCACAGTGCATTCTATCTCGGGAGATGGAAATGCGAAATCGCGCGGGGCCGTTCCGCGCGTTACCTGCAGATAGAGAAGGCCATCGCGAACACGATTGCGGCGGACTGTCTCGCGCATGACGTGCGCGAGCGCGGCCATGCTCATGGGTTCGGGAATTGCCAGCTCGGCAAGTGAGCGGCCAAGCCGGGCTAGATGAGGCCCCTCGTCGACGAGAGCACCCCCGCGCACCTCGCAAACTTCGTAAACGCCGTCGGCGAACTGGAATCCGCGATCCTCTACGTGCACGCCGGCTTGTGCGTACGGCAGGTAGCGGCCGTTGACGTAAACAATGCGGCTCACGAAGCCCTCAAAAGATAAGCTGCGGCAGACCTAACCGTCCCAACGCATGCGTCACGCCTGGCGCAATTCCGCGTTGCGATGCTCAGATGAGACGCCAAGCGCACGCAGCTTACGGTGGAGCGCGGAGCGCTCCATTCCGACAAACTCTGCGGTGCGTGAGATATTTCCGCCGAAGCGGTTGATCTGCGCCAATAGATATTCACGCTCGAAGATCTCGCGTGCCTCGCGGAGCGGCAGCGACATGAGGTGGTCGGAACCGCCGTCGACGGGCAGCGGTACGTTGGAGCCGATCTCATCGGGCAGCATATCGGCGGTAATGATGGCGTCGGGCTCGCCGCCAGCCAAGATCAAGAGGCGTTCGATGTTGTTTCGCAGCTCGCGCACGTTTCCCGGCCAGTCGTGGGCTTGCAGAACGGCGATCGCATCCTCGCCGATACGGCGCGGCGCAAGACCCGAGGCGGTGCTGAGTTGTCCAACGAAGAACTGAATGAGCTCAGGAATGTCCTCGCGTCGCTCAGCCAATCCGGGTACGCGCAGCGGCACCACGTTGAGCCGGTGATAGAGGTCCTCCCGGAATCGTCCCTCGCTGATCTCGCGTTCCAGATCCCGGCTGGTCGAGGAAATGATCCGCACGTTGACGGCGACCTTCTGTGAGCCGCCGATGCGCAGGAACTTTTGCTCGACGAGAACGCGCAAGACCTTGCCTTGCGTCTCGACGGGCATGTCGGCGACTTCATCGATATAGAGCGTACCGCCGTGCGCCTCTTCCAGCGCGCCGACCTTGCGGGGACCGCCGGTGCGGTCCTCGGTGCCAAACAGCTCCTCCTCTACGCGGTCGGGCGCCATGGCGGCGGCGTTGAGCACCTCGAACGGCGCCTCTGAACGGGCTGACTTTATGTGGATCGCCCGAGCTGCAAGTTCCTTGCCCGAGCCAGACGCGCCACGGATCAGAATGCGGCTGTTGGTCGGCGCCACCCGATCGATGGCATTGCGGAGCTGGTTGATTGCGGTCGACTTTCCGATCATTTCAACGCTGAAGGTGGAGCGCTCCCTCAACTCGCGCACCTCACGTTTCAATTGAAACGCTTCCAGAGCGCGCAGCGTGACCAGGATCAAGCGATCGGCCTTGAACGGTTTTTCTATGTAGTCATATGCACCGCGTTTAATCGCAGTGACAGCCGTCTCAATATTACCGTGACCCGAGATAATGATGACGGGGAGATCGGGGTAGGTGCGCTTGATCAGGGACAAGACCTCAAGTCCGTCAAGGCGACTGCCCTGAAGCCATATGTCGAGTATGACGAGTTGCGGACGGCGCTCCTCGATTGCTTGCAGGGCTTCGTCGCTGTCGCGCGCAAGCCGTGTCTCGTGGCCCTCGTCTTCCAGAATGCCGGCCACGAGTTCACGAATGTCGGCCTCGTCGTCGACGATGAGGATATCTGATGCCATCGTTCACTCCTTGGGTCGATACCGCAATGGCCTACTGGGCCGGTGCTGGTGGGGTCGCGGTCGGAGGTTGGCGATCAGCAACCCCCGGTTCGTGCTTCCAGGGCAAGGTGATGCGTACGAGTGCGCCGCGCGTACGCCCGGCGCCCGGAGGGGCGTCTTCCAGCGTTAACGTGCCGCCGTGCTGCTCTGTGATCTTTTGGACCATCGCAAGGCCGAGACCTGTGCCCTTGCTACCCTTCGTGGTGACGTAGGGCTCCAGCAGTCTTGAGCGATTTTTCTTTGGTAAACCGATCCCGTTGTCGATCACCTCGATCGTAACTCGGTCGCTCTGCGGCGTCACAATAATCTCGATGCGCCCGTTCCAGTCTTTTGGATTGCCAGCATCGCCTTTGGCCGCCTCGATTGCCTCGCTCGCATTCTTGATCAGATTGGTGATTGCACGAGTCATGAGGCGCCAATCGAAGGACATTTGCAACGGCTCATCGGGAAACTTCAACTCGTACTTGATGTCGGGATGTCCTTCGCGGAACAGCACCACAGGCTCCTGTACCGCTTGGCACAAATCATGGCGCGCCATCTCCGGTTTTGGCATGCGTGCAAACGCCGCGAACTCGTCGACCATGCTCTTGAGGTCGCCAACTTGGCGCTCGATCGTTGTTGTCAGCCGATCAAAGGTCTCTCGGTCGTGGGTGATGGACTTAGCATACTTCTTGCGCAAGCGCTCAGCTGCCAACTGGATGGGTGTCAACGGGTTCTTGATCTCGTGCGCAATGCGCTGAGCTACGTCTGCCCAAGCCGCGGTGCGCTGGGCGACCACGAGCTCTGTCACGTCATCGAAGGTCACGACCGAGCCGACGTCGCCGCTACCTTCACGTTCGCGCGTCGCTATAACCGCAAACGTGCGCGGATCGCCGCCGACCGCGAACGTGACCTCCACTTGCGCGCGGCCTTTGAGGTTCTGCTCGTGCCGCTGGTCGAGGATTGTGCCGAACATCGGTACGGCTTCCTTGAGCTTCTTGCCGACGAGGTCGCTTTCCTCCAGCCGAAGTAGATTTTCCGCCGCACGGCTGACGAGTGTGATGCGATCGCGGCTATCTAGTCCGATCACACCAGCAGAGACGCCTGAGAGCACGGCTTCCATGAAGTAACGCCGTTCGACCAATTGCTCGTTGGCTGTCACCAGCGCGTCGCGCTGGTGCTTCAGCTCACGCGTCATCGTATTGAACGTGTGCGACAGCCGGCGCAGATCCCCCTCCCCTCGCTTTTCAGGCAGTTCGACCATCAGATTGCCGGCCGACACTTGTAGTGCGGCGGCGATGAGGCGTCGAATGGGGGCCACGAAACGTCCCGCAAACCACATCCCGACCCAGATCGCAGCCAGCAGAGCTGTCATCGAGATCATGAGATACATGAGCCCGTGCGCCAGCTTCAAACCACCGCGTGCCTTTCTGAGGCGGTTGAACTCGTCGACGTTGCGCGCCGTGCGTTGTAGATAGCGAATGACTTTTGGGTTAACGGGGCGGGCCACGTAGAGGAATTTGCCCGGAAACTTCTCCAGCCTCGCGATTGCAGCCACTTCAAATCGCTTCTTTGTTGGCATGAGCAGCGGAACCTGCCCCTCAGCCGCGACGCGTAACGCGCCTATCGGCGGCTGCTCGTATTTGTACTTATCGCTGGCTGTCGTCTCGATGAGCGGACGCCCATCTGCGTCGATAACGTAAGCCACGGGCAGATCTCTCAGGCCTGCCTGCACCATGACCTGTTGCTGTAGCTGGCGCTTGTCGTCTCCGATCGCCTCGGCTGCGCGATCGAGATCCCGCGCCATGTTGACGATGTCTGTGCGGATCACCTGGCCGTGCTCGTCGAGGTAGGCGGTCGCGACTTGGCGCGAGCTGATAATGATTGAGCGCGTGCGGCTAGAGAACCAGCCGTCGAGAGACCGCGAGAAGGTGACAGTCGCAGCCACCGCCAGCACCAGGGCAGGCAGTGCGGCAATCAGGCTGAACAACGCGACGATGCGGATGTGAAGGCGCGCGCCGGGCACCTTCTCGCGCCAAGCACGCCCCAACCCAGCCATTTGCCAGGCCAGCATCGCGATCATCGCGAGGATGAGCACGACGTTGAAAAAGAGGACGACGAACACGATCTCGCCGCGTGGGGCGATGGGCGTGAGGCCTGTAAGGATGAAATAGGTTGCTAGCGCGGAAACAAGCGAAAGGACGACGACGCTCAGTCCAATCCAAAAAGCGCGATCGCCTGGATTAAGAGGCGAGCTCCCCTCTTCCAAGCTCTCACCATGCTGCGGTGCAACGTGGGCTGCCGGCATCGAATTCTGTCCCAGGAGCCGCAAGCGGCTTCTCACTTATCGGGCGCCGCGTTTTCGCGCACGGAACGCGACGGTCACCGTATCGAAACTGGACTGGCCCGACCCGATCACAATAAAGCTCCGGACCGTGACATTTTCGCGACGTGGCGGATGGGTAACGTGCCGGCACCACCAAGGCAAGCCCTTAAGCCCCCGGAAAAAATGATATTCCTGGTGATGAATCGCCTCAGATGCGGTCGACTCAAGGCTGGGGCGTGCGAAATACCCTGATGTCCAGGGCCCGAATACGTGAGCGCAACGTATTCCTGTTGAGCCCCAAAAGCTCTGCGGCCCGGATCTGGTTGCCCCGTGTCGCGGCCAGCGCGGCTGTCAACAGCGGCAGCTCCACTTGCCGGATCACGCGGTCGTAGAGCCCGGGGGGTGGAAGCTCTTTGCCGAAGCTTGCAAAGTAGCCAGACAGATATTGTTCGACCCGCTCGCTAAGATCTTTGGCTTCCGCGTTGCCTTGATCGCCCAACGAATTGGGCAGCGCCTCGGTCAATTCCTGGTCGACGATCTCTGTCGTGAGTATGTCTTGCGAGTGAAGGGCTGTGATACGGCGTATAAAATTTTCCAACTCGCGAATGTTGCCGTGCCATGGGTGGGCCTTGAGGCGCTCAATGGCGCCTGCCTCGATCGCCTTTTGACCAAGGCCCTCACGCGAAGCACCCCGGAGAAAGTGACGCACGAGATCGCCCACGTCCTCCAGCCGCTCGCGTAGGGGGGGAATGCGAATGGGCACGACGTTGAGTCGGTAAAACAGATCCTCGCGGAAGAGCCCATGCCGAATTTGCGATTTGAGATCGCGATGCGTTGCCGCGATGATGCGCACGTTGGTTTTGATCGGTGTGCGCCCCCCAACGGTCGTGTATTCGCCTTCCTGCAGGACGCGCAGTAAACGTGTTTGCGCCTCCATCGGCATGTCGCCAATTTCATCAAGGAATAGGGTGCCGCCTTCGGCCTGCTCGAAACGGCCTTGCGTGCGCGCCTGTGCGCCGGTGAACGCGCCTTTCTCGTGGCCAAACAGCTCGCTTTCCACCAGCTCGCGCGGTATCGCGGCCATGTTGATTGCAACGAATGGACCTTGGCGCCGCCGGCCGTAATCGTGCAGCACGCGTGCAACCAGCTCTTTGCCGGTGCCGCTTTCGCCATTGATCATCACCGTGAGATCGGTCTGCGTCAGCCGGGCGAGGACACGATAGATTTCCTGCATGGCAGGCGAGCGGCCAATCAGGGGCAAATCCTCGCTCTCAATTTCCTGGGACGATCGCACCGGGCGGCGGCCGGGCTCCGTCAACGCGCGTCCGACGACAGCCACCATCTCGTTGAGGTCGAAGGGTTTGGGAAGATATTCATAAGCGCCCGCCTCGGTGGCCTTCAGCGCGGTCATCAATGTGTTCTGCGCGCTCATCACAATGATGGGCAGATCAGGACGTATCTTCTTGATACGCGGAATGAGATCAAAGGCGTTTTCATCAGGCATCACCACGTCGGTCAGCACGACGTCACCTTCGCCCTGGCTCACCCAATTCCACAAAGTCGAGGCGTTTCCAGTCGCGCGTGGAGCGTATCCGGCGCGCGCTAATGCCTGATTGAGTACCGTACGGATGGCGGTGTCATCGTCGGCGATAAGTATGGTTCCACGGGCCATAATGCTACCTCAAGCTGGAACGGGATTTGGGGTTCGGCTTGCTATCCTGCATGGGCAGCAAGACGCGGAATATCGTGCGCTCAGGATCGCTGTCGAACTCGACGATGCCCCCGTGATCGCCGATTATTTTTGCAACCAACGCCAGTCCAAGCCCGGTCCCCGTCCGTTTTGTCGTCACGAAGGGATCGAAAAGGTTGCTTTTGAGATGTTCAGGGATGCCAGAACCATTGTCCTCGATTTGGATCATGAGCGGCAGGCCAATGCGCTTGCCTGAACCCGGCACCGAAAGCCGCACGCCCGGCCGGAAAGACGTCTGCATGACGATGCGGCCGGGAGTCTTGTTATCGCCAAGGGCCTCGACGGCGTTCTTCATCAGGTTCAAGAACGCTTGCACGAGCTTATCGCGATTGCCGGGTACCGGCGGAAGCGAGGGATCGTAATCTTCCAAAAAGCGGATGCCGCGGCCTGCGCCGGTCTCGCACAACCGCCGGACGTGATCGAGCACATCATGAATGTTGACCGGCTCGATTGTGAGCGGGCGCTCGTCGCCGAACACCTCCATCCGGTCCACCAATTTGCGGATGCGATCGGTTTCCGAGCAGATGAGTTGCGTCAGGGAGCGATCCTGATCCGAAATCCCCCTGCTCCAAAAGCTGGGCCGCGCCGCGGATGCCAGAAAGCGGGTTCTTGATCTCATGGGCCAGAACCGCGGCAAGCCCTGAAACGGAACGCGCGGCGGCGCGGTGGGTCAGCTGACGCTCTATCATTAGCGCCATGTTGCGCTGTTGGAGCATCAGCACGATGAGGTCAGATTGATCGGGCAGCGGACCGCTGTAAACGTCGGCAAGCTCGGGACTGGAGAATTTCGGCGTCGTGACCTCGACGCCATATTCGTTGACTGTCGAGCCGGAGCGGCGCACCTGGTCGACAAGCGCCATCAGCGGGCAACCGAAGGCGACAACTTCATCGAGCCGCATTCGTTTCAATACCACGATGCCGGTCGAGAAGAATGCTTCCGCGGCGGCGTTCGCGTAGACAATACGATTGTCGGGCGCGAGCACGAGGATGGGATGGGGCAGCGCGGCGAGCAGCAAATCGTGCTCAACCGGACGGCGCGGCGTCGGGGGGAGCTTTGTGGTCGTGGCGGGCTGCGTCATGCCGCTTCCTTCCGCGTCTCCTCATAGAATTCATCGAGGCCGCAAAGTACGCGCTGGGCATTTTCGTCGGTGCACAGCCGCCGGCGCCAGGCCTTTACCATCTGCGCCGTTCGCCCACTCGTCTCCAAGTACCAGCCGATGTGCTTGCGCGCGTTACGCAGGCCCAAGCCCGTTCCGTAGTGCGACAGCATGGCTTCCACGTGCTCACGCGCGATACGCGCTTGTTCGCTAAGTGGCGGCACGCCACCATCGCGTCCCGTTGCAAGGAACTGCGCAATGCGTCCAGGCAACCAGGGCGCGCCGCAGGCCCCTCGCCCAACCATGACACCAGCGGCACCGGAAGCGTCCAGCGCATCCTTGGCATCGCCAAGCGTACGGATGTCGCCGTTGACGATGACAGGGATAGAGACGGCGTCCACGACCTCGCGAACGGCACCCCAATCGGCGCGGCCTTTGAAGAACTGGCAACGTGTGCGTCCGTGCACCGTGATGAGCTTGATGCCAGCGTCTTCGGCGCGACGCGCAAGCTCTGGCGCATTGCGCGTCTTGTCGTCCCAGCCCAAACGCATCTTGAGCGTGACGGGAACGCGGACAGCGCCGACGATCGCCTCAATCAACGACAGCGCGTGAGCGACTTTCCGCATCAGCGCGCTACCAGCAAGTTTGCCGGTGACCTGACGCGACGGGCATCCCATATTTATATCGATGATGTCGGCACCAAGGGCCTCAGCGATGCGCGCGCCCTCCTGCATCCAGTACGTCTCATGCCCAGCGAGCTGGATGACGAAGGGGGCTAGGTCCCGGCCTTCAGCACGACGCAGAACGTCGGGGCGCTTGCGCACAAGGTCCTCGCTCGCCACCATCTCCGAAACGACAAGGCCGGCACCAAGCCGATGCGCGAGGCGGCGGAACGGCAAGTCGGTCACGCCCGACATCGGCGCCAGCAGGACGCCGCCTGGCACACTTTGTGAGCCGATCTGGATCGTGCCACCGTAGAATGTCATCATGTTTGCCTATAAAATAGGCACCCCAATGAACTGCCCGTCATTTGAGCAGAATAGGGCGAACGTCTCCATGTCGCAAGCGCGAAAGCGTTCGTCCCCAATTGCTGTTTGGGCTCCGCATGTCTAAGCAGGCCCCAGGTTCTCTACGGCGTGAATGGCGATGAATTCGACAGCAGCGGTAATTGTGGCGGCAGGGCGTGGCGAGCGCGCAGGCGGCAATGCCCATGTTCCCAAGCAATATCGACCTCTTGGCGGTATGCCTGTGTTGGCGCATTCGCTGTGCGCCCTGGCGCGTAGCCCACAGATCGGCGCAATCCAGGTCGTCATTCATCCCGATGACCGGAGGCTTTATGACGCGGCCGTTGCCCCTTATTCGGATCGAGTGGTGGAGCCCGTTGCGGGCGGAAACAGCCGTCAGGAATCGGTCCGCCTTGGGCTTGAGGCCCTGGAGGCAAGCAAACCCCATCGTGTGCTGATCCACGATGCCGCCCGCCCCTTCCTATCCCCAGATCTTATCGCACGGCTCCTTACTGCGCTTGAGAGCACGCCAGGAGCCATCGCGGCCGTACCTGTCGCTGATACACTGAAGCGCGCCGCGAAGGACGGCACGATCACCCAGACCATAGACCGTGCAAACCTCTGGCGCGCACAGACGCCGCAAGCCTTTCGCTTCACAGCAATCCTCGATGCCCACCGCCGCGCCCTAGAGGCCGGCAAGAGCGGATTCACGGACGACGCAGCTATCGCCGAATGGGCCGGCCTAAGCGTTCAGCTTGTGCCAGCCTCCAGCAACAACGTGAAGCTGACGACCGCTGAGGACTTTGCCCTTGCTGAGCGTCTGTTGACGCCGGCCCCTTCCCCGCTCGAAACACGAAACGGCACGGGCTTTGACGTCCACGCGTTCGCAGCAGGTGATCACGTATGGCTATGCGGGGTGAAGGTTGCTCATTCGCATCGTCTTGAGGGTCATTCCGATGCGGACGTGGGACTTCATGCCCTAACCGACGCCATCCTCGGCGCCATCGGAGACGGTGACATCGGAGAACATTTTCCACCCTCCGATCCAGCCTGGCGGGGCGCAAGTTCGCGCCATTTTATCGAAGACGCCGCGGCGCGCGTACGTAAGCTTGGCGGGCGTATCTCGAACGTCGATGTGACACTGATTTGCGAAGCGCCCAAGGTCGGCCCGCATCGCTTGGCCATGCGCCAAGCCATTGCTACCTTTCTGGAAATTGATATCGGGCGCGTCGGCGTCAAGGCCACGACGACGGAAGGGCTTGGCCTCGTTGGGCGGCGCGAGGGCATTGCGGCCATGGCCAGCGCCACCGTTCTCCTGCCCAACTGATTCGATTCGTCTCAAATTATGCGTGCCGTGTGCGTTGACCCGCGCAACAGAATCGCGGCATCAAGTAACGAGGGGTTGTATGACCACGAACGAATTCGGGGGCCGCTAATGAATGTCATGACGCAAACGCTGGAGCGCAAACCAGCAGAGATGGCCAGTATTGCGGACATCGCTGAGACAACTGCGGGGGCGTGTCTTGCGACGCGCGTTCGCCAACTGTCACGCATTATCACGCGTGTCTACGACGATGCCATGCGCCCGCTGGGCATCACGGCGAGCCAATACACGCTGCTCGCTCAACTTGCTGCTCGCGACAGCATAACCGCTGTTGAGATTGGCCATGAGCTCGACATCGAGAAGTCGACACTATCGCGCAACCTGAAGCGCCTTCTGGGGCTGGGCCATATCATCATGGATCCGCCCGCCGGGCGCCGTGGCCGTGGGTTGCACTTGACCCCCAAAGGCCAAGCGATCTTGAAGGATGCCTTCCCGATTTGGCAGGACGCGCAGACGCGCGCCGTCTCAGCTATGGGGGCTGAGAGCCGTAACGTGCTTGATGGTCTCTTGAGCCAGGCCGAGAAGCTAGTTGCTGTTTGACGGCGCCAACCGGTCACGCGAAGATTAGGGAACGCGCAATTTGCCGTTCCCTGGTCTGCCGTACCGCATGAGCACATTTTTTCCTGACGACCTTCTCCGCGATGCTGAAGCTCTGCTCTCAGAGTTGCAGCGCCGTTCACTCTCGCTTGCAATCGCTGAGAGTTGCACGGGTGGTCTCGTCTGTGGATTGCTGACCGAGATACCCGGTTCGTCCGCCGTTCTGGAGCGCGGCTTTGTCACCCCTTCGGACGCCGCTACATCGGAACTGCTGGGTATCGATCCCGTGCTCATTACACGCCATGGCGCTGTGAGCGAGGACGTGGCACGCGCGATGGCCGAAGGGGCGGCTGCACGCGCCCCGGTCGATATCGCGATCTCGGTGACCGGCATCGCAGGACCTGATGGCGGGAGCGCGGAGAAGCCGGTTGGCCTCGTCTACGTTGCTGGAACCTGGATCGGATCGGCAACACTCTGTCATGAATACCGCTTTGGAAATTTAGGCCGGCGCCCCATTCGTCTTGCCAGTGTGCGGGAGGCCGTTGCTATGGTGCGGACCGTGATGGCCCAAGGTCCGCCTAGAGCCTGATCGTTTCACTTGGAATGGCTCAAGTGCGTTCAAGTGAAACGATCAGGCTCTGGAGATCGCCAAGTGCCGACTTGCTACTTGGTGGGGTTGGCAATCTGCGCCGTCGCCGCCGGAACTGCGTAAAGTGTGCGCGCACGCTCCTCGAAGGCGTTAGCAAACTTGCGCACCGCCTTATCGAACACGGACCCTATGAGCAACGCCAGCATGGTGGAGCGGAATTCGTACGTAATGGAAAAGAGGACTTCTGATCCGCCCGCGACGTCGCGAAAGTGCCACTGGTTCTCTAAATGGGAAAAGGGGCCATCCAGATAAGCAACGATGATCTCTCCCTCGTCAGGGCGCAACGTCACGCGGCTCGTAAAGGACTCAGCTATTGCGTGATAGCCGATCGCCATAGTTGCCACGAGTTCGGTTTCTGCACCCCTCTTCTCGCGCGAGCGCACATCGAGGCTCTCACATAACGGCAGAAACTCCGGATAGCGCTCAACGTCGGCCACCACCGCGAACATTTGTTCGGCGCTAAATGGCACGCGCCGCGTGGTCTGGAATTTATGCACGGGGAGCTCCGTTTTGTATCAAGTCACCCGCCGCGCTGCCGTGAGGCGCTCGAAGTCCTCGCCGGCATGATAGGACGAGCGTGTCAAAGGGCTCGCCGCTACGAGCAGAAATCCTTTAGCGACGCCAATGCGACGCAGCGCATCGAACTCATCGGGCGGCACGAAGCGCTGCACTTGGGCATGGCGGCGGCTGGGTTGCAGGTACTGTCCTATGGTGAGGAAATCGACGCCCGCGGAGCGTAGGTCGTCCATCACCTGCATTATCTCCTCGCGCATTTCACCTAGGCCAACCATGATCCCTGACTTCGTGAAGAGTCGCCGATCCATCTCTTTTGCGCGCTGTAACAGGCGCAGCGAATGGAAATAGCGCGCGCCGGGCCGGATGGATAGATAAAGGCGCGGCACCGTTTCGAGATTGTGATTGAACACATTGGGAGCTGCATCGATGACGGTCTCAAGCGCACCCTCTTTGCGCAAAAAGTCCGGTGTCAGGACCTCGATCGTTGCCGTCGGCAGCGCGGTTCGGATGGCGGTGATCACACGGGCGAAGTGATGAGCTCCCCCATCGGTGAGATCGTCGCGATCGACCGATGTTATGACCACGTGCTTGAGGCCCAACTCTTGGACCGCTCTTGCGACGTTATCAGGCTCGCTGGGATCGAGAGGACGCGGCAGGCCTGTCCGCACATTGCAAAAGGCGCAGGCCCGCGTGCAGGTGTCGCCCATGATCATGATGGTCGCGTGGCGCTTTTCCCAACACTCGCCAATGTTAGGGCACCCGGCTTCCTCGCATACGGTATGCAGACCGTGGGCGCGAACGATGCGCGCTGTCTCCGCGTGCGCTGGGGAGCCCGGCGCCTTCACGCGGATCCACGCAGGCTTGACCGGGCGCACCATGCCCACCATGGCAGCTCCCGAACTCTTCGCATCCATTTTGGCGGGGAGGTTTTCCATTCATGCTCCAAGCAGCAGGCAAGCCGCATTTTCAACCACTAACGTGGCCCGCGCTATCGTGCCAATCAAGCCCAACCCGTTCGGCCGTTTTATGCTAGCGCGCAATGATGCGCGCCAGAATGACTATGACGATAGCGCCGATGGTCGAGACCACGACCTGATCGCCGAATTCGGACCCGGTGGTGAAGGGCAGATTAAGCAGGTTCGCGCGAACCATGGCGCCGCCGATGTAGGCACCTATGATCCCGACGAACATGTTGCGGAGCAGCCCTCCGCCACCCAGAATCAGCCCGGCGATCCAACCGGCAATGAGGCCGTTGAGCGCCATGACGATCCACGGCCAGTAAGCTGAGTAGTCTTCCATCGCGCGCCAATCCCCTCTTGAAGTGCTGGTTTGTGTTCTTGTTACGCGATGAGGCGCGCCAGAATGATGATTACGATGGCGCCAACCGAAGCCGTGACGATTTGCGATGCGATGCGGTTTTTGATCCCCAGATTGATGCCCAGCACATCGAATAGATAGCCACCAACGAAAGCGCCGATCACGCCCGTGATGAGATATCGCACCAGCCCGCTGCCGCCGACGACTAATGAAGCGATGAAGCCAGCTGCAATACCGATGATGAGGAAAGTGATCAGAGCGCGTGTTTCGATGTTCATGGTTGTTCCTCCCCTAAGGTTCTAAGCCGCAACGTGAGGTCGAAATCAGCGGCCGGCAGCCGGTGGGATATGAATGGCCCGGCCGTAAGCAGCCAGCACGCTCTCATACATCATCTCCGATAGTGTGGGATGTGGGAAGACCGTACGCATGAGATCTTCCTCGGTGGCTTCAAGTTGCATCGCAATAACAAAGCCCTGGATCAGCTCGGTCACCTCGACGCCAACACCGGCGAGCTGATCGGTGCGCATATGGTTGGC
>PVMK01189060.1_pt1 | contig 19229 bp, 29 predicted proteins | sample 1853481 | NCBI WGS metagenome assembly PVMK01 (sample SAMN08533507, study PRJNA380276) | Marine sediment metagenome, whole genome shotgun sequencing project. | reverse complement strand
AGACCAAAGTTGGTCATGTCCCAACCCTCGCTTGGCATCGTCCAGTTTTCACCAGCAAAGTGAAATATTTTTGCAGCATCGGCAATAGTGCGTGGATCGTATTTTACTTCGCGTGGATTTATTGAATAAACCACATCACAGTTTTTCTTATCAATTGGTATTTTTATATCAGGGATTATCAAACTCACTTTGTAGTTCCTCTTCCATCCATTCAAGAGTTTCGAGATAGTCTTCCTTTAATACTCCCATCTGGTTTCCGATTTCCCACTGGTCTTTACTAACAACAGCAACCCCTTCGGGCATAACTCCTACTGAAACGAGCAGACCGCGAGCCATCCTGTTGAAGGTTGCAAAATCTACACCCATAGGACAATTGATTGTGCAGCGACGGCAATTTGTACACTTACCAAAAACAACATCTTTCAGTTCTTCCAGCTCTTCATCGGTAAATAAGCTTTTAGATTTAACCCACCACGGGAACACACGACCTGTCCAATCATAGTGCCGTTTAAAAATCTTTCTTATCTGATCAGCTTTATAAACAGGGAGCGTAGGTAGGATCACCAGGATTAGAGAGAACATAATGACAAGAATCTACACACATTCCACAATGTACACAACCGGCTAAGGATGTAACCATCTGTCGATTTAATTTGGTGCCCATCCGTTCAATAACTTTTTCTGCCTTATGAGAACGCTTATTACTTCCCATATTCTACTCCTCCTTTTTTAACTACTCGCCTGATTGGATAAACGCCGCGGTGTCCCATACTTTTTCCAAACCAATATCTGGCAAATGGATAATACAGGTAATGTGAGATCTTACTAAACGGAACGTAGATAAGAAAGAATGCTGTTAGAAAAAAGTAAGTTATAAGAACACCCTCACCTTGCTGGTACTGGTTGGGTACAGCAAAAAAAGCAAATGCAAACCATACTGTTAGTAAGATTACTGAAAAGTAATCATCAGGAGAGCTTATTGCCCGAACATAAATATTTGTCATGCGCCGGATAAGCCGATAGCAGCCAACAACAAAAGCAGCCCCAATAAAAACCTGGAGAATTGTAATAGGATTGTGTTATCTAAAAGCAAAGATGGTGCATAAGGGATAATAAATGAAAGAAGAATAGCTAGCGTTACTCCAATGTGGAAAATTATAAACTGTACGTAAAAGAATGGTTTTGTTCGTGTGCTTTCCATTGCCCATGGCATTGCAACAGTAGCCCATGAATAAATAATCCCTTTTCGGGGAGTTGTGTCAGTCGCACCGGTTGGCGCTTGCCGTTCGCGACCACCCTTGAAACTGAACAGCCACCTGATTCGTAAAGTGTAAACAATTGCCATAATAACTAAGGCAGCTTCCTGCAGAGTGTGCTCGGAAAAATGTAATAATTCACTCATAGTTTATTCCTTAACTTCTTCCTTTTCTTTCCAAACTTTTTGAAAAGCATTGTACTCCCGTTGATCCATAAGACATATTACAACTTTTTCTAAAAGCAGTATTGCCGGCTAAATGTTTTTTTATAACTTCAAACATAACACGCGCAGATAACTCTAAAGGGAATACCATAAAAACCTGTTCCCATAGCGGAAAGCATATCCCGCGGATCTGTTTTTCTTCTGCTATTCTAAGAACATTCTGCATAGTTGTAATTAACTTTTCCTCAATATCACTTTCCTGGAAACGTGGACCAACAGCATGGATGATATATTTCGATTTCAATTCACCAGCAGATGTAATAACAGCTTCACCCATGGAAATTGTTTCGAATGTTTTCAACTCCTCCTGGATTGAACTACCTCCGCGCACGGTTATTGAGTTACCAAAGCCGGAGCCTAATACAAGATCATGCTGTGCATAATAAACGATGGCTTCTATGTCCATCATAATTATATCACCTTTTTCAAGGTGTATTACTGAATTTTTGTTCAAGGTTTCTAACATATCAACTCTGTTAAGATTGTAATAATTTATCCACAGTAACTATTTATCATCTTTTATAAATGTTAACTGTTTAGATTTGTTAAAAATTAATTAAGTAAAGAAGGAAAATCAATTGACAAATTATGTTTTGTACTCTATATGTTGTGCCTTAGTTACAGATAATCGTAAAGCTAAAGATGACATTGAAAAGTACGATAAGTTATTTTATAGGAATGTGTAATGACCTGACAGCAAGCTCTATAACAAAAGTTCGCATCTCCTCACTATCCAGAGGAAGATCTAATGGTTGTGGCATTGTGCCGCAATTAAAATTTGTAAAGTGTGTTTCATGAGGATGCTGGAGATATAAAGAAAGCCGGCTAAAACCAATAGGAAGAGGGGCAAGCATCCACCACGCAATCCAACCGTTAATAATCGGATAAGGATCATAATGTATCAGATGAAATTTTTCAAACCTCTTGTGAAATGCTGCAAGCAATCCTTCAAAACGGGTTTCGTATTTCATTCTAATTCTTTCGGAAAGTCTATTAATAAACGCATCCTGGGAATCTAAAACAATATCCTTCATTTTTTTATCTTTAAAAATTACCAGATAATTATGAAGATTATATGAACGATTGGATTTATGAGCATTTATTGCTTCTAAAATTAACTTCCTGTTATCGATTGAATGGTACAATTTGTTTTTCAAGTCTTTATCGTAATGAACCCTTGTGAAATTACTATATACAGATGCATAAGGAAAAACAATTTTTAATGAAGCTTCAATTACTTTTGATCCATATGACATAAAGGTGGGACAGATAATTCCCCTGCAATTAATCCTGTCTAACAGACGCACCCATACATCAAGCGATTCTCGTTTCCCGATTTCGAAACCAAGTACAACTGTTGATAAAGCATCAATAGCCATTCCCAGGAACATACAATTCTCATCATCATCTTCTGATGCACAGTTAAATTTTGTACCAACTAAATGTATTAATCGTGATTCGTGTTCCTGTGAACATGCATCAAGATAGTCTTCCCAATTTGCACAATCTAATAAATACTTTCTGATTTTTTGGTTAACCTTGAAGGAGAGTTTGGATAGATCGACCGAAGATCGCGGTAGGATAAACCGCCTAAATATGCTTCTGTTAACGCACCAAAATCTGGAATTTGTTCTTCTATTTTGGTTTGGACCCAGGTCTTCTGGCAATTCCGGCATCGGTAACGCTGATTGTTTGTGGAAGTCCGTCCATGTTTTATTATTCTTAAACTATTACAGAACGGACATCTGACTTCCGGAATTTTTCCCATTGTTTCTTAAAATTATCTAATTTTATGAATTTAAACTTAATAAAATAATAGTTGGTATTAACAACTAATTGGGAGAATTCCGTAAAATATTTGTTGTTAATGCCTTTTAGCTGAAGTCTGTGACTTCAATATGGAATAAAATATTCAAAACCTAAGTTGTAATAAACCAAAGTTGGAAGAGATTCAGTACTTACTGATGAATGGATTAGTATACTTAAATAAAAGTAATAAGTAACTTTGATCAAAAATATTTCTCTTATCAATTTATGAGAATGTTTATTGCTTAAGATTTCTGCTCAAGCAATATTCTTCATCAAACAAAACTGATTGAAAAATATATACATGACTTGATATTAAAATTCATAATAATGCTTGACCTAATAATAAAAAAAATGTTCAACCTCTCCTTTCACTTACACATTTCGCATACAACACATAGAATACAAAACATAATTTCTAATTGATTTTACTATAGTGCTTAATTAATTTTCGTTCGTCTACTTACAATAGATTTTAAAAGGCGGATAAATTATGAGCATAAGAAAAAGAACTTACAAGCTTGAAGATTTGTCTCTTCAATGGGAAGGGCTTTTTCTATCACTACTCACCTTTGGGCTATTTATTGGGTTTGATATACCGGACAGGGGATTGATAGCAGATGTTTGGACTAATATCTCCTGCTCTTCGATAACAATTTCAAATTGATTAAAACTATATCTGGTATCGATCCGTTAATGTTAACGAGCCTTCTTGTAACGATGATTATTGTTTTTAAAAATAGGAAATCTTTAATGAATTTAGATAATAAATATTCATAACTCTTAAAATTAAAGGAGTCAAAATGGCTAATGGAAATGGTAAAACACCACAATTAGATGAACTTGAAAAGGGCCCATGGCCTAGTTTCGTAAAAGAAATTAAAAAGGAGGCTGAAAAAAATCCGATGGCAAAGGATTTATTGGGTCAGCTTGAACGTTCATATGAAGAAAAGATTGGACACTGGAAACATGGAGGTATAGTCGGAGTTCTGGGATATGGCGGAGGAGTTATTGGAAGATATTCAGATTTACCCGAAGACTTTCCAAATGTTTCACATTTTCATACTCTGCGTGTAAATCAACCGGCAGGATGGTTTTATACTTCAGATGCCTTAAGAACATTATGTGATATTTGGGAAGAACATGGTTCAGGTTTAACCAACATGCACGGTTCTACCGGTGATATAATTTTCTTGGGAACAAGAACAGAAGAATTAGAACCGATCTTTGAGAAACTAACTAAAGCAGGTTTCGATCTTGGTGGTTCCGGATCTGATGTTAGAACCCCAAGCTGTTGTTGTGGAGAAGCCAGATGCGAATGGGCTTGCTACGACACAATGGCACTAACTCATCACTTAACAATGCACTACCAGGATGAACTTCACAGACCAGCTTTTCCATATAAATGGAAATTTAAAATGTCTGGCTGTCCTAACGATTGTGTTGCTTCTATTGCTAGAGCCGATATGTCTATAATCGGAGTATGGCGCGATGCCATAAGGATGGATAATAAAGCTGTTACAGAGTATGCAAAATCGGGAATGAACATCGAGAGAGATGTTGTTGGTAATTGCCCGGCTAAATGTATGGAATGGGATGGAGAAAAGTTAAAGATTGATAATAAAGCATGCAGAAAATGTATGCATTGTATAAATGTTATGCCAAAAGCGCTTCGCCCCGGGTAAAGACAAAGGCGCAACAATTCTTATCGGATCCAAGGCGCCTATTGTTGAAGGTGCTTTACTATCCTCGGTTCTCGTTCCTTTCATCAAACTTGAACCACCTTATACTGAACTGATCGAATTGGTTGATGCAATACACGATATATGGGCAGAGGAAGGAAAGAATAGAGAAAGAGTAGGTGAATTTATTCAAAGAGTAGGACTTGGTAATTTCCTTGAGGCAATTGGAGTCGAACCGGTTCCTGAAATGGTTGCTCATCCGAGGGAGAATCCATACGTATTTTATGAAGAATATTTTGAAGAAGATGACGAAGAAGAATCTGAAGAAGAAAGCTGATTTTTATTATCAATTAAATAACTAAAAAGTTTTTAAAGAAAATTAAATAAGGAATAAAAAAATGGCTGTAGATAAAAAGAAACGAATCACTGATATAGGTCCTCCACATTATGAAAAATTCTTACCTCCAATTATTAAGGAAAATTACGGTAAATGGAAGTATCACGAAATTCTAAAACCGGGCGTAATGGTTCATGTTTCAGAAACTGATGCAAAATTGTATTCAGTTCGTGCAAGCTCACCACGATTAATTGGTATAGATAAAATAAGGTTGTATGCTGACTTAGCAGATAAATATTGCGATGGTCACCTGAGGTTTACGAGTCGTAATAATGTAGAATTTCTGTTAACTGATAAATCAAAAATCGATCCTTTAATTGAAGATTTAAAGGAAGCCGGACACCCGGTTGGTGGTATGGGAAATTCAATCTCGAATATTGTTCATACACAGGGATGGGTACATTGCCATTCAGCCGCTACTGATGCATCCGGTATCGTTAAATCGGTAATGGATGAATTAATTGAATATTTTACTGAAATGAAGCTGCCGGCTAAGCTTCGTGTTGCTTTAGCATGCTGCTTAAATATGTGTGGTGCAGTGCATTGCTCCGATATTGCAATATTAGGAATCCATAGACGTCCACCAAAAACCAATCTTGGTAAATTAAATACGATGTGTGAAATTCCTATGGTAGTTTCATCCTGCCCGACTGCGGCAATTAAACCTTCTACCTACGATGGCAAACCATCGGTTGAAGTTATAGAAGAGCGCTGTATGTTCTGTGCTAACTGTTATACGGTTTGTCCCGCAATGCCATTGAATGATCCGTTAAATGATGGTGTTTCTATCTGGGTTGGAGGAAAGGTTTCCAATGCAAGAAGTGAACCTATGTTCTCAAAATTAGCAATTCCGTTTATACCAAACAATCCGCCAAGATGGCCGGAAGTTGTTGATGCAGTTAAGAACCTGGTAGAAATATGGGCAGCGAATGCAAATCCGTATGAAAGAATGGGTGAATGGGTAAACCGAATTGGATGGCCGCGGTTCTTCCAGATGACTGGAATAGAATTCCAGAAAGAACATATTGATGACTTTAAACATGCAGGTTTAACTTTTAAACGATCTGTACAATTAACTCATTAAAGGAGATAGAAATGGCTGATCAAGTAAATGTAGATGAAGTTGCCGATGCAATGTATAAGATGATAAAAGATAGTATGGGCCAAAAAAAATGGAAAGCAACCGACTTAACTAAAGCAGTGATTGAATTGTTTGGCGCAGATAAATGCGATAAAAAGCTGGCCAAATTAGCTATCAGAGAATTAGTAGAATCCGAAAAGATGCGTCTATACATATTTTGGAGGCAGCTTTATAGAGATCCCTCATAAAGAAGGTGCTGCAAATTAGTTGCATTTTGTAAAACTGATTATAGATAGAATAAATGTTCTCTAATAGTTATCCAAGAATAGTAATCAGCGGCTTAGCGGGTGATTCCGGCAAGACAATAGTATCCTGTGGGCTGCTTGCCTATTTAAAGCAGAAGGGAATGAACATTTCCAGCTTTAAAAAAGGACCCTGATTATATTGATTCTGCCTGGCTTAGTCTGGCTTCCGGAAGCCAGCCAGGAACCTGGATACCTACTTGATGGGCTTTCCAACTGTTAAAAAATCTTTCTTGAAAAATACTGTTGATAATGAGATCAGCATAATTGAAGGAAACAGGGGGCTCTTTGATGGCGGTGCTAATCAAGGCACTCATAGTACAGCCGAACTTGCAAAGTTACTTCAAGCTCCTGTTATAATTGTTCAAAACATTTCTAAAGTTACCAGGACTGCAGCAGCATCAATTCTTGGTTGCACAAAGCTAGACCCAGATTTGAATATTGCCGGAGTTATCCTTAACCAGGTTGCGGGAGAAAGACATGGAAAAGTTGCCAGGAAAGCTATCGAAGAGATAACAGGAATTCCGGTTATTGGATTGATACCACGGTTGCCGGATAGTTATGTTTTACCATCAAGGCATTTAGGTCTGATTACACCGGATGAGTATGACAAAAAATCGTTTATACTTGAAGACTTAAGAAAAGTTATAGAAGAATATGTCGATATATCAAAAATTTTAGAAATTGCCGGCAGTGCACCTTTACTTGAAGATGAAGATCCTGAAGTTTACAGTCAAGAATTTCCCTCGGATAAAGAGAAAGTAAAGATAGGTTACTTTAAAGATCAGGCATTCTCTTTTTATTATCCTGAAAATATAGAGAGTCTAAGTGCAGCCGGCGCAGAATTAATTCCTATCTCTGCAATTCATAATAACGATTTAGAAAATTTAGATGCACTTTATATAGGTGGTGGATTTCCTGAAACAAACTTAACCAACCTTACACTAAACCATGAGATGATAGTTTCTTTAAAACAATTGGCGGAAGATGGTTTGCCTATTTACGCTGAGTGTGGTGGATTGATGTACCTGGCAAAAGAGATTGAATGGAAAGAAAGAAAGCATGAACTCTCCGGTATTCTTCCTATTAAGATAAGAATGTATGATAAACCCCAGGGTCATGGCTATTGCGAAGCTACTGTTGATAATGATAATCCGTTTTATGAAAAAGGGACCATTCTAAAAGGGCACGAGTTCCATTATTCAAAAATATATGAATACGATCCAGATCTTAAAAGCTCCCTTTCAATTACTCGTGGTGTTGGGTGTTTTAATAAACGCGACGGGTTGATTTACAAAAATGTATTTGCAAGTTACATCCATATCCATGCTTTAGCTACACCGGAATGGGTAAATGGGATGATTACAAGTGCAGCAGATTATCAAGAGTTAAAAAAATCTAAAATATTAATTGAAGGATAAAAAAATGGCTAAACAAAAAGAACTAAATGAAAACCTGGTTAAAACTCTGAAGAAGTGGCAAAAGATTGAAGATGAATCAGTGAAATCAACATCAGCTATTATTGCTAAAACTAAAAATCCTATCGTTCGCCAGATTATGGAAATTATTAAACAGGATTCGGCGATGCATAAAAAAGTGCAGCAGGTAATTATAGATAGTTTTGAAAAAAAAGCTATCAATTTAGAGCCTGACGAATTAAGTGATATTTGGGGAATGGTAGAGGATCATATTGAGTTAGAAAAAGAAACTGTAAAGTTAGCTGAAGAGTCTAGAAAAAACAGCAATAATTTTATTGTTAGATATTTACTTGGTTACCTGATGACTGATGAACAAAAACACAACGATCTTTTACAGCAAATGGAAGATATTAAAAGAGGAATGTATCCTTACGCTGGATAACATTTATTTATTTCAATTTAAAAGCTATCCTGCATAATAAAGTATTAAGGAGCAATTAGATGCCGAAAATTGTAAAGAAAAAGAAAAAAGGTTTAGGAGGATTGCGAGGTTCGAGCGTTGGAGGATCTTCTCTGGAATCTTCACCACTACGCCCGGTATTTGTAGAGAAAACAGCACCGTGTAAAAATAACTGTCCAAGTGGAAATAAAATAAGAGAGATCATTACCACTATCAGTCAAACTGAAGGTGCGGAAAGAACGAATCACGAATCCTTTGAAAAAGCGTGGAATATACTAACTGAAACAAGTCCGTTCCCTTCGGTATGCGGCAGAGTATGTCCTCATCCCTGTGAAGATGATTGCAACAGAAATGAAAAAGAAGGTGCAGTAGGAATTAATAACATTGAACGGTTTCTAGGTGATTATGCAATAGAGAACAACTTCCAATTTAAACGGTTAACAGAAGAAACACATCCTGAAAAAATAGCTGTAATAGGTGCCGGTCCTGCAGGTCTTTCTTGTGCTTACCAGCTTGTTAGGAGAGGTTATAAAGTAACGGTTTTCGAAGCTTTTAGTAAAGCGGGTGGAATGTTAAGATATGGAATACCGGATTACCGGCTTCCCACCGAAATTCTCGATAAAGAAATTGGGAGGATAGAGGATTTTGGTGTTGAGATTAAATGCAATCATATAATTGGGAAAGACACTCCATACGAAGATTTGCAGAAAAACTACCATGCAATATTTGTTGGAATTGGAGCCCACAAAGGTAAATTACTCGGAATTCCCAAATGAAGATGCCTCAAATGTATTTACCGGAACCGAGTTCTTAAATAAAATTAACTCCGGCGAAACAATTGAAGTTGGAGATAAAGTTCTTGTTGTTGGCGGCGGCGATACTGCAATTGACGCTGCACGTATTTCAAGAAGACTTGGAGCTGAAGTTACAGTTGTTTACCGAAGAACAAGAAAAGAAATGCCCGCAATTGAAGAAGAAATTGTTGGTGCTGAAGAAGAAGGTGTCAAACTGGAATTTCTGGCTGCTCCTATTGAATTTGAAAAAAGACGGCGAGCTTATAACAAAACTGAAATGCCAGAAAATGGAATTAGGTGAACCTGATGATTCTGGTAGAAGAAGACCTGTTCCAATTGCTGATGAATTCTTTTATATCGATACATCAACTGTTATTTCTGCAATAAGCCAGGAGCCGGACTTTACAGATTTAGAAAATCTTCATGAAGGAAAAGACTGGATAAAGACTGATGAAAATGGATTGACTAAAGAACCCAATACTTATGCCGGCGGTGATAATATTGAACTTGGTTTAGCAACCATTGCAATATTCCAGGGAAGAAAAGCAGCCGAAACAATTCATAACCGTTTCCGCAATATTGAACCGGAACCTGTTAAAGAACAACCTGTAATCACTCACGATAAAATGGTCTTAAGTTATTACGAAAGTAAAGCAAGAAACGAAGCGTTTGAAATACCAGCTGATGATAGATTGAAAGAACTGGGTATGGAAATAACTTCTACATTAACCGAAGACGAAGTTGTTAACGAAGCCGTGCGTTGTATGAGTTGTGCTTCATGCTTCGATTGCGGTACGTGCTGGAGCTATTGCCAGGATCAGGCGATTATAAAACCTGTTACAAAATATGGAGAGTATAAGTTTAAAATGGATTTTTGTAATGGCTGTAAAAAATGTGCTGAAAATTGTCCCTGTGGATATATAGAAATGAGATAAGAAATTAATACTCAAACTAATAAACTTAATTACAAACTAATTACGGTAAATTACTATGCCAACCTTTGAATATGAAAACATCAAAATCGAAGTGGATGAAGACGGTTTCATCCAGGAACCAGAAGCTTGGAATGAAGAAGTTGCTAAAGCTTTAGCTACTACTGAAGATGTAGGTGAAATGACAGAGGAACATTGGAAAATTGTGCATTACCTGCGAGATTATTATAAGCAGTTTGGTATTGCCCCAATGATTAGAAAACTATGCAAAGGCACTGGTTTCTCATTAAAGGAGATCTACACTTTATATCCATCCGGACCTGCTAAAGGAGCTTGTAAAGTAGCTGGTTTAACAAAGCCGACAGGGTGTGTATAAAATAGTTTAACTCTGTAAGATAGTTTTCTTACTTGTTCTTATTTTCTGTGGCTCTGTGATCTAATCATAGTTTTGAATTTTTAATTGGTTACAGGGCACACAGAAAACTTGTACTATAAAATTAATTGTTCTGTTTTTTCATTCAATTTTTTGGTTCGTATGCTTTACGAATTGCTCGTTAAAAATAAATCATCAATAGTTAGTAAGTGGATCAAACTAATAATTGATTCCTACTCCATAGAGTCTTCAAAGTTCTTTAACATGGAAAAAAATCGATTTAGTAATCCGGTTGGTAATATTATTTCAACTAATGCAAAAAGCATATTTGATGAGATTGTTGGTAGTAGAGATTTTGAAAAGAAATATGCTTGCTATTAACGGATATTATAAAGATAAGAGCTATCCAGGATTTTTCACCTTCGGAAGCTGTTGGAATTGTTTTTCTTCTGAAGAGTTATACAGAGAAGAGCTAAACAAGGAGATCAATCAGGAAAAAATATTGGATGAAATTATCAGAGCTCGAATTTGTTATTGATAAAACAGCACTTATTGCATTCGATTTATACATGGAATCCAGGGAAAAAGTATTTCAAATTCGTTTGAACGATGCAAAGTATAAATTACAAAAAGCTGTATATCCGGTTCATGATGTCTAAAAACAGAGCACGATATTTTTTATTGAAATAATAAGGAAGTAAATACTCCTAACTCTATTCATAATAATTATTATGAATATTCTACGACAAGGAGAAAAATTTAATGAATATTCTTTTTTCACTTTTTGCACTTCTTGTGATTATAGTTTTAGCCATCATTGGCGTGGAGGTTGCTAATCTATATTTCATTTTTGGTGTTATTATTCCCTATGCTGCAATTGCAACCTTTCTTATAGGAATAATTCTCCAGGTAATAAAATGGGCAAAGTCGCCGGTACCTTTTCGTATTCCAACCGTTGCTGGTCAGCAAAAATCTTTGCCATGGATAAAAAACAGCAAACTGGAAAGTCCGCATACTACTTTAGGTGTTATCGGCAGAATGATCTTAGAAGTGTTCCTGTTTCGGTCTTTATTCAGAAATACTAAAGCTGAATTAAAAAACGGACCAACATTAGTTTATGGCAGCAGCAAATATCTGTGGTTAGGTGCCTTAGCATTTCACTGGTCGCTTTTATTTATATTTTTAAGACACTTTAGATATTTCACTGAACCCATTCCTGTTTTTGTCCCATTTATACAAAACCTTGATGGATTTTTTCAGATAGGGGTTCCGATAATATATCTAACCGACCTTGTAATTGTAGCTGCACTATCGTTCCTTTTCTTGCGAAGAATTTTTGATCCCAAACTAAGGTATTTTTCCTTAGCGTCAGATTATTTCCCACTCTTTCTCCTTATAAGTATTGCAATAACCGGAATTTTAATGCGATATTTTACCAAAGTTGATATTGTGGGTGTTAAAGAATTAGCAATGGGTCTATTCAGCTTTCAGCCTGTTGTTCCCGAAGGAATTGGGATAATGTTTTTTATTCATTTGTTTCTTGTGTGTGTACTACTAATTTACTTCCCGTTTAGTAAACTGCTGCATATGCCCGGCGTTTTCCTTTCACCAACAAGAAATTTAGCAAATAATAGTCGTATGAAAAGACATATAAATCCGTGGGATTATCCTGTAAGAATTCATACTTATGAAGAATATGAAGATGAATTCAGGGATAAAATGAAAGCCGCCGGAATACCAGTAGAGAAGGAATAAGGATGTCTGAATCAAAATTAAAGCCTGAAGAACTAGCAAATAATATTAATTATAAACCAGAGCGTAAAAGCTGGATGGATCCCACTGTTGAGATTAAACGAGGAGTTTATAATTACAGCGGCATTCCTAAAAACGTAAAGTACCTGCAACTGCCCAATCCACGGGAGTGGCAGCCCACAGATCCGGATTGGAAATTACCTGAAAACTGGAAGCAGATTATCCTTGAAGGTTTAAAGGATAGACTGGATAAATTCCGGTCACTAAAAGTTTTTATGGATATTTGTGTTCGCTGCGGGGCTTGCTCTGATAAGTGTCACTTTTTTATCGGTTCCGGCGATCCTAAAAACATGCCTGTCCTAAGGGCGGAACTCTTAAGATCAGTTTACAGAAATGATTTTACGGCTGCCGGAAAAGTCTTCGGCAAATTTGCCGGTTCACGCGAGCTTACTATTGATGTTATAAAAGAATGGTTCTATTATTTTTATCAATGCACTCAATGCCGCCGCTGTTCCGTGTTTTGTCCTTATGGTATCGATACAGCCGAAGTAACAATATTAGTTCGCGAGCTTCTTAACCTAATAGGTATTAATATTGATTGGGTTATCACCCCGGTTGCCAACAGTTTTAGAACTGGCAATCATCTTGGCATTCAGCCGCATGGTTTTAAGGACAGCATCGATTTTGCAGTAGAAGAAATAGAAGAGATAATTGGAGTTAAGGTGGATGCCCCAATCAATAAGAAAGGTGCAGAAATACTTTTCGTCACTCCTTCCGCAGATTACTTTGGAGACCCGCATTATTTTACTCTTCTTGGTTATCTTCTTTTGTTTCATGAACTCGGTTTAGATTATACATGGACGACGTTTGCTTCGGAAGGGGGCAACTTTGGTTCATTTGTTTCTCACGATTTGATGAAATCGCTAAACACAAAAATTTATTCTGAAGCAAAAAGACTTGGTGGGAAGTGGATTTTAGGAGGTGACAGCGGGTATATGTGCAGGGGCCTTCATCAATATATGGATACTATGAATGGTCCCAGCAGATTTTCTTGAGGAACCGGTCTCACCTATTACCGGGACAAAATTTGAAAATACAAAATCTACAAAGATGGTTCATATTTGTGAGTTTACTGCCGACCTGATTAAGAATAATAAAATTAAGCTGGATAAAAGCCGCAACGACCACCGGAGAGTAACATTTCACGATTCGTGTAATCCGGCAAGAGCTATGGGACTTATTGAAGAACCGCGCTACGTTATTAATAATGTATGCAACAATTTCTTTGAAATGCCTGAAAATACTATAAAAGAGCAAACCTTTTGCTGCGGCAGTGGTGCGGGAATAGGAACTGATGAGAACCTGGAAATGAGGCTCAGGGGAGGCCTTCCCAGGGCTAACGCTGTTAAGTTCGTAAAAGAAAAAAATGATGTGAATTTCCTTGGCTGTATTTGCGCTATTGATAAAGCAACCCTGCCCCCGTTAATGGATTATTGGGTTGGAGGTGTAGAAGTTGGCGGCATTCACGAATTAGTTGGCAATGCTCTAATTGTAAAAGGTGAAAAAGAAAGAACCACCGATTTACGTGGAGATCCTTTGAATGGAAAAGAGAAATGAAAAATTTATTCTGATGATTTAAGGATATAACAATGTACGATGCAGGGAAAATAATAGTGGGATTAATTATTTTTATAGGATTGTTTACCTCTCCAATCTGGTATGATCTCGCAAGCGGGGAATCATCTAACAAGCCAAACATAGTACTACCTGTTAATGACGATATGAAGGAATGTGTTGCAAGCACCGAATATATGCGTACATCACATATGGATCTGTTAAATGAGTGGAGAGACGAAGTGGTAAGAAAAGGTAACAGAATCTATACATCACCCAACGGGAAAGAGTTTGAAATGAGCTTGACCAAAACCTGTACAAATTGTCATTCTAATAAAACAGAATTTTGTGATCAATGCCATGATTATTTGGGTGTTACTCCCTATTGCTGGGATTGCCATGTTGAACCCCCAAAAACGGAGAGTGAATAATGGATAAAAACAGAAGAAAATTTTTAAAGCTTACCGGGTTAGGGGCTCTTGGTCTTACTGCAGGTAAATATGCAGATCTTTTTGGCAATGCAACTCCTTCTAAAATATCTTTTGATGAAGGTGATACAAAGAAACGATTTGCAATGGTTATAGATCTTAAAAAATGTTTGGCAAAAGAAGATTGCAAATTGTGTATAGATGCCTGTCATAAAACACATAACGTTCCCGGATTTCGGAAATAAAAAAGATGAAATAAAATGGATATGGAAAGAAGAATATGAACATGCTTTTCCTAACAAGGAAAACTATTATTTAAAAGAAGAGTTAAAACATTCAAAGGTTCCGCTATTATGTAATCATTGCGATAACCCTCCTTGTACTAAAGTATGCCCTACGCAAGCAACCTGGAAACGCGATGACGGCATTGTGATGATGGATTGGCATCGATGTATTGGGTGCAGGTATTGCATGGCTGCTTGTCCTTATGGTTCAAGAAGTTTTAACTGGCGGGATCCAAGAACCCATATAGATGAAATTTCAAATGACTTTCCTACCCGTACAAAAGGGGTCGTTGAGAAATGTACATTTTGTGATGAAAGAATAGCTAAGGATCTTTTGCCGGCTTGTGTTGAAGCATGTACTGAAAAAGCTTTAATCTTTGGTGACTTAAATGATCGCAAATCAAATATTAGAAAATTATTAAAAGAGAATTTTTCAATCAGACGCAAACCAGGTTTGGGAACAGAGCCTGAAATCTATTATATCGTGTGAGGTTTTTAGAATATGTTAGAACAAGTATTAAAGGGAAGTAAAAATTATTGGGGATGGATCTTTTTCCTCTCTGCAATAATTATGGTTGGCTTATACTTTTACTTACAGCAGTATAGTTATGGACTGGGAATAACCGGATTAAGCAGGGATGTAACCTGGGGATTCTATATTGCGCAGTTTACTTTTTTTGTGGGAGTTGCTGCTTCGGGTGTTATGGTTGTACTTCCATATTATTTACATGACTTCAAAGCGTTTGGAAAGCTTACAATACTCGGAGAATTTTTAGCAATATCTTCGGTTGTAATGTGTATGCTGTTTATCTTCGTAGACATGGGTCAGCCGTTCAGGATAATAAATGTTTTCTTATATCCTTCACCCGAATCCCCAATGTTCTGGGATACGGTTGCATTAGGTGGTTATCTTTTACTTAATGTTATTATCAGCAGGGTAGTATTAGATTCAGAGCGTAAATCGATAGCTCCCCCCAAATGGATTAAACCTGTTATTCTTCTCTCAATTCCCTGGGCAATAAGCATTCATACAGTAACGGCATTTTTATATTCTGGTCTTGTTGCAAAACCTTTCTGGATGACTGCAGTTTTAGCCCCAAGGTTTCTTGCATCTGCTTTCTCATCAGGTCCTGCATTACTTATTCTTATGTGTTTGATATTAAAAAGGATAACAAAGTTTGATCCGGGAAAGGAAGCGATTCAGAAATTAGCAATTATTATAACCTATGCGATGGCTGCAAATATTTTCTTTATCCTGATGGAGATCTTTACAACATTCTATAGTGGGATGCCAGAACATATTCATCACTTCCAATATCTTTTCTTTGGTCTGGATGGGAACACTAATTTAGTTCCATGGATGTGGGTCTCAATAATTCTTGCTCTATCCTCTTTAGTATTTTTACTTTTCCCTAAAGCCCGCAGCAACGAGAAAATTCTGTTTGGAATTTGCATGGCAATCTTTGCTTCGATATGGATTGATAAAGGGCTTGGTATGATTGTAACTGGATTCATACCAACTTCTTTAGGTGAAGTTGCTGATTACTGGCCAACCATTCCGGAAGTGCTGATTTCATTAGGTGTTTGGGCAATCGGATTTTTCCTGATAACAATTTTTTATAAGATTGCTCTTTCCGTAAGGAGAGAGATAGTGAAATAAGCAAATTAAATGTTTAACGTAATTATTATAGGTGGAATGGCAGCCGGTTGTAAAGCAGCCGCACGATTAAGTCGATTATCTTCAGACTATCATATAACTATTATTGAACGGCGACCAATTGTATCATTCGGCAATTGCGGCTTACCATTTTATGCCTCAGGGGAAGTAGATGACTTATACGAACTTGCCAAAACAAGCTACGGCGTTCTTCGGGATGCAGATTATTTTAGGGATGTTAAAGCTGTAAATGTTTTAACGAAGACAGAAGTAGTAGAGATTAATACAGATAAATGTGAAGTTACTTGCAACACCGATGATAATGAAAAACTACTACTCTTCCATACGATGCTTTGATAATTGCCACCGGTTCGAAAGCTGTCGAGCCTAATTTCGAGTTGCCTCAGTCACCAGCAATTTCATCCTTCAACTCTCCACCCGATGCAGAGAACTTTAGAGAAGCAGCGCAAAGAGGAAAGTTGGAAAAGCTGTAGTTGTTGGCGGAGGATTTATTGGTTGTGAACTGACTGAAGCTTTGAGTTCACTTTGGGGTATCGAAACAATCTTAATTGAAAAGGAAGAATCATTACTATCAAAATTTCTTGATCCTGAAATATCAAGATTAGTTGAAAATCAAATTGAAAAAAATGGTGTTCAAATTTTCCTTTCAAGCGAAGTGGAAAAAATTGAAACTGATAAAAAAAACCTTCCTGTAACCTGCTTATCCGCTGGTAAAAAAATAGAATCGGATTACCTGTTTTATAACCTTGGTGTTATGCCGGAAACTGATCTTGCAAAATCAGCAGGAGTTAAGATTGGTAAGTTTGATGGAATTATTGTTGATGAACAGATGAGGACAAGTGTGCCTAACATTTGGGCTGCCGGCGATTGTGTTGAAACAAAAAATCTGGTTACAGGCAAACCGGATTATTTTCCTCTTGGCTCTTTATCCAACAGGATGGGAAGAGTTGCTGCCAATTCAATTGCAGGCAGGGAAGATTATTTTAACGGCGCGCAGGTGCTGTTTCTTTAAAAGTGTTTGACCTGATTATTTCAGCTTCAGGTCTAACAGAAAAAAATGCTAAACAGCATGGTTATAAGGTTGGTAGTGTAATAGGTTGTTGGACTGACAGACCGGACTATCATCCCGAAGCTAAAGATCTTTTTGGAAAATTGATCTATGAAAAAGAGAGTTTAAAATTATTAGGCATTCAGTTAGTTGGCGAAGGGGAAGTAAACAGGTACGTTGATGTGGTTTCAGAATTATTGGCAAATAATAAAACAGTTTACGACCTGTTAAATATAGAGCATGGATACATGCCTGCACATTCATCTCCTATCTCCCCCTTAAATTATATGGGTTATATGGTAATAAACCAGGAGAAGGATGGAGTATTAAATGTTACTGCCAAACAGCTTTCCTCTTTTGATGGATTGTACATTGATATAAGGGAATCCGAAGAAATTGATGCCTCAACATTCTACATAATGTTGTTCATATCCCGCTTGGTGATCTTAGAAAAAAGCTTGATGTGTTCGATTTAAACCAGCCAATAATGTTCATTTGCGAAAAAGGAACACGGGCATACGGAGCAGCCACGACATTTATGAACTATGGTTATAAAAATATTTCCTATCTCGGCGGCGGCAACACTTTTTACAAAGAAGTAATTAAAGAAACTGATACTGACACTGATTCAAAAAATGAAAAGAACAAAAGTACATAATACCTTGAGCAATTATGAACGATGAAAATTATCAATTGTTTGTTGTCGGAATTAATCATAAAACTTCCACTATTTCAGAGCGTGAGATATTTCAGATTAATAAACAAGAAATATCCGGTGCGCTGAATTATTTTCAATCGAGAAAAGAAGTCGAAGGTGTTATAATTCTTTCTACGTGCAACCGCTTGGAATTTTATTTAGTACTTAATCAAAATACTAGATCCGTTTTCCATCATTAAAGATTTTTACTTTGATAAGAAACAAATTGATGCGGAGAGTAAAAAAGAATCATTCTATCTTTATAAACAAGGTGATGTTGCAAGACATCTTTTCCGAATAGTTTCCGGTCTCGAATCAGTAGTACTTGGAGAGTATCAAATACAGGGCAGATAAAGGATTCATACAGTGTTGCCTGCTCTGAAAAAACAGCGGATAAAATATTACACAAACTATTCCACGCTGCTCTTAGAACTGGTAAAAGTGTTCGCACTCATACAAAATTGGCTCCGGTAAACAGTCACTAAGCGGTGTTGCATATCAATTAATAAATGAAGTAATCAAAAAGGAAGATGCAATCACCATAGTTGGTGTAAATGAGAGCACAAAAATTATTGCGGAAAAACTGAACCAATCAGGTTTTACAAATCTTAATTTTGTAAACAGAACACTCTACAAGGCGGAAGAGTTAGCTGAAAAATATAGTGGAACAGCTTATTGTTTGGACAGGATTGAAGAACCACTTACCAAATCAAAGTGTTTGTTCTCCTGCACCGGCTCACCGGAATATGTAATTACATCCGATCTATATAAATATATATTTATGATAAAACAAATTGCCCGGAATTAATTATAGACATGGCAATTCCCCGTGATGTTGATACAAAAGGAATTTCTAATGATATCAAGGTTTTCAATTTAGAAGGATTAAAGATCTATTTAGAAAAACAAAGAATTAAAACCGCATCGGATTTATCGTTAGCAGAAAAAATTATTGAGGATGAAGCTAATATTTTTGAAGTATGGAGCGAGGCGCAGAAGGATG
>PVMK01125959.1_pt1 | contig 19229 bp, 16 predicted proteins | sample 1853481 | NCBI WGS metagenome assembly PVMK01 (sample SAMN08533507, study PRJNA380276) | Marine sediment metagenome, whole genome shotgun sequencing project. | reverse complement strand
ACGCCGATTCCGGAGGATACTGACGCGATCGTGTTTGTCAGCCTGCAGGGCGTAGGCATCGAAGTTGCAGGCAACGAAGCGACAATTACGACCACAGCAAAAGCGACAGTGCATCGTCATAGCGACGAAACGGACGTGTACGCAATGACGATTCAATACCAGGACCGGGACACGCTGAGTCACTGGACCGACAACGAGAACGCGCTGTGGCGGGACTATGCCAGCTTCGCGCGGCATTACATCGGGCGTGAAATCTCGGCTGAAGTTTTCTACGCGGTTGCACTCAAGCACACGCTGCTGCCAATGAAGAGCGATACGGTGAAGCTGTCCAAAAAGAACGTATGGCAGGGTAGCAGCAAGTCACTGGGCCCGACCCTCGCGTGGGAACTCAACCTGCTTGGCGGTGACATATACGGAGCATGGGCTGACGAGATTGATGAATCGGATATTTACTACGACGTGGAAATATACGACCTGCACAGGCCGGTTTACTCGCGGCAACAAATTCCGGACCCTCGCCACACGGTTACCGTGGAACTTGATGCATGCCAGTCGTACCGATGGTCCGTGCGACCGTCGTATCACGTTGACGGTGACATCAAATACGGCGAGTGGATGAGATCCGATACGGCCACCGGAAACGGCAACATGGGCAAGAAAGCGTCAAAGGCACCAGCCTATATCCAGGACTTCGCAGTGCTTGATATCAAGTGTAGCGCAAAGTAGCAGCGAGAAATCGCTAACTCTTTGAAATAACACCCAAAACTGTGTGTTACTCGACCAAATCGATCGCTTTGGTCATATTGCCAAAATTTGAACCAGTCCCTCTGAATTATGTGATGTATATGCAATATTTCCCTGATGCGCAAAGGGACTAGGGCAGAACAATCACACCATGATATATGACCAATCAGATCAGAAAGAATCTCAGACCATAGAAGCACTGGTTCCTATGGTCGATCTGTTTGCTGTGCTCGCGATTGTATTCATGATCTATGCAAGCGACGAAATCAACATTACCGAGCTGACGACCGCTAAGAAGATGCAAGAGGTTGTTGAAACCGTCGAAAAGATGCAAGAGGTTGTGGAAACGATCGAAAGAGACAGCGAAGAAAGGATCGCCGAGGTCGAAAGGGAAAGTGAGAAAAGAGTACAGGACGTCATCGATAAGTACGAAAGTGACCCCAAGGTCATCCTGGCAAAAGAAGCGGACAAAACTCTGCAAGAAGTTAAGGAAAAGCGAAAACAGAAAGCAGAAGAGTTAGTCACCGTATTTACCGCAATGCTGGAGGCGCAACAAGATCAAGCCGCCGACGAGTATGAAGGCCTGGTAACCAATTTCGAACAAAAGCATGAGGAAGCATTGTCCGATGAAATTGTTACTTTGGAGGAGTTGAAACAAAGCGAACTGGAAACCGAACGGCAACAGCTTGTAGCTGAAGTTGAAGTTGAAAAATCGCAGCTGAAAATGGAACAAATCGAAGCCATAGAAAAAGTGCAGCAGCAAGCTGAGCGAGAATTGGCCGAACAGGAATCGGAGCTGGTCATTGAAAAAATGGTAGCACTGGCTGACCTGGAGGCTGATCTTGAGTATGAAAATGAAATGGAATTAGCCGAGGCACAAGCGGAAGCCGCGCGGGAGCTGGCACAAACAGAAGCCCAGGCCGAGGCAGAAAAACAGCAAGCGTTGGAGCAAGCGGCGCAAGCGGAAAGAGAGAGATTAGCCGATCAGGCAGATGCGTACGCTGCGCTGGCTGCGGAGGAACTACGCCAGGCGGAAGCGGAGCACGCCCGGAATCTGGCAGAAACAGCCGCCGTGTTGGAAGCACAAAAACAGCAACAGCTGGAAGTAGAGGCGCAGGCACAAAGAGAAGCTCTTGATGCGCTGGCTGCAGAGGAAGCAAGGCAGGCAGAGGCCGAAGCCGTCCAGCAACTCGCACAGCGAGAAGCTGAACTGGATGCGCGGAAACAGCAGCAGCTGGAAAGTGAGGCGCAGGCGCAAGCCGCCGCGGCCGCCGCGCATAAGGCAGCTGTCGAGGCACAGGCGGCAGAGGAATTAGCTCGAGCAGACGCGGAACACGCCCAGGCGCTGGCACAGGCGGAAGCCGATGCGGCGGCGGAGAAACAGCAGGCGTTAGCCGATGCGGCGGCGGAGAAACAGCAAGCGCTAGCCGATGCCGCGCAGGCAGAACAAGATGCACTGGACCAGCTACAAGCCAGTCTTGCCGTGGACAAGGAAAAAGCTCTGGCAGAGTCCGAGCAGGCGTTTGGCGAACAGCTGGATAAGCAAATAGCGCTAACGACTAAAGCAGAGAGTGAGCTTACGCCGTATCTCAGGGCAGCCGAGGCCAAACAACAGATTGTCGATCTGCTGAATGAGAACTTCAGAGATTACGACTCTTCAGCCGTCGAAATAGACGAGAAGACAGGCAAGGTAAGACTGAATTTCCAGGAGTCTTATTTTGTGCGTGGATCTCATGAGTTATCCGGAGAAATGAAAAACTTCCTCAGGATAATGATCCCCAAATACGCAAAAAGCATTTACGAAAACAAAAACGCTGCGAAGATGGTTGAGTCTCTTAAGATTTCTGGCATGACATCGCCCGTTTACATGGGCAAATACATTGACATCAACGATACATCTCCCCGTTCAGAAAGGGCACGGCAGTACAACATGGCGCTGAGCAACAAACGTGCGGTTGCTATGTATAACTTTATTTTTGACGAAGTTGAGATGGGCAATTACCGGTATCGAACCAGGCTGAAAAAAGACATGGGTATTGCAGCACTGGGTTTCCAGAATGCGCAACCGGTTAGACAAGATTTGGTAGGAAAGGAAGCAGATTGTCTTGAGTACAACTGCAAGAAAGAACAGGCAACGATTTTGCAATTTCAATTGTATACGGAAGAGTTAGCTACTTTTTAGCTGACATCACTTAATGCGAGTTATTGGGCTTAGAGGTCGACATGTTTAAATACATATTCTTTATAATTGTGGCATCAGTTTCATACTTTATGTTCTTTTTTGATCCTGTGCTTACTAATGAGCTAATCGGACAGTTGTTTGTCTCGGGAATACTGGGTTGTCTGGGAATATTCCTGATCTTCAAGTTTGGCTTGCACTACAAACTAAATGCGTTAAATAGATTTGCGTTGTCATTCTATTATTCCGTGTTTGAGTATAAGAAGGCTCAAAAAGTACCCTCAGGCATAAACTATGCGACGAGTGTAAGAGAGCAGGGAGATGTTGCCCTGACTGTCAATTTTGATCCAACATTACCGACTTCCCACCTGAAAATTCCCGCATCACTGTATTCAGGAAAAGATCCTTTCCTGGACAAGTTGCGGGTCAAGATTAAGGAAGCCGAGAAAATCAAGCTTAAAGCACGCCAACTGGACGGTAAGGCAACCGTGATGTTGGAAAAAACCAAAGAGATGTTGGTGGATAGAAACTTCGTCGAAAAAGAGCCCGCCTCTCAACTGGTTGAAGCGTTTGATATAGAGAATGGCGTTGCGCACATTGTTGATGTAACCGTCGATGAAATCAGTGAGCAGAGCTACGAGGACACGCCAGATTACGAAATCATCACCCGCATCGCATTTGATAACAGTCCGTACTTTTCGACGACCTTCAGAGTTTTCGACGCCGAGGATGTCCTTGCCATTCTTTATCGTGCGCCCTTCATGATAATTCTGCTTGGAATTATCGGCACGTTTGCGGGCTTTTACCTGGCGTTAGGCCAGGGTGGCGATATTAAATCCGGCGCTGCGGTGGCGATCGTCAGTTCGCTGGTTGGTCTGCCGGTTTCGTTGTTTATGGACTACATCAACACGCTGTTTCCAGACAAGAGTCGATACCAACAGGCGTTTAACAAGTACAAGGAAAGCCTGGAGATTCTGTACAATCACGAAAAAGAACTGAACAGTATCGAACGTGACCGGCGAAAAGATCCGATTCGACAAAAGGCGCCGGAAGCGGAATACGTATAGGCATTTAGTCACCAGTCCTTAAGCGGAAAATCCATCGTCGCTTGTGGTGGCCAGGTCAGGCCGCTTTCCTCGAGTTTCGCAGCGAAATTTGGCGTAGCGTCGAGGTCGAAAGGCGCACCGCAAGCACACCACTGGGTTATCTGCGTCAGTGTCACCGCGCCGAAATGATGCTGGTCGATCAGCGCCGCGAGGCGATTAGCTTCTTCCCTGTAGCCACCCCATGCAGCAACCAAGGTCGCCCAGTAACGTCCCGTTGTATTCGCGGCTTTGAATGCCTCGTGAAACTCATCGAAGCGAGCCTGGTTCCCCTCGTGCGCCACGACCAGGGCCTTGAATGCCCACGCAATTTCTTCGTCCTGAATCCGGTCATCAATCTCTTTACGTGCTTCTTCATGCAACCCGTTCGCCACCAATGCGCGAACCAACGTGGTGCTAAGCCAGCCACCGGGCGCAATTTCGGTGCCCTCGCGCGCAAGCCGCAAAGCCTCACTCTTGTCGCCCATTCTTAGGGCAGATCTGGCCACGTTGAACCAGGATAACGAACGTCGAGGGTCGCACGCGAGCAACCGCAGCGAGCGTTCGAAGAAAGGTTCGGAGTACCCAAATCCGTCGGCAATGATTGATGTCCAGTTGCCTTCACTGCATCCGGGCTCATCCAGTGCGCGTTCAATGCGCCCGCCCAGGCCTCGCCAGTTGCCGCTGATATAAGCCAGATCGAGTTCCATCATGCGCCGTGGCGCCGAGGACGGCGCATGTTGCTCGGCGGCCTGGTAGTCTGCGATAGCCACAAGATATGCGTTCGCCGCTTCCTCTTCTGTGAACTCTGCTTGAAACACGCCGGACGCGTCGTCGGAAAGCATGTGTAAGAATAAATCAGAATGATCCAAGTAGACTTGGGAAAAAGTCGGGACCCGTTCTATGACCTGATCGAAGTACACATTGGCCTGGCGCAGTCCGTCTATCGTATTCATTTCGCCGTGCGCCCGATCGAACACGTCCAGACCTTTTTGGTAGAGCGTGAACGCCTCCACGTCGCGCAGCCCCGCTTGTTTCATTGCGTCGCGCTTGCGTTCATCCAGCACAACATCCATGACCGAGGCAATTTGCTCAGCTATGTTTTCCTGCACAGCAATAGTGTCCGTCGAGGTGCTGTCGTAGGTCTCTGACCAAAGGTGAAATCCATCATCAGCGCGAATCAACTGAGCCGTTACTCGCAAACGTTCGCCCGATCGTCGCACCGAGCCTTCTACGATGTGGTTAACACCCAGGGCTGCGGCGATCTCCTGTACCGGAATATCCTGGCCTTTGAATGAAAATGCAGAGGTACGCGCGGTCACCAGTAATTCGGGCAACTGCGCTAACGCATTGAGAATTTCTTCGGTCAGGCCGTCGGCGAAATACTCATCGTCCGGACCGCTGCTCATTGCAATGAAGGCAGGACAGCCACCGATTTTGCCTGCGCGGTCGAACTCGGCAGGGCGCGCGCCGGTATTGGCGTAGAACTTGTCGAACGAGAACCATCCGAGCGCCACGACGAGAATGCCGATGATCAGAAGTCCAGTTTGCGGCCGGTCCGCGAGGTGATGGACTGGCTGCGATCGACATCGGCCTCGCGCTTGATCGCCCTCGGCGTCACCTCGAAAGCCCAGGCGAAGAACAGGGCAAGCGGAAGCCCAAGCAGCAATATCACCACGACCACAGACTTCAGCACCCAATCCGGTGCGCCGAAGTTCTCGAACGCAAACTCCGCGATTTGGGCGAGGATCCAGCCGACGATGGTGTAAGCGATGCCGACGCGAAAGACGTTCCGTCGTTTCAGTTCATCAAAAAATGACATCTACTACTATCTGGTAGCCCCGGATGGCGCACAGTATAGCGAGAAAATGGCGTTACACCGGTACAACTATGCGCCTTAGTCGAGATTAATGGGTTGGTCCGCGCGTACAAACATCAACAACACGAGCGCCAATATTGAAAATATGGCGCCCGATGCAACGGCGACCTGCCAGCTGAACGTCAGCGCAATCCACGGCACCAGTAACGCATTGAGTACGCCCATGGCATTGGCGCCGGTGTTAAGAACACCGCCTGCCGCGCCGGCGAGCTGATTACCGATTGCGATACTCGTGGACCAGTAACTGCCCTCGGTGATCTGTTGGAAGAAAAAGCACAGAGCGAGAAACGACACAGCAATCACGGCGTTGTCGTGAAAAGCACCAATCAGGCGAAAGACAACGCAACCCGTTTGCCCGATGATAATCGGCCAGCGGCTGCCCCAGCGCAGGCCGTGTTTTCTGACCAGGTGGTCGCACAGCCAGCCACCGAGTGCCGCACCCGCGGCCCCGGCGATCCACTGCGTGGAGGTCACGTAACTCGCCGTAGCCGTATCAAATTCTCGCACGGTGACGGCGTAGTAGTAGAACCAGCTGAAGGTCGAGTAGAAAACGAAGTTTGAGCAGAAGTAGCTGGCGGTCAGCAGAATAATATTGCGGTTCTTAAGGATTCGGACCCAACCCGGCGGATTGATCGGCGACATAACGGTAGTCGTTCGCCCTGCCTTGATCAGTTCGACCTCCGCTTCGTTGATTGACGGGTGTTCGGCCGGATCGTCACGCGCGTACCACCACCAGAGGGCAGACACCACGAATCCGAGCGGCGCTACCATCGTGAACGCGGTACGCCAGCCAAATTCCGCGACGAGCCAGGCCATGATGGGCGCGGCAGCCGCAAAGCCCAGGGTCAGGCCGGTACTCGACAGGCCGGTGGCAGCGCCCAGCCGCCGACCGGAAACCAGCGACCGATAGTCGTATTGATGACCGGAAAGATTGGCGCTTGCACGATGCCAACCAGGAATCGCGCAGCCATTAACGAGCCAAGGATCATCGCCCCCGAAGCGACGGCGGGGTCTGGTATCAGGACCGTAAGCAGCATGGCGACTGACCAGAGACCCGCAGATAATGGCCAGGGCTTTTCTCGGCCCTACCTTGTCGCCGAAGATGCCGCCCGGAAACTGCAAGATGGCGTAACTCGTGGTAAATGCGGCGATCACCCAGCCCCACTCGATCTCGCTCAGACCGAGATCCAGCATCCTTACCGGCGCGGCAATCGAGATGTCGGAGCGCAGGAAGTACGCGACGAAACTCGCCATGGCAAGGATAACGAAGACTCGCCAACGGACGAAGGTCGGAGATTGCCCCATTCAATGCTTCCTTCTTGTTGTTCTTATCGGCTCACTATATCAATCGCCCGCCGTTTCAGTAATACGGAAGCGTCTAATCCTCCGCTGCCCCAGTATAGACGCATGACTATTCAACGACTGCTTTGGGTCGTAAGCGCCCCTTCAGGATGATACTAGCCCAATGTCCGCTTCTTCCGAAAGCGGTCATTCAGATCATCAATAACTGATTGAAATTAAGGTCCGCTAACGGCCAATAGCGGCCGTTCGAGGAAAGGCAATTTTGGGTCAGGAGTGTGCGCCGTCGGCACCAGGGCTACGGCGACACTTTCTTCATAGATGAAGTTTTAGTAAAGATCCGGGGCAAGCAACACTATCTTTGGCGTGCGGTCGATCAGGATGGTGAAGTGGTTGATGTATATCTGCAGGCGCGTAGAGACGGCAGGGCAGCGACGCGATTCTTCAAGCGCCTACTCAAAGTGAATAGCCGTGAGCCGAGAAAAATTGTGACCGACAAGTTGAGAAGTTATGGCGCTGCGCATCTAGAGCTCATCCCGGATGCGATTCACGACACATCGCAATATGCCAATAACCGCGCCGAACTTTCCCACCAGCCAACTCGAGTTCGAGGACGAGTGACGTGAAGATTCAAGTCAACGCAACAGGCTCAACGCTTCTTAAGCGTTCATGCGGCAGTTTACAACTTGTTCAATCTTGGTCGTCACCTCACTTCAGCCAGGAACTATCGGATTTTCCGAATACGTGCTTTCGCATTTTGGAAATATGCTGTTGTGTGATCGGTGATATATACTCAAATGTAATTAGGCTGAACATTTAACTCGTCAATACCCAAACTAGTCGTGTTTATGAATAACGTTTTTTGAAGAGAGGACAATATTGAGTATCAAGATAGTTGATGCAGTAAGTCTGGATATACGTTTCCCGACTTCTTTGGAGCTTGATGGCTCTGACGCCATGAACCCTGATCCAGACTATTCAGCCGCCTACGTGATTCTGAAGACAGACGTGGATGGTCTGGAAGGGCATGGTATGACCTTTACAATCGGAAATGGCAACGATCTCTGCGTGCAGGCGATTGAATTGCTCAAGCGATTCGTCGTTGGCAAGTTTTTGCACTGCATTGCTGCTGATATGTCTGGATTCTGGCGCGAAGTGACTGGCGATAGCCAGATACGTTGGCTGGGGCCGGAGAAAGGCGTGGTGCATTTGGCGGCGGCCGCGCTGATCAACGCGGTATGGGATCTTTGGGCTAAAGCGGAGGAAAAACCGCTCTGGAAGCTGGTGGTCGACATGACGCCAAGCCAGTTCGTTTCCTGTATCGACTTTCGTTATATCTCGGATGCCTTATCGCGTGAAGAAGCGTTACAAGTATTGAGTGACCTGGAGGATAGCAAGGCAGAGCGAGAAGCGAAGCTCAAGCGTGTTGGTTACCCGGCATACAGTACCGCCGCAGGATGGCTAGGATATTCCGATGACAAACTACGTAGTTTGCTGCGTGAGCAAATCGCCCAAGGCTGGACCCGGTTCAAACTAAAGGTAGGTGGCAATCTGGAGGACGACTTGCGTCGACTAGCCATCGCAAGGGAGGAGATAGGACCGAATAATACGTTGATGGTTGATGCCAACCAGGTTTGGGATGTTGCTGAAGCCTGTGAGTGGATGCGGCAGCTTGACGCGTTCAACTTGCTGTGGATTGAAGAGCCCACCAGCCCTGATGACGTTCTCGGTCATGCGGCTATTCGCAATGCGGTGGCCCCTATTGGAGTGGCAACCGGTGAGCATTGCCATAATCGCGTCATGTTCAAGCAGTTTTTTCAAGCGAAGGCGATGGATTTTTGTCAGATCGACAGCTGTCGTTTAGGTGGCGTGAACGAAATTCTCGCGGTGCTGTTAATGGCCAAGAAGTTCGACGTGCCGGTATGTCCACACGCCGGTGGCGTGGGGCTGTGCGAGTATGTTCAGCATCTTTCCATCATTGATTATGTGGCGGTGTCCGGTACCACAGAAAAACGCATGACCGAATATGCTGGCCAGCTGCATGAGCACTTCTTCGACCCTTGCGTTATCAAAAACGGAAACTATGTGGTCCCGAATGCGCCCGGTTATAGCATTACGATGCGACCAGAATCGCTCTCTGAATATGAATACCCCCACGGTAGCTATTGGTCGGGCGCCAGAACCGGCCGTAATGGGCGAGGTGGTTTGCAAGACACGGCAATCACTACATGAAGCTCTTACGATACGGAGGAGTCGGAGCAGAAAGACCGGGAATTGGGAGGTTTACATGTTTGAACTAAACCCGATAATCATTTTGGGTGTTGGAATCATTTCCGTAGTCATCATGATTGTAGTACTGAGGATTAACGCGTTTCTTGCATTAATTGTTTCCGCAATAGCGGTTAGTCTATTAAGCCCCGGTGTCGCGGCAGAGAAAATTACACGGGTCGCGCTGGCGTTTGGAAGTACCGCTGGCGGTATCGGTATTGTAATTGCTATGGCCTCTATCATAGGCGTGTGCCTGATAGAAAGCGGGGCCGCCGACCGAATTGTTCGCTCGTTAGTGATTAGACTGGGAATCAAGAGGGTGCCTGCAGCTTTGATGGGGAGCGGATTCCTGTTATCGATGCCGGTCTTTTTCGACACCGTGTTCTACCTGCTGGTTCCTTTGGCGCGTTCTTTATACCGACAGGTGCGGTCGGACTATCTTCTTTTCGTGTTGGCCATATGCACGGGCGGGATTGTCACTCATATCATGATACCACCGACACCAGGCCCACTGATAATGGCAGCCAACCTTGATATTAATATCGGCGTCATGATTGCAGTCGGATTGCTGGTTGCGGTTCCGATGTCCCTCGTTGGATTGGGGGCTAGTTACGTCATGAATCGCGTGATGGCGATACCGATGCGAGAGTTAAGTATTGAACACGAAGAACCGCTTGCAGAAGTAGAGCCGGAGCAGCTACCAGGTTTATTTGTATCCTTACTTCCCATCGTTCTGCCAGTAGTTCTCATCTCGTCAGCGACGATATTGTCCATGCTTGCAAAGGAACTAGACGTATCAGGCAATTCTGCGCTGCACACATTCGCGAATATTACCGCCGTTATCGGCAATGCAAATTTCGCTCTAATCGTGTCCGCGATTTTCGCCATGCTGCTGCTGAAGAAACAGAGGAGCTTGTCACTTATGCAGCTTGCCGAGAAAGTGGAAAAGGCGTTGATGAACGGTGGTCTGATTATTCTGATTACGGCAGCCGGTGGCGCCTTTGGAAAAATGCTTTCGGTGGCGGGTATTGGCGACGCAATTCAGGCAACCATGGGTGACGTTTCAGGTCGCGGCGTATTCATGCTGTTTTTATCATTCGGCGTGGCGGCCGTTTTAAAAGTGGCCCAGGGATCAGCGACGGTGTCGATGATTACCACGTCGGCAATGATCGCTGCAACGGGGGTTTCTTCAGAGCAACTCGGATTTAATCCGGTCTATCTCGCTACAGTGATAGGCAGCGGCTCAATCGTCGGTGTCTGGATGAACGACAGCGGATTCTGGATTGTATCCAGGATGAGCGGGCTTACCGTCGTGGAAACACTAAGATCCTTTAGCATTTTGCTGGCGATTATCGGGGTCACAGGTCTTATTACGACAATTCTACTAAGTCAGGCGTTACCGCTCACCTAATAGTGATATTTGTTGACTAGTACGTATGGACAGAGAATAGAAAACCAATGACTGACATAATCGCCGAGCTAAAAGCCGTCGTCGGAGAAGCAAACGTATTGACGGGAAAAGAAGCTCTCGACTGGCCATCGATCTGGGAAACGCACCAGCCTTGCCGGGCGAGGGCGGTGGTTAAGCCTGGCAGCACTGCCGAGGTCGCGGCGGTTCTTAAGCTTTGCCATGCACAAGTTCAGACGGTCGTGCCATTTGGGGGCCTGACAAACCTGGTACAGGCCTGTGCCACGACGCCGGATGACATTGCTCTGTCCTTCATGCGCATGAAGCAAATCGAAGAAACGGATGCCGCCGCACAAACCATGACGGCTCAGGCTGGCGTCACGATGCAGCAGGCACAGGCTGCCGCCGATGCTGCCGGTTTATTTTTTCCAATTGATATCGGAGCGTCCGACACCTGCGAAGTCGGTGGCTTTGTATCGACAAATGCCGGCGGCAGCAAGGTGATTCGTTATGGCATGACGCGTGACGCGGTACTCGGACTCGAAGCGGTACTGGCGGACGGCACCGTTATATCCTCGATGAACCGCTACATCAAGAATAATACGGGCTTCGACCTTAAGCAGTTGTTCATCGGTACGGAAGGTGTGCTGGGTGTCATAACGTGTGTCGTGTTCCGCCTCGCCGTAAAACCGGTGTCTCGCAGCGTGGCACTGGTCGCCTGCGACGACTTCCCGACGGTTTTGAATGTATTGCAAAGGTCGCGTCAATTGATCGGCAATTCGCTAGCCGGTTTCGAAGTAATGTGGGACACCTTTTATCAAAAAGTTACTCAGCCGATTGGCAAACACAGCTCGCCATTCGGCCAATCCTATCCTGTCTACGCCATCATCGAATCGATGGGCAGCAACCCGTCATTGGATGACGGCTTGTTCTTGTCGGCCCTTGAGGTGCTGTTCGACGAAAAGCTGGTTGCCGATGCAGTAATCGCCAAGTCGGACAACGAGTGCGATGCGCTTTGGGCGATTCGCGACGAAGTCGAATGGCTGGTCAAGGCGGCGCAGAACTTTGATGTGAGTCTCCGATCAAGCGATGTGGCGCAGTACATCTCAGATATCAACAGGCAAATTCGCGCAGACTTTCCTAACGCTGAGGTGGCAACCTTTGGCCATTTAGGCGATAACAATCTGCATATATCGGTGCTCGTTAACAGCGACTCCGCCGACGCGAGTGAGCGCGTAGAACGTAGCATCTACAAGTGCCTTGCACCCTACAAAGGCGCGATTTCCGCCGAGCACGGCATTGGGTTGGAAAAAAAAGACTATCTCTCGATCAGTCGCAGTAAAGATGAAATCGAGCTGATGAGAACGCTCAAGGCCACTCTCGATCCTCGTAGCATTCTAAACCCCGGTAAGGTAATTGATAGCGCGTGAATACTAACGCGTGACTATCGGCAGGACTAGATTTGATATGAAATTTGGCTATTTTTTCGTAATCGTCATCGTGTTCATCTGCGGTATTGTCAATGCGCATGATCAGGAGTCAGTGGGTGCGCCACTGTTGCATCATCCGCTCGGCTATTCGGAAATTGTCTGGGATGACTCGGATCAGTTCAGCCGGGTATTTTTTGTCCAATACGACATGAAAGGTGGTGACAAGTTCGCGAGCCAGACTAACGGTGCAATGCTGGATATGCGGCATGGGAAGCAATGCATTGTGAGCGGAGAAATGCTCTTCGATATTGATGACACGTTCCTCTACGATATTGACGAAGATATTCAACTTGAACTCACCTTCGATGTCTCGCACTCGACTGGCTTTGTCGTTTCCGATTCCGGCGTAACGCACCGAGCCGATGGACCAAAGCACATTCGCTCGTTCAAGGTACTGGATAAGAGCCCATGGCTCGAGCCCGCTGGTGTATTCGCTGAATGTACCGCAGGAATATTTGACGGATTCCGGCTTGACGATACCGGGAATGTATGGAGTAGCGCCGAAGACGGTGTGCATTGTCTGTCACCGGAAGGAAAGCTGCTTGGCAAAATTCGTACACCAGAGTCCATTTCCAATCTTACCTTTGGTGGTCTGAAAAAGAATCGGCACTTTCTGTGCGGGACGTACTCAACATTCGCGGTTTTTGTTAATGTACGCGGCGCGACAACGCCCCGGCGAGGTTCAAAATGACACAAAACTCTGTGCTTCCATCTAGGCAAGCTACTGACGCTGTTCTTCTCGGGCGCGTCTGGAACCCGGCTGTGTCCGGCCCATCGATAGTCACCATTCGCGGCGATGACGTTATAGACATCACGCATTGCGATGCACCAACCGTTCGCGATGTTTGTGAGATGAGGGCGCCGATCGACTACGTCAAGAGAGCGACTGGACCCTCTTTAATGAGCGTTTCCGAGCTCATGCATAATTCAATAGAATCGAATCGCGACAGTAACCGACCCTGGTTGATTGCGCCGAACGACCTTCAGGCGATCAAGGCAGCCGGCGTGACATTTGTGAAAAGCATGCTCGAGCGTGTCATCGAAGAACAAGCACGAGGAGATCATGCTGAGGCGGACTCAGTGCGAAAGAACATTCAGAGCGTGATCGGGGAGGATATCGCCGCACTGAAACCGGGGTCATTTGAAGCCGAACAACTAAAAAAGGTGCTGATTGAAAAAAATGCCTGGTCGCAATATCTGGAGGTTGGCATTGGTCCCGATCCTGAGATATTTACAAAATCACAGCCCATGTCAGCGGTCGGATTCGGTGCGGATATTGGCGTCTATTCTGAATCGACCTGGAACAATCCGGAACCGGAGATTGTTCTTGCGGTTTCTTCAGTGGGCGTCTGTGTAGGTGCGACGCTCGGCAACGACGTCAACTTGCGAGACATTGAAGGTCGCTCGGCGCTCTTGCTGTCAAAAGCGAAAGACAACAATGCCAGTTGTGCGATCGGCCCGCTGATTCGATTGTTTGATGAGCAATTTACGATGAAAGACGTATGCGCGGCTGATGTATCGCTACACATTTCCGGCGATGATGATTTTGAGCTCTCTGAGGTGAGCTCCATGAGCCAGATCAGTCGCACTCCAAGTGAACTAATAAACGCGACCATCAATGCGAACCATCAATATCCGGATGGCTTTGTACTCTTCTTAGGGACGATGTTTGCACCGACACAGGATCGCGACGCGCCTGGCAAAGGCTTCACCCACAAGGAGAACGACATCGTTACAGTGCAGAACCCAATGTTGGGAGCTCTTAGAAATAGAGTTCGGCCCGCGCACCAATGCGCACCGTGGACATTCGGTTGCGCAAAGTTAATGCGAAACCTCGCTTCGCGCGGCCTTTTTGACGTTCATGGACAAAGGAGAACGGCGTGACAGAGTGTTTTGACAATTCCCGAAAGCGGTCATTCAGAATGCTCGAAATCCACTGTTTTGAGCGGCTGCTTTCGGCCAGAAGCGGACGTTCAAGCGTGCATCGATATCGAGATTCCTCCTCGAGTTTCACCTAGCAGAAGTGAGCTCCCCTCGTATTCGTGTAGACGGCATACAGCGATTGACTCGAGGTCATGAACAACCTGTTTCTCTGCGGCCCGCCAAAACACACGTTGGCACAGATTTCGGGTAGCAGAATCAGCGCTACGCGTTCACCATCGGGATTAAAGACGTGAACGCCATCGTAACCTGCGCCCACCCAACCGGCACCGGCCCAGATGAAGCCGTCCAAATCGCAACGAATGCCATCGGCGAACCCTGTCTTGACCTCGCCATCCATTTCCATGGACATATTCGCAAATGTGCGGCCGTTTGCGAGCCGAGATTCGTCGATTACGTCCCAGACCCGAATTATGGACGCTGCTGCTGCGCCGTAATGCGACCCACCAGTGTCCGCCGCATAGAGCTTTTTATAGTCTGGGGAAAAGCAAACTCCGTTTGGCTTAAATAACTCATCGCTCACCTTGTGCATCTCGCCGGATTTCATATCGACCCGGTAAATGGCCTCTTTTTGATGCGGTTGCACGGACCCCGTATTTGCAGAGCGCCCTTCATAATCTGAGAGGCCACCATATCCCGGATCGCTGAACCACAAGTCGCCATTCGGGTGAATTACACCATCATTGGGTCCGTTCAAAGATTTGCCGCCAAAACTCTCCGCCAGAACAGTTTCTGTCCCGTCAGGCTCATATCGTCGCACTTTGGGGGGATAATGCTCGAACGAGATTTGCCGTCCGGACAGATCGAATGTGTTGCCGTTGGAGTAGTTGCACGGCTTACGAAGGACACTTACACGCCCGTCATCGTTGAGCCAGCGGTACTGCAAATCATTCGGAATATCGCTCCATACCAGGTAATTCCCCCACCCACTCCAGGCCGGACCTTCGGCCCAATACATATCCGGGTTCGTATACAATCGGCGGATCGGTGCCTGATGCAGAAACCCGGAGAAATCGGGAACCAGTCGAACGAGGTCTGCAGGTGGATACCGCACTGGTTCGTAAGCGATTGCTCCGCCGCTCACCGTTGCAAGCAGCGACGTTCCCGCTTTCAGAAATGTTCGTCGATCAATCGTCATGCCTAGCTCCAGACTGTGACAAAACACATTTGATATGGCGCTCTACGCTCCAATTGTCCTCTGAACGGACTGCAAGCATGGAAGCCTGTAGTCGACGGCTGCTTTGGGTCATTAGCGGCCCTTCAGGCCATTCTAGCCCAATGTCCGCTACTCTGCTTCTTGTCGTTCAATGGTAGATTCTCAATTTCTCTAGCTTGTAACGTACCTAACCCGTTCCAAATCAGCCAGTCCGGTCAGAAGGTCGCGAGTCCGCTTTGGGTCAGTAGCAGCCTCTCAGTAGTTTAGCAGCCGAGGGGCTGGTAACGGCCAGAAGGAGACGTCGCCGAACTGTAATTATTGTTCTGATTTCGGTTTTGGTCGCATCGCATCCAACAAGGCTCGGTTACTCGTGTAATCATTTCTCGCAAGAATCTCATCGACGGTTTGAACAAAGTCGTCCGGAAAGCCTTCTTTGCTGTATGCCCACCAGCGACGCCCAACTTCATTGCCGAATTGCCAGCCCAAATAGCCGATCCTGTCTTCCCAGTCATCATCGGCAAAGCCCAACTCATGCATTTTCTGCAGTCGTTGAACCTGAACCATTCCATAGTTGAAATAGCGATCTACAATTGCCATGTCTTTTTCTGTCAGATCATCAGGTGCGTAAACTGCTTTTATCCACGAACCAGCTGGGTCGTCTCCCATCATTGCCAACTCAAGTTCCATGTCCGCCAGGTAGTAATCGTTGGTAATCTGAACTCTCGTGAGTTCCGTATTCTGATTTATCTGAAATGCGACCAATATCAACCCAAATAGCACGCCAGCATTAGCCGCCAACGTGAGCATTCGATTCACTTTGTCTGTTTCCATATGAGTGCCTCCAATTTCCGGCGTGAGAAGTTCGATGAGTTATCAATCTCGATGGCCGCTTTGGGTCATTAGCGGCCGTTCGTCATCCTATCAGCCCTAATGCCCGGTTTCGGGCGTATAGCGGACGTTAACAACCTGATTCCAGATCAGCTAGCGAATTTGCGCGATTCGGCCATCGGTCGGGAAGCGTTCGAATTGCAGGGCATCATGGCCAGGTACGATCCGATCGCTTGAACCTGCGAGATCCGCCATGCGCTTTTGAGCAGCCACGTTTGCGGCGTGATCGGATTCGCTGAAAGTTGCGCTGGCAGCGTGTTCCGCCAGGTTTCGGTACAGGTAGACGTTGTCCGAGGCAAGAATTACGGGAGGGTCGGCGTCCACCCGCAGATATTGCGAAGCAAATGTGTGGCGAGCGCCTGTGTACGCCCGAATACCCGGGATAATCTCCTGGTCATCGCCATCCACCAGCCGAAGTCGGCCTTCAATGTTGATCCTTACCAACTCCTCTACATCGTCAGGGTCGACTCCACCGTGATCCACTCCGGGTTGCCAGGCATCGCCTGTGTAGTAACGGAACTCTTCCTTCTGAATCCAGACTGTGGCATTCGGAAACAGGTCGATCCCTCCCATGTGATCCCAATGTACGTGGCTGATAATCACGTCAGTGATCTCTTCCGGCTGAACTCCGGCGAGACGCACCGCTTCGTCTGGTCGTAGATAATCCTTAATGGTCCATAGTTCGAACCAGCGGTCCCGGTGAAACCCGCTGTCGAAAAGAATGTTCCGGCCTTGCCCGCGGATCAGCCAGATCACGTAGACGGAATCGATTATTTCGCTCTTCGGCGCACCCATCACCATACTCGAAACCGGGTCGCCGGGAGAATCAGCAAAACGTATCGCCTGGATGGAGTACTCAGCTGCCGGCGCCGCCGGGGAAATCACAGCGAGCGACAGCAATATGGCGAGACGGAAAAGAAACATGACGTGGAACGGGATAGTTAATTACCGACAGTCTCTTTACCTTCACCGCCAAACCGAGTGGCAAAGTAGCCGATAACGAAACCCACAATGGCACCTTCTAACGTAAACCAGAACGGCGAACTAAGTATTCCACCTTCACCGAACACGCTCACCATCATGGCACCCATGACGTCGTAGGCGAAGAAGACCAGTACGAAGTTCATCCATGCACCCACTATCGATGCGCGAAACCACCAGGGGAAAGGCAGCTTCAGTACCGGGTGATAAGTAAAAACCCCAAACACACCGATTATTGCGCCGAGTGTTGTGTACCAAAGCAATATTCCCCAGCGAAGCATCCAACCGGCTTCTGGCAAAAAGTACGGCAAAAGGACAAACCCGGTGAGCCCAACCAAAAAACCGATCCCCTTACCAATTGCTACCCGAGTGATTAACGATGGATTTCCGAACATGTCTTCCTCCTGCGACCTTTGATTCAAGATACCGTACTAGTCTTGTTCAAGTATAATCTACGGAAATGAAAGGTCGAAGAAATGGTGATGTTGAGCAATCTACGTAAGACCTCCCACGACCGAGTGGGTGGTGTGCTGCGAATTCTAGTTGGCCTCGTTTTTATCATGGCGGGGATATTAAAGGTTCTAGTTCCCTCTCTCGGACAGGCCTTTTCCGGACAACTCGAAGCGGCGGACATCCCGCTGCATGGGTTGGTGCTATACACGTTTCCCATTGTCGAGATGGTGCTCGGCATTCTGCTTCTGGTTGGGTTGCATGCACGAATATCTGCCGCACTTGCCGCGGTGTCGATGGCTGTTGCAATCTATGTTCATATCGTGATCGACGATCCGTCGTTGTTTCCATTGCAGCCAGTCGAGCCGATCGGACCTTTGGTTTTATTGGCAATGCTGATTTATACAGTGGTTCGGGGTGCCGGTGCATGGAGCATTGACCTACAGGATACCGCGCACGGCAGATTCTGATTACGTCCACAAGGTAACGACGGTTCGTCAAACCGAACCCGGCAAATGCCCGGCCTTTAGAAACAACAGCGCGCCCTCGTCGCGAGTGCAAGCGTTGTGACTGCTCTGGTCGGGATAGCGCACCCAGGTGCCGGCCGGGTAGTCGCCGTACTCGTCGCAAAAACATCCTTCGATGACATAGACTTCCTCGCCGCCATGATGTGTGTGCTCTTTGAAAGGTGTATTCGGCGCCCAGCGAACCAGAGTTACCAGCTCGTTCCTAAACTCATGCAAGGGCATCGCCTCGAATCCCGGTGCTAATTGCAGCGGATACTCGGCGTTGCTCGTGTCGATGACGACTGACGCGTCGTCCTCCTTATCGAATTGATGCAGTTTGACGAAAATGACACAACCCTGTTCACCGATTCGGGGCGTGTGCTCGGTGCCGATGGGGTTCCTGACATAGGTGCCGACCGGATAAGCCCGGTGTTCGTCCGCAAATTCACCTTCCAGCACAAAAAACTCCTCGCCGCCGCCGTGGGCATGCGATGAGAATGTGCTGTTTGGCGCAAAGCGCACCAGTGAGGTGGCACGTGCCACTTCATCGCCGATGCGATCAAACATCATGCGCTCGACGCCCGGCGCAGGCGAGTCAACCCACTGGTAGTCCTCCGGGCGGACGACAGCTCGTTCGGAAAAGTCCGAGTTTAGTCGCACCCTTATGCAGAGGCCGGCCAGACGAACTCAGGACGCAGCCCTTCATAGACGGGACGACCATCATCCGGGTCGATATTGACAGACGCGTCAAAGAACGCGTGGTAAGTCGCCGGCATGCTGTCTGAATCGAATCCCATGATGTTTGGCACAACTGCGCGGATCCGGTGTTCCTTGTCATCGAGCATGATGGGCGTGCCACACTCTGGGCACATACATAGCTCCAGCGGACCATCGGGATTTTTCTCGTTGAACGGTTGACGTTTCAATTCGTCGAGTTTCTCTACTGTCAAATCCCCGT
>PVMK01188793.1_pt1 | contig 19239 bp, 16 predicted proteins | sample 1853481 | NCBI WGS metagenome assembly PVMK01 (sample SAMN08533507, study PRJNA380276) | Marine sediment metagenome, whole genome shotgun sequencing project. | reverse complement strand
GCGGCCTCCGGCGTAAAGATAGCGTGACTCTGAGTTAGGCTTTTGTGCGGAACGTGGGAACCTGTCGCCTCGATGTTAAGGGAGAAATTCAAGTGGAGATCCCACGAGAATTAGAGTACCGATGCGAGGCACAGGGGCGGAGCAACTCGTAGTAGTGATGAAGTCTCTGTAATGGGGATGGAGCGAAGGGGTTGCATCGACCGGCTTTAGGAAGTGGTCAACCAATTATTGGGAGGAGCCATTGAGTAAAGCAAAGCTGTTTAGTATTTCCAAACGAGTTGTATTGGAGGCCTATAAGCGGGTAAGGGCCAATCAGGGTGCCGCCGGTGTAGACGGAGAGTCGATCGAGGATTTTGAGAAAGATTTGAAGAATAATCTTTACAAGATCTGGAATCGCATGTCTTCGGGTAGTTATTTTCCGCCAGCGGTACGATTGGTTGAGATCGCCAAAAAGGGCGGTGGTCTCAGAGAGCTGGGCGTTCCGACGGTATCTGATCGGATCGCACAGATGGTAGCCAAGATGTATTTTGAGCCGGAGGTGGATCATTATTTCCATCCGGACTCATACGGCTATCGGCCCGGAAAGTCAGCGATTGAGGCCGTTAGGGTGGCGCGCAAAAGATGTTGGCGCTACAACTGGGTTGTCGATCTTGACATCAAGGGATTCTTTGACAACATCGACCATGGGCTGTTGATGCGTGCGGTTCGCAAGCACACGGATAACAAATGGCTATTGCTCTATATAGAGCGGTGGTTAAAAGCTCCGGTGCAGGTAGCGGATGGCACACTTGTCAGCCGTGAAAAAGGCTCACCGCAGGGCTCGGTGATCAGTCCGCTTCTGGCGAATTTGTTTTTGCACTACGCATTTGACGAATGGACGCGGCGCAGCAATGACAACATACCGTTTGAACGCTACGCCGATGACATTTTGGTGCATTGCAAAAGCGAGAAGCAAGCCAGAGGGATCAAGACGGTCATCGAAGAGCGCCTTAAGCAGTGTGGGTTAGAACTGCATCCTGAGAAGACCAAGATTGTCTACTGCAAGGATTCATTCAGGAAAGGGAACTACCCAAACGAGAAATTTGACTTTCTGGGGTATACGTTTCGACCCCGGCTATCAAAAGATCGTTATGGAAAATTCTTTGTGAGTTTTCTTCCAGCCGTGAGCATCGAGGCGGCCAAATCCATGCGGAGAACAATCAGAAATTGGCAGATTCACCGAATGACCGACAAGTCTATTAAAGATCTGGCCTGTATGTTCAATTCGGTGATTCGAGGTTGGATCAATTATTATGGGCAGTTTTACAAGTCGGCGCTTTACCCCATTTTCAATCAACTCAACGGCGCATTGCAACGATGGGCCATGCGGAAGTACAAAAAGTTACGCCGTCGCAGACGCAAAGCTTTTTACTGGCTTGGGCGCATCGCCAAACAGAAGTCTTACCTGTTTGCGCATTGGCGATTGGTGCGACAATCGGCTGGTCGATAGGAGCCGGATGAACCGAGAGGTTCACGTCCGGTTGCGTGAGAGACTGAGGGGGAAGATCCCTCGGTCTACTCGACTCAAAACTTGCATATTATTTGGTTTTATGGCACGCAACATGAAACTTTGAATTCGAAGGGCAAAGTACAAGCTATTTTACACGCCTTATATTTTTAAAGGCGATCAGTGGATTGACAAAGCAAAAAGTAAAGTGGATTGATTAAACCGCTAAGGTATTTATCACATTATGATATTACACAATTTTTCGGGGAACTTTGCAGCGTTCCTTGCTGCAGGTCTTTTTGGCGCGTCGGTAGTTGCCACACGTGTGGCAGTTCAGGAAATTCCGCCATTGAACTTAGCGGTTCTCCGATTCGGTCAAGGAGGATTGATATTGCTCCTATACCTTTTCATTGGAGCAAGGGATCTCCTCAAAGTTAAGCGGCATGATTTATCATTCCTTGTACTCCTCGGGGCCATTCTCTTTGCCATTTTTCCTGTGACTTTTAATATTGGCCTCCGCTTTACCGAAGCTTCAAGGGGAGCTCTGATGCTGGCCACCATGCCCATTTGGAGCGCTTGGTTGGCTCGCGCGGCACGAAAGGAACGGCTGATCCTTCGGCAGGTCGCGGGTATCCTGATAACATTCGCTGGCGTGGGGATTGTTCTTGCTGAGCGAGGACTGAATTGGCAGGGGACTACGTTGGCGTTGGCCGGAGATGGGTTCATGCTCCTGACAGCCTTTTGTGGTGCAATATATGGCGTTTTAGCTCAACGAATGCTGGCTCGCTATTCTGCACTGACCGTAACTACATATGCAATGGTGTTCGGAACGTTGCTTCTCTTTCCAGCCGCCCTTGTTGAAGGTATCCCTCAAGCGTTCGTTCGGATAGATGGGAAAGTAGCGGTTTTGATCCTCTTTCTGGGGATTTTTGGCGGAGCTCTTGGTTACTTCCTCTGGACATTCGCCCTGACTCGACTGACGCCGACACAAGTAGCAGTCTATGTGAACGTGAACCCGATGGTTGCAATAATTTTGGGGGGCAGTCCTCTTGACGGAAAAACTCACTGGAGTCTTTGTAGTTGGCTTTGTGACTGTTGTAATTGGTGTTTTGTTTGTTAACTGGCCAAGAAGGATTGAGTCGGAATAGATAATAATTATTTTCTATTGGAGGTTTCTATGCGAATAGCTATTTTTGGGGCAGGTTCTATAGGCGGCTACTTCGGAGGACGGCTATCCCAAGTTGGGGAAGATGTCGTTTTCATAGCCCGCGGAGAACATTTGAACGCGATGCTCAAGCATGGTCTGCAAGTGGATAGTATAAATGGTGACTTTGCGGTGCAGCCGGTTCAAGCAACTGACGATCCATCTAAAATAGGGGAAGTTGATATGGTGTTAGTGGGCGTTAAGGCCTGGCAAGTGTCCGCGGCAGCTGAGGCCATGCGGCCAATGATCGGACCAGAAACATTTGTCCTGCCGTTGCAAAACGGACTTGAGGCGCCAGCGCAATTATCCGAAGCTTTAGGAGATCAACATGTCCTGGGCGGTTTATGTGGGCTATTTTGTTATGTGGCGGGGCCAGGGCATATTGTCCATGCCGGAACAGATCCTTTCGTAAAATTTGGCGAGCTGGACAACCATCGCAGCCAACGAGTTGAACTACTGCTTGACACATTTAAAAGGGCCGGGGTCAACGCGGAAATCCCGCCTGATATCCAGGTTGCCATGTGGATGAAGTTTCTGTTTATTACAGTGTGGAGTGGAATGGGGGCGGTTACGCGTGCTCCAGTTGGGATATGGCGCAGCCTGCCAGAGACTCGCCGGATGGCGGAACTGAGCCTTCAGGAAATTATTGCCGTAGCGGCCGCTCACGATATTTCATTGCCAGAAGAAGCCTTGCAAACGATAATGACCATGTATGATGGCCTTGTGCCAGAGTCAACCGCCTCCTTGCAGCGTGACGTGATGGAGGGACGCCCTTCGGAGCTTGATGCACAGATTGGAGCCGTGGTACGCTTTGGACATGAAGCCGATGTGGAAACCACACAGCACACATTTATCTATCGCAGTTTATTACCCATGGAGTTACGAGCACGAGATGAACTTCAGTTTGGTGAATGACTTCCAGGCTCCATTCTGTTGCAGACTTTTTATTTTTTTTGAGACCACAGTTTCCAGGGATTACCCAAAGCATGTGATTGTTGTGCGATTCTATTAACACAAGCTTCGTCGCAGTTGCAAAACCGTTGATATCTCCAACTAATCAGTACTTTTGAAATTCAATAAAAGCTGTGATATTCGTTTCATATCACAACCAAGGAAGGGTGCCGGTATTTTGAGTTGAGGTGTGAATAAATCTCTATGAAAATTACTTCTATTTGGAAAGACTTTAAAAAGTGGCTTGCCGGACGGAGTTAAATAAATCGAATTTTCGCGGCACTCCAAACAAAAAAGCCACGCCACCATTGAAGGTGATCCGGCTATTTTTTAAGACGGATTCTGTCTCCCCACGGATGCTAAAGTCTTTTTTTGGGGTACAAACGAGCAAGGGCTAATAGGCCAATCGGCCCAAAGATAAACCCTGCGGCATACCCCAAGGCAAGATTCTTCCCCCTGCTATCAGTTATCCAAGTGCCAATAACACCAAACATATTGGCAAAAGCCATTGCTAATATAAGGTACAGTTCCATTTATTCACCCTCTCATATATTTGCACAAAAGAATTTTACAGGAAGGGCCAAGAAAAATCAATGGAACATATTCAAATGAGAATCTTGAGTTGTAGGTTCGTTGTAGGTCAAAAAATTAAGGCTTTTAGTTGAGGTGCGAATGATGAATCTTATTATATCCATTTTATATCTGTAAAATTGCCAAAGTTGTGGTACTCTCAATTAATCACAGGTTTGGTGATATTTGGTTTTTGACATAGGATATCTGTAAAAATCGCCTCAAGTCCCAACCACAACATATTGTATTCCCTCCCAATTGACAAAAACCAATATTTAGGATATTTCAATTTCACCATCCAACTTAACTTCAAAATCTTTCAAACTGCTTAACCATTAAATAGAGGGCAATAATATGCAATGCCCAAAGTGCCAGTTTGAGAATCGTGAAGGGGCTAAGTTTTGTAAGAGATGCGGAGCTAAATTAGAACACACCTGTCCTCAGTGCAGTACCCCACTTACTCCAGACAGCTTATTCTGTGACGAATGCGGCTACGATCTTCAACCTCCTAAGGAAGTTTTCGATGAAATCTCAGAGCCTGAAAGCCCCGCTCTTCATCGTAGAACCGAGAAACCATCCAGCGATGATGCCCCTATCGAAGGTGAACGAAAGCATGTCACGGTCTTTTTCTCCGACCTGACCGGATATACGGTCATGTCCGAAAAGCTTGATCCGGAAGAAGTCAAAGAAATCACAACACAAATATTTGATGAAATATCAAAGATCGTGAGCAAATACGATGGATTCATCGAAAAGTATGCCGGCGATGCGGTGATGGCCCTATTCGGTGTACCCAGGACCCATGAGGATGATCCGATTAGAGCTGTTAAAGCTGCACGAGAAATCCATGAACTGGTCGATGCTGTAAGCCCGGAGGTAGAAAATAGGATTGGGCAACCCATCTCAATGCACACCGGCATAAATACCGGCCTGGTGGTCACCGGTAGAGTGAACGTGGCGAGAGGAACGCACGGCGTTGCAGGGGACACCATCAATCTGGCCTCACGCCTAAGCAATCTGGCTAAGCCAGGTGAAATTCTGATCGATGCAGATACCTGCCGTCAGGTTGAGGGACATTTTACATGTGAATACATGGAAACAGCAACCGTCAAGGGCAAGGCCGATCCCGTCCAGGTTCATAAAGTATTATCTCAAAGGGACAAACCCATTACCATACATCGGCTCTCCGGACTGAGAGCCGATCTGGTCGGCAGAAAGGTGGAGATGGCCGAACTGTCCGAGGCAGTCGAAAATTTACGGCAAGGCAAAGGCCGGATTTTTTCGATCAGCGGCGCCGCCGGTACGGGGAAAAGCAGACTGGTTGAGGAGTTCAAGGCCAGACTTGATCTTGGGCAGATTCAATGGATAGAAGGACATGCGTATGCGTATTCTCAAAACATACCGTATTTTCCGATTGTTGATCTCTTAAATCGATTGTTGCACATTGATGAAAAGGATCCTCCGGAGAAGGTGAGAGAAAAAGTCGGCTCCGGGATTGAATCTCTTGTCGGAAAGCAGGAAGATGTCGTTCCTTATGTAGGTGGTCTTTACTCGCTGAGTTATCCTGAGGTAGAAAATGTGAGCCCCGAGTTCTGGAAATCGCGTCTGCAAGCGGCAATCCTGTCGATTCTTTCATCTCTTGCCGATAGAATGCCGACCGTTTTCTTTCTGGAGGATTTACACTGGGCGGATCCCTCCTTTGTGGAGCTGCTGCGAAGTGCATGTTTTGAGATCCGGCAACCTGCCATTGTGCTGTGTGTTTACCGGCCGGCCTTCAGTCTTTTCACGGGCCATCAGTTAAGCAGTATCGGCAAATACTATCATGAAATTCAGCTGCAGAATCTGTCACTTTCAGATGCCCAGGACATGCTGGAATCGCTGCTGAAAACCGGGAGCATACCCTCCGATCTGAAGCGCTGGGTTCAGAGCAAAGCCGAAGGAAATCCCTTTTATCTGGAAGAGCTGATCAACTCCCTGATCGAATCCGAGACGCTGACGCGGGATAATGGCAGCTGGAAACTCACACGTGCCATTACTGAATCTGATATCCCCTCCTCGCTGCATGGCCTTATTTCCGGCAGGCTCGATCGCCTGGAAAAGCAGACAAAACGCATTTTGCAGGAGGCTTCAGTGATCGGCCGGAATTTTCTTTACGAAATTCTTAAAAGAATAACAGAGCTTGAAGAGCGCATTGATGGGGAACTCAGCCATCTGGAGCGACTCGACTTAATCAGAGCCCGCTCTTTGCAACCGGATCTGGAGTATATGTTCAAGCACGCGCTGACCCAGGAGATCGTTTATAACGGTCTGCTTAAAAAACAGCGCCGGGAAATCCATGAACAAATTGCGCGGGTGATGGAAAGCGTCTTCCAGGATAGGCTGGCCGAATTCTATGAGACTCTGGCCTATCATTTTGCCCGGGGTCAATCGGTTACCAAGGCGGTCGATTACCTGGTAAAATCGGGGGAAAAGAGTCTGGAAAGATACGCAGTAGAAGAAGCCCATCAGTACTTCAAGAAAGCGTATGACATTCTCGTATCAAAAGAAGAAATATCTGAAGCAGAAAAAATCATCCTTATCGACATTCTGAACAACTGGGGCTATGCTTATTATTACCTTGGCGAGATTAAGGAATTCAACGATCTTTTCAGATCCCATCAGGTTCTGGCAGAGTCTCTGGACGACAAGGCAAGAGCCGGAATGTTCTATGTATGGTTCGGTGTTGCCCATTTTATGGCTGGAAATTCAAAGGATTCCTATGAATACCTGTGCAAGAGCCTGGAACTCGGCGAGAAGTCCGGCAACCAAAAAGTAGTCGGCTACGCATGCACCTGGCTCCCATGGGCATGTGCAGAAATAGGGCATTTTGCCGAAGGCATTGAGTTTGGTGAGAGAGCCCAGAAGATAGCTGAATCGTTTCCTTTCGATCAATATATCTTTTTCAAATCACTTGCCGGACTTTGCTACATTAACTATTTCAAAGGAAATACGAATAGGGTTTTTGAAGGAGCAAAACGTCTTATAGAATACGGTGAAAGAAATGCCAATAGCAGAAGCAAAGTGCTTGGGCACTGGATGAAAGCGTTTGGCTACCTTTCTGCCGGCGATGTGAAGTCATCACAAAAAAGTTGTGAAAAAGCAATGGAAGTCGCGTTGGACCCTGCTTATCCCGAATTTCCAAGAGCAACCTTAGGCTTGGCTTATTTTTTTGGCGGCCAGCTTCAGGAAGCAGAGAAAGTTTTGAAATCCAGCATAGATTTCAGTGAGAAACATGGCATGGGGCAAGTTTCTTTAATATGCCAGTGTTTTCTGACCCCGATCTTGATTGCCCATGGTCATATGAAACAAGGTACAGAACTTTTAGAAAAAGTACGAAAGAATTTTATTACAAATCAGAGGAGAGTCTGGTATGCTTTATCTGAGTATATTCTTGGTGAAGTGAATTCACAAATAGCCACAGGACCGAAACCTTCCTTATCGATCATGGCCAAAAACATAGGTTTTTTGGTAAAAAACGTTCCATTTGCGACCAAAAAAGCAGAAGAACACTTTAACAAGGCGATTGAATTATTGAAAGAAATCGACGCGAAAGGCTTTCTTGGGCCAGTTTACCTTAGCCTGGGCCTGCTATATAAAGCGAGCAAGAGAACCGACCAGGCCAGGCAATGCGTCCTGGAAGCTATTAATATCTTCCAGGAATGTGGGACTGAAGTCTATCTTAAACAAGCAAATGAAGTACTTGAGTCTTTACGATAGAAGCAGTTTTATCATTATTAAATAGACATCAATATATTGTGGTTTTGACTATTGCCCTAAAATTGATGATACCTACTAAAAAACCACCTATCTCAAGACCTTCTTTTGTGCAGATAGCTCCAACTAATCAGTACTTTTGAATGTCCGAAAAACATGTGATATTGCTTTTATATCTGTAAAATTGCAAATTGGTAATTACATCTACATATCTAAAGTTTGGGACAATTTGTGATATTTTATGATATCACAAGTTTTCTGAGGTATCGTTTTCTGCTGGTATTCTCAATGTATATGCACTTCGGGAGGCTATTGAAACGTTGTGATATCATACCGTCAATCGATATTTAGATCACCTTTCGATTCTGTCAAATTACTTAAAAATCAGGCCAAAACGGTTAATCCATTTAAAAAGTCAACTTTCTTGAACTTGAAGTGGTTTCAAAAGCTTATATTATGCCCGAAGGTAAGGCGAAAGCCGATGAAAAAGCGGAGCATACACACGGTAGTATATGAGCATTTTGAAGAGGCCTTCAACGCAGCATTCAGGCATTAGATGAGGTTTTGAAGCCACTTCTAAAATTCTTGCCTTTCTTCCCCTAACCAGTTATTAATCAACTTAACCTTACAACTCCCTACACAACACAATGGAGAGACCCCATGGCCAAGGCAAAAAATATTCGAACTAAAAAAGGAGGCGAACAGCATGACAATTAAACAAGATCTACGGTCTATAAACAAGGATATCAAGGCCCTTAGTAAAAAGGTGGATGGGCTTTTAAAGACTGTTGAAAAAAGTGAGGCGGCAAAGCCAAAACCGGCGAAGAGCGAACCAGCTAAAAGAGCACCTGTAAAAAAGAAAACTGCGGGTGTTAGCGCCACCGACCAGATATTGAGGCTTATCAATAAGAGAACTAAAAAAGGTATTGATGCATCCACAATAATGGCAAAGACCGGATTTAATCGAAAGAAAGTATGGGCCATAGTTTTACGGGCATACAAGGCCGGCAAAATTAAGAGGGTCGGCAAAGGGCTTTATGTGGGGACGTGAAAATCAGGGAATAATGGATAGCATAATCTCAATGCATCAGCAGTTCCGTGATATATGGATTTTAGGCAAAACACCCTCGTTATAGAAATTTTCAAATGAGTCCTTAATTTAATTAATGCTCAAACGGAAGCTATTACAAAACGATAAAGGTTTTACACTGGTTGAAATTATCGCTGTTTTGGTAATTCTGGGTATCTTAGCTGCTGTTGCTGCGACGCGATACGTTGATCTTGAAGATAGGGGTGAAATCCCCCTGCGCCACTTACCCTAATCGCAACTGAGCCTCAATTACCGATATCTGGATAGTATCTGCAAAAAATTCGTCCTCTAAAAATTACAGATACTGTAAACATATCACAGGGCAAACACCTTTTGAACTATCTGCAAAAATCACATGAATAAACGCTCTACAAAACCGTTGATATCTCCAACATATCGCAAATCAGCCTATATTGCAGATATCAACTATAAAAACCAAGTATCTTAAGTCCTCTTTTTTACAGATACTGTAAACATATCACAAGGGGCAGGGTCAGCAAATGGCTCTGCCTTTTCTTATTTCCTCCCCTCCAAAATTTGCAAGCGATTGCAAAATATCACAGCAAATTCAGATAGATATAAGCATTCATTAATTGCTTGACATACTATCTTCTATATGAGATAGTTTTATCTCCTATCAATCACAGCAAACAGAATCCAACAAATGAAATTGTTATCAGCTAAACAAGCCGCTCAAATTCTCGGAGTCCACCATTCCCGTATAAGGCAATTAATCAAAGTGGGTAGACTCCCCGCTCAGAAGGTAGGCCGGGACTGGGTGATCCTTTTTGAGGATCTCGATTTAGTGAGGGTCCGCAAACCGGGGAGACCAAAGAAACAAAAGGATGGACCATGGACCGACAGAAAATAATTAAAGAGCTCCTCAAGATAGAGGATGCAATCAAAAGTATGGAACCAGAAGACGAAAATATCAAACAGCTTGAGAAAACAGATCCCGATAAAGCGCGAAAGATGATGGTTGACCAATGCAACAAATTGATAGAACTCAATAAAAAGCAAGAGACACTATTTGCAAAGTATAAGAAAGCGAAAAACGATTAAACTGAGGGAGGGGGGATATGACTGCTAACTTTCAAATTTTCGTATTCATAGTGATCCTTTTAGTCTTATGCGGTACAGCGTTTTTTATTTATAAGGCTATCGGATCAAAAAGGATAGCGGGTAAGATTTTCTTGGCAGTTAGCCCGACAGTAATTTTGCACCTGCTATTGCTTTTTTTATTAGTCTATGATCCGGCCCTGCTTCCATCTTTTCTTACAAATTATGCCGCAAAATGTTCCGAATGGATTTTTAAATTGAAATTAGGGTAAAATAAAAGGGGGTGAACCATGGCAGATATTAAAGCATATAAAGAGGTCATTGCCGAATTAAAAGAACATGCAAAAATGCTTGACCGTTTTAAGAAGGGAGAGATCACCAAAGGCGCGTTTAGGGCTTTTGCCTTAACCCATGATATAAAAGACCTTTATCGCAGAATAGATGAGCTTGAAACGAAAAAATAAAAGGGGGTAGTCATGGCAATCTTAGCAGAGTGTCCGCTCTGCCGGACAAAGCAATCCAATAAGAACAAGATATGCAAATGCGGTCAGAACCTTGACTCAGCGAAGCGGGATCAAAGGGTTAAATACTGGATTCAATACCGTCTGCCGGACGGTACCTAATACTTGTGATTACATCTACTTATCTGAACTTTGGGGCAATTTGTGATATTTTAGGATATCACAAGTTTTCAAAGGCGTGGATTTTTGCAGATTATCTCAATATATCGGTACTTGAATTTTGTTGACATTGCATTATGCCCGTAATATTCAAATTTTAAAATTGTGCTCGACCAGAGCTGAATTTCACACTCACTGTTAGTTCTCGTAGTTTCTCTTCTGATAATCCTGCTCATTCATTGAACGGATTCTCAATCTGCAAATTCTCTATCATCTGAAATAGATACTGGTTTCCTTTAAATTTTAGCCTAATAATCAGGCAAAGATTCAATGAAGAAACCTCTAAAAATGTGCATACCTCTATCCTGATGCATTTGCGTTGGGAGTTTATGTCGTTTTGTAATTGATAACTTCAATTAACCACGAAAAAGGAGGATAGTTATGAAATCGCTTTTATTTTTGATATTGAGTATTTCTCTTGCTGCTTTCGCAATAGTTGCTTTAGCTGGAGAAACTGAGTATTTTGCGAAAGACAACGAACAATTATACGGTACGTGGATTAACATGGACTACGATAGTAGACCCCCTCAAAAATTGGTATATAATCCCGATGGCACAGCTTGGAGTTCTATGATTGCTAATTCTAAAAAGCCCATGTGGAGAATAAAATATCTGATAACAGGCAAATGGGAAGATTCAAAAGGCAATATCATGTATAAGTCTCATTGGGTAGGAGATTGGGGTGAAGAAGCCTTTCAGTTAAGCAGGATTAGCAATTCTGGAAACACCCTTGAATATATGTTTTCCAATGATGACTATCCAAAGGAAATCGTTCCAGAAGATTTTTTTTATAGGAAGTATACCCGCAAGTAATATACTTAAATTGAGCGATTAAGAGGCATTGCTTGTTATAAACTAAAGGCAAAAAATAAATTGCAGATATCCCTTGTAGTATCTGTACAAAATTTGACCTCTAAAAACTACAGATACTGTAAACTAATCACAGGACAAACACCTGTTGAACTATCTGCAAAAATCACATGAATAAACGCGTTGCAAAACCGTTGATATCTCCAACTAATCGGTATCCTGCTGTAATAATAAATCATTGTGATATTGTTTTTATATCTCAAGTGTAAAAATCTGCCAATTCCGTTTCTATCCAAGATTGTATATTAGGTATACGAAACCCACACTTTGGCTGAATTGTGGATAACGGTGATCATAACGGCTATAAATACACAATTCATAACATTCTATATGAGTTTTCGATTACGCTTACAAATCCACAACATAATTCTCTCCCAAAAAAAGCTAATGTAAGAACTTTTCCCGGGTCGTTATACCGGGTCGTTATATAGGTAGGTTTGAGTGGTACGGTCTAGCCTTTGTCTAGCCTTTTGTGCCGACAATATGCATAACCTATTGATATCATGCACACCATGCACAGCATGCACAAAGGGTGACGAAAACCGGTAGCACATAAATGTGTCGTATTATTAATGGGTTATAAGATAGTTTGAATGGTGATCAACCTAATTTGGGAGCAGGAAGTCCCCAGTTCAAATCTGGGCGCCCCGACCAATAATTTCAAGCACTTAGAACGGATTCTGGTCGAATCCGTTTTGTTTTATCCGTTTAGTAGACGCTGGGATAGACGCTACTCCCTCAGATCCTCCCAGCTGATCCTTCCAAAGTTCACCATATAATCTGTCGCTCCTTGGTTCCCGTTTCGATTTGACCTGATTATATCTGGGTGGTTTTCTGTTAAAAACTTGAAATGGAATTTCTGGAATGGTATCAACGTTTGTATAATGGTAGGCAGATATCCTAAAATATTCCTGCCTTGTTTTATCTCAATGAATCTGCAACCATCTGATATTTGGTTTTCTGGCAGGCTAACGCAAATATATTAGTTTTCAAAACCCCTTTTTTAATCGAATTCTCATCGCTGTTATTCATACCTATTAAATTATATGGCTGTTCTTTCCCTCCATGCTGGTATTAAATTCTCAGGTTATAGGAGACCAGTATCATGACAAAATTTAAACTTTTCCACCTAAAAAACGAAATGCTCGTTGCTAATAGTATTGCCAACTTCCTCGGTGTTTTATTGGTAAATACTTTGATGTTACGTATCCAAGAGACGTTTGCGAAAGAGATTTTGGAATCTCCTATCGCCCATTGGACTAATGCACTTTTTAGTCCATTTGCATTTTCTTTCGTTACGGTGATGACATTACTCTATGAAAAACCTATCCGCAATTACTTAAATGCCCTGTTCAGGCGCACATCCATATCTGAGGATCTTAAATTAAAAGCTCGCCAGCGGCTGCTAAACGAGCCATTTGTTTTAATCGCACTGGATTTTAGTATGTGGCTCCTCGCGGCAATTGTTTGGTCTACGATTCATTGGGCTTATGATTCTGGAACACAGCTGGTTCAAGACAGCTTGTATGGTAACCTGAGTACAGGCCTGATCACGGTCACCGTCGCTTTTTTTCTGCTCGAGCATTCGTTGCAAAAGCGGCTGGCGCCGTATTTCTTTCCAGGCGGCGGTCTTTCTGCCATTCCGAAAACGCTGCGAATTAGAATCCGAACCCGCTTGTTAGCCCTACTCTTTGCATGTAACCTGATTCCCCTGATCAGCACAATCCTGATTCTGAAAAGAATTTTGGGAAGTCAACACGAACCTGCAATCGCGCTTGCAAAGTTACAATCGGCGATCAGCATCAATGTATGGATTTTTATCGCGGTCGGGATTTGTTTGACTATTTTGGTGAGTCGCAACCTAAGCATTCCTTTTCGGGACATTCTTCAGACTCTTCATAGGATAAGAAACGGTCGCTTTGACAAACGAGTGCAGGTTTTTTCCAATGATGAAATTGGGTATACAGGTGATGCAATCAATGAAATGACCAAAGGCCTGATTGAACGGGAAAGAATGCAGCTATCTCTTAATTTGGCCAAGGAAGTTCAGCAAAATCTTCTTCCAAAAAGTAATCTGAAAGTTAATGGATTCGATATAGCAGGCAAAAGCGTCTACTGTGATGAAACCGGTGGTGATTATTATGATTTTATAATTATTGATGACGCTGCTGAACAAAAAATTGGTGTGGCCATTGGAGATGTATCAGGGCATGGTATTTCTTCTGCGCTACTTATGGCCACTGTTCGATCATCGTTGCGGCAGCGGGCATCTTTACCGGGCAGCACCGGCAAGATCATTTCTGATGTGAACCGCCAGCTTGCCCAAGATGTTGAAGATTCCGGGCAATTTATGACAATGTTTTTTTTGGCTCTTGACACTGCAACGAGACAACTCGAATGGGTGCGGGCAGGACACGATCCCGCCATAATTTATGATCCTGGTTCAGACTCATTCAGTGAACTTGGTGGATCTGGAATAGCACTTGGGGTGGATGTTGGGTGGATTTATGAGGATAATAAGAAAACTGATTTTTCAAAGGGCCAAATCATTTTTCTCAGTACAGACGGAATCTGGGAGGCACGCAACAAAAAGGGAGAAATGTTAGGCAAAGAACCCATCCTAAATACAATTCGACAAAACTCCTCTTCAGACGCAGCGCAAATTATTGATGCAATTTTTGACACGCTGGATAAATTTATAGGTGAGGTGAAAATAGAGGATGACATAACATCGGTGATCGTAAAAATGCAGGAATGACCAAGCAAGTTAGAAAAGTCGGATAAATTAATAGAAAATTATTCAAATATATTGCCTATGTAGAAACCACAGATGGAACGTTTCCAGCGAGATGCCGTATTGGGTTGTGTGTCTTCTGATAGCGGCCTGGGGCGCATGGGGACTATTTTTCATCATGAGAGAGTCCCACCGAATGCATGCAGAAACGACTTCGAAATCCTCGGAGCGCGCGACTTCCGAAGCACCTGATGCATGACGTTAGGCGCATAACGTATTGGATAGAGGCATAAATGATATTCATAGACAAATATGATAGTTCATTTTGGAACAAATCTGTATTTAGTGGCTGCGTCCTAATAACCGTTCTTGCAACTTTGTGGCTGATGTTTGTAGACATAGCACATTCAGATACCTGGTTGAAACAATATCAAATAGCTGGCAATCTTTTACGGCGGGTGCTGATAGCCTCTTGTTTAACTATCTACTTCGTGAGACTCCAGGTTACTGTCTGGGTTTTCCAAAAGCGCAAGTGGACATGGCTGGAAACGATAACAATCACGGTCCTGATGTCATTTGTTCTTTATGCTTTTGCTAAAGTCGGGGGAAACAACAAACACGTTGTGGGTGCTGTCGAGGTAATCGGCATTTTGCTGTACTTGTCAGGCTCCTATATCAATACTCATTCTGAATACTATAGGCATGTTTGGAAATTAAAAGAGGCGAACAGAGGACGACTTTACACAGAGGGACTATTTAGCTTGTCGATGCATATCAACTATTTCGGAGATATCGTTCTCTTCACTGGACTTGCTCTGGTAACTCATAGCCTTAGCATGTTGGTTATACCATTGGTAATGGCGGTGAATTTCGTTTTCAATATCATTCCGTCTCTCGATAGATATCTTAAGAAGAAGTATAAGGATGAATTTAGAGATTACTCCAAGAAAACAAAAAAGTTTATTCCGTTGATATATTAGCGGCGTTGGCTGGAATAAATTCGCGCCTAACAAGTCGCTGGATAAGGATTAGCGTGGTGCCCATAGGCCTATTCCCTTCCCTCCGCTCGCCTAATCTGTTTTAGTTTTCCTGATTGATAGACGCTGGGATAGACGCTACTCCGTCAGATCCTTCCAGCTGATCCCCCAAAAGTCTGGTCAATAATTGGTCTGGTTTTCGGTTCCCGTTTCGATCTGCCCTGCTTATATATGGGTAGTTTTCTGTTAATAAACTTGAAATTGGATATATGGAATGGTATCGACGTTTGTATAGTGGTCGGCAGATATCTCAAGTTGTGCCTGCCCTATTATATTCTCAATAAATCAGCAATCGACCGGATTCCTACAGACTGTTTAAATTGAAAGCATTAAAACAATAGCAAAGTAATGGAGACATCATGAAGCAAATCGTAATTACAAAATATGGCGATACAGATGTATTAAAAATACAAGAAAGAAAAGATCCAAAACCTTCTGCGGGAGAGGTTCTCATAAAAGTTAAAGCGATTGGAGTCAACTTTGCTGATATTCTCGCAAGAAAGGGACTGTAGCCCGATGCTCCAAAGCCTCCTTGTGTCGTGGGGTATGAAGTATCTGGAATTATAGTAACCACTGGTCAAGGTGTCGATTCTTCAATGGTTGGCAATTCTGTCTTAGCCCTAACTCGATTCAACGGCTATTCAGACAAGGTTTGTGTTCCAGAAAATAACGTTTTTGCCATTCCCCGGATCTCTTGATTTTGAGAGGGCAGCCGCCATACCGGTTAATTATCTGACAGCATATCAGCTTATATGTGTTATGGGAGGTCTGAAAAAGGGGGAATCGGTGCTCATTCATAATGCAGGCGGTGGCGTGGGTTTGGCCGCATTAGATATTTCATTGCATCTTGAAGCCACGACCTATGGTACTTCCAGTGTTGGAAAGCATTCATTTTTAATGGAAAGGGGGTTAAATCATCCCATTGATTATCGCAACCAGGATTTCCTTTCCAGTATTATGAGCCTCACTGGCGGAAAAGGTGTAGAGATGGTTATTGATCCGATCGGCGGAAAGAACTGGAAAAAGAGCTATAGAGCGCTTCGTTCGACAGGACGATTGGGTATGTTTGGTGTTTCGACGGTTACCGAATCAACAATGGGGCGATTTTTTCAGTTTATAAAACTGATCGCACAAATGCCCTGGTACAATCCATTGGGATTGATGAATGCCAATAAAAGTGTATTTGGAGTAAATCTTGGTCATATGTGGAACGAAAGAAACAAAATAGGCGGATGGATGCAAAAAATTCTCAAAGGAGTTGAGGAAGGGTGGGTTCGACCTCATGTCGATAGAACCTTCCTATTTGAACAGGCAGGTGAAGCACATGCTTATATTGAAGCACGAAAAAACATCGGCAAAATAGTTTTAGTTACCGGCGGTTGATGCTCTATAACGTTTGAAAAGCTGTGATATATACGATATCTGTAATCAAGGTCACCCTGTGGTATTCTCAATTAATCAGTAATTCGAGATTTTCTGCCAAAAACCAAATTACCACTTAATTACAAATGTTGGGCGGCCTGGCACGACAACACTATAGATTTACACTCTATCCGAGCCAGGAGATGAAAAATGAATACAGAAGACTTGGGAAATTCAAAGATTCTGAATTTGCTTTTCAAACCAGCTGGAGTGATGATGGAGAGCAGGCTTCGACAGTGGCTCTTGAACCCCGTGAAAACCCTGCAAGGTGCTGATATTCAACCTGGGCAGACCGTTTTAGAGGTGGGATGTGGTACTGGATTTTTCACTATACCGGCAGCACAGCTGATTGGTGATCAAGGTTGCCTGGTGGCGATGGACGTGTCATCGGGATTTATCGAACGCGTATCAAAAAAAGTACAGGCTGCTGATTTAAAAAACGTCCGCGTGGTAAAACGTGATGCTCTGGATACGGGATTGGATGCCGCAAGCATAGACACGGTGCTGTTGTTTGGTGTGATTCCTTTCCCTTTGTTACCCTTGAACCGGCTTTTACCCGAAATGCACCGTATCATAAAACCAGAAGGGAGCTTAGCAGTGTGGTTGTTTCCGATTTCTGGATGGGTACCAAAGTCGATCCTTCAATCCGGGTTATTCACATATGTCAGCAAACGAAACGGAGTTTACAATTACAGGAGATGTTAAATGAGTTGCAATAAATAGCCCCTTCAAGGATACAGATATCCAACTAATCGAAGGTTTCCAAAGCCCAAAAATTGTTGCGATATCGTTAAAAAATTGATGATATCACAGGTTGTGGCGTTTCTTTGATTATCTCAATGTATCTGCAACTTGACACCCTCCGGGTTAATAGTAATATTTTCAAACCGTAGCTATCGAAATTATTCGTTAACATTAATTTGTTGTTTGCCTGTGATAATTCACTATAACTAACGCGGAATTGGAAGGATGCTCACCATGAAATACTTAAAGACTTTTCTAATAATATCATTAGCGGCGATAGCCGCGACGGCGGCCGCAAGCGAATACTATCAACCAGGTCCAAGTGCGACAGGGAGAGTTAGCGCCGAAAATTGGGAAAATGGAGAAAATCGTCGCTACGCTTTGCATAATTTCCAAAAGGTTGTCCGCTACACGCTGGGTGTACGACCAACTATAATCAGGAAGCTAAAAAAGAACCAAGATTTAAACATCGGAGATCTGCCTGAAGTCAAATATTTGACCAGCACGACTTCCTTCAGCGGCATCGTCATTGTCAAAGGCGACACCATTGTGTATGAAAAATATGCACCAGATTTTAGTCCAGCTCAACCACATTCCTGTCAATCTTCTACTAAAACTATTAATAATTTACTAGCTGGTAAACTGGTAGCCGAAGGCAAACTGGATCTAAGCAAGAAAATAAAATCTTTTTATCCAGATATGGGCTCTGGTTATGCGGAGGCAACTGTTCAACAAGTGCTGGATATGGATGTTGTCAATGATTATACGGAAGGCTATGGCGATCCAAATTCACCCATACGAAAACATGAGTCCGTGAGTGGTTGGAGGCCTTTTCGCGAGGACGTTGGAGACGACCTTCGTGCTTATCTTAAGACAATTGAAAGTAAAAACATTACCAATGATGGCAAATACCAATACAAATCGACCAACACAGACGTAGTAGGCATGATTGTTGAGGCTGCTGCGGACCGACCACTTCATGAGCTGGTCAGGGAAGTAATGGTGGCTGCCGGGTTCGAAAATACAGGCTACATTTCAACTGACGGACTTGGAGTGCCGGCGACAATGGGTGGATTTATACTAACGACCCGTGATTTTGCCCGTTATGGGATATCATTGCGAGATGGCGGCAAAGGCGTCAATGGAAAAATGGTAGGCGGTGGCAAGTCTTTCATCGAGCAAACACTAAGCCACTCCGGTGCATCGATGGGACTGGATAAGGTAGGACTGGGCAACTTTCGTTACAGCAACAGCACCTACACGAATGGGCGGTTCTTTGGGCATGCAGGCTGGGGTGGACAGTACCTTTATGTAGATCCAAAGCATGAGTTGGTTGTGGCTTTCCATAGCACATTGGAAGACGACAGTGGAATTGTAGTAGATTATGCAGTACGCCTTTTTAAGATGCCGTTGGCTGTTTCAGACTATTTCGATAAGGAAAAAGACTGACCTCCAGTTAACGCAACGCTGTGCCACATAACATCAATAGGCTGAACGGGACGCGCAAAACCCGCGCTCCCTACAGCAGCGCTGTTACAGATATCTCCAACTAATCAAAAGTTTTTAAGGCCATAAAAATGTTGTGATATATTTGCATATCTGCAAAATTGAAAAAATAAAGATATGTAGATGTAATCGC
>PVMK01159690.1_pt1 | contig 19240 bp, 23 predicted proteins | sample 1853481 | NCBI WGS metagenome assembly PVMK01 (sample SAMN08533507, study PRJNA380276) | Marine sediment metagenome, whole genome shotgun sequencing project. | reverse complement strand
ATATATTGAGATAATCAAAGGTTCGGCTGTTGTTGTGATATCCTCTAAGAAAGAATTAATTTTGGTGAACTTTGCATGCCAAATTTTACCATATATTCAATCCTGTAGAAAGTACATGTATCAAAGTGATATCGCAAGTACTCCTGGACAATGCTAAATTATGGTCTGATGCGCGGAAAAATACGGAGCTTCGATCGTAACAATAAGTTTGCAGATTAGCCAGGGCAAATACACACTTTTTTCAGCCTTAATTTTTTGTAGACTACGTGCCTTAGTCAAATCTGGCCGATCATCTGATTCAATAATATATTTGTTCAGCTAATCTTAAATTTGTACGCCACATTTTCGCAAGAAACCTGGAAATTTCGTGAGCATTAAATTTTGCAGACCTTTAGGGTTGGATTTTGAGGTGTGACTAAATATATGGGGCACAGAATCATCGATGTTAAATGACAGTCGTGCTTCATGAGCCTTCGCGACATATTTCACAATAAGACTATATATCCTTTACGTCTCCCACCAGTTTGTCAAACTGCTCAACGTCCACTACCGGTGAAGTTGTGAAATGAATCCCGGTTAGTTTGTGCAAGGCGACCGAGGTAGCAATGGCTTTGTCCGCATCAGGAAAATCGATGGTGAATACAAGATCATGCTCACCCATGACGGCATACATGGATATTATCTTGCCACCGTTTTTTTGGATCACCTCACGGGCTTTCTCTGTCCTATCAGAACTGATTTGCTTTGTCGCCTCAGTTGAATATTTTCCGAACATTAAGAAGATAGACATTTGAAATGCCTCCTTTCCTTAAGATATGGAACCCATCGGTATCACGAAATAAATCATGCCAATGATAGTTTTTTCCATTTCAATATCAAAGGTGTCGGATAGATGATTTCACACCCCAATCAATCGAATTTTGGGCTTTGATTTTTGTGACCGAACCACTTAGGCAGATCATCATTTATATCAATAACCCGCATACCATAGAAAATATGGCACGTTGGTTTGAATTTCGTTGGAACTTTTGATACACCCCCAAAATTAAAAAGTGATGGAAACGCAAGCCACATTTTACGTCCTTCATCGGCAATAAGGGTGCCACACAAAGCACAACTGACTTTGCAAGGAAGAATTCTCTCGTGTTTGTTGAGTTCATTGTTGTAAAAGTTTAGATGATCAATGCCTTCCGTAATTCTGACATCATGTTTATGAAATATAGCTGCCCATTGCATAGGAGCCCCATGCAGCTTTTGACATGCCAAGCAATGACATATTTTTGCATCTACAGGATCCGAGCATACTTCGTATTGTACCGCATTGCAGTAACAACTTGCCCGGTATTTGGCTTTAAAATTAACATCTGAAATCGACGCATAATTTGATCCAAATTCTTTTTTCATTGAATCACCACCTAGTTTCTTATTTTATTGAAACATTTATACATTGAGAGATGTCCAAATATCAAATTAAACGAGAATATTTCAGACAATATCTGGATACTCGAAACAAAATGTGCAATCAACCAGGAATTCAAATTTCGGTAAATTCAAGCATCATCGGTGAACTGTAGACCGCAGAGGAGTCTGACTGCATATTACATCAGGAAAGGCAATCAATTTTGGCTTGCCTAAAAGTGTGGGTTTCGTGCCTGATGGTGAAATCTGGGAAGACTGAAAATTTGTTGGATGTGCTGACGTAATATGAAATTTTGGGATTTTGTAGATTGGATCAAGATCTGCTGTAATTTTACTGAACCAAAACTTGGAATATCTTGATAGATAACCAAATATCACCCAAGTACACATTTATTGAGAAAAATCGCAAGAAAAGCGAAACCTGTGATAAGAAAAAAGAGGGGTTGATTTATTGCGTTTCTTGGAAAAAGCGGGGCGTTATTTAATTTTTCAGTTTAATTGAAGGTAAACGCCTGAAGCCAAAAGGAACGCCCATGCCGGAGGCAGGTAAACCTTGCCAGCTCATGGCGGAAAGCGACAGTTCATGGCCCCGGGGGGACAATTCATGGCGGAAAACGACAGATCGTGATAAAGCTTAATTGAATGGAGGAACCACCATGAAATCGACAGACGGAATTCTGCGGAGACTACCGGTGAAAGGTACGGACGGATCGATTGATCTGATCGAGATGGATAGTATTTTTTAACTGACAATCTGTAACTATTTCTGAAGTATCTTATATCTTCTATTTTTTACTCTCATAAAATACTGGTCGTTGTCATATTCCAGCAGATCCGAGATTTTCATCAATCCCCTCTCTGCAAATTTGATGGTTTCCTCCCCCATTCGCATGTACAGATTGTCACCTCGTATAAACAGGTTTCGGGGCTTCAGCTCGACCTGTTTCTGGGTGTTCAGTATCAGCGTAATATCGTTATCTTTAATTAAATCCACCGCAAACAAAGCGGTGTCCTCATAATGGAAATAGACTTTCTCCTGAACATCTTCTCTCTTCTGGGAAAGGTAATAACCGTTTTGGTCCTTTTTTATTGAAGAATGGAAATAGTCGATTATCTTCTTATGCTCAAATTTTCCATGCACGTTGTGCCAGCGCCCGTTTTTATCCAACCAGAAAATAGCTTTCTCCTTAGGAATGATAATTTCTCTTTGCTCTTTCTTCATGCGATACGGCTGTTTCCTTTTTGTATTTTGGACGTTATGGCTGATCCATCAATTTCAGGTATTCTATCATATGCGTCTTTCTTGACAATTCTTTTTTAAGTTCAATAATCAGAATAATACTTTCAAACAAATCTAATATTAATGGATCGTGAAATATGATCACGGATTTTTCATTCGGGAAGATCGTTGTCAATGGCAAAACCTATTCTGATGACATTAAAATTGTTCGTGGGCAGGTGATTTCGGACTGGTGGCGGAAAAGGGGACACCGGGTTGATATCGAGGATGTTGCCGATATTTTGGAATCCAGGCCGGACATCGTAGTCATTGGCAAGGGTTCCCCGGGGTTAATGAAGTCTTCATCATCCCTGCGAGACTATCTGAACGTAAACAATGTCGAATTAATTGAAAAGAAGACCGCAAAAGCGATTGAAGTGTTCAATAAACTGTATCAGGAGGGGAAAAGGGTTGCCGCAGGCTTTCATATAACCTGCTAAACTTTTTCCATAACTCTCATCTCTTGACCGTGAGCTGTGTTGCTCGTCGTCGAAATTTACTCACGTACTATTAGTACGCTCCGTCATTTCTCCTCCGTGCGCCTTGCTCGCGGCCAAGATCTAAGTGTCATGAAAAAAGTTACAGTTACTATATTTTTCTCGATCGGTATGATTGCATCAAAGAGGGATTTATATTTCTTTATGGTCTAATGCATCCTGTGGATTTTATCTGCTGCAAATCCCAAATTTCTTTGGGAGAATTTCATTTTTTTTTAGTAATTGAAAGGTGTATACCATGAAAACATATCGTTATATTTTGAGTCTGATTCTATTTGTTTTTTTAACCTCCGGTGCTCATTTGGGATTTTCTGCCGGTTGGGGCGATATTGTCAAAGGCGCTCAGGAAGCGTTGGGAGGCAAGGAGACTCTTTCAAACGATGAAATCATTCAAGGCCTTAAGGAGGCCCTGCAGGTCGGAACCGAAAACGCCGTAAAGTTGGTATCCCGACCGGATGGATACTATAAAGATCCGGAGATTAAGATCCCTTTGCCGGAATCGGTGCAAAAAGTTGAAAAGCTTTTGAGAGCCATCGGGTACGGAGATAAAGTAGACAGTTTTGAATTGAGCATGAACCGGGCCGCCGAGCGTTCCGCGCCCGAGGCGAAATCTATTTTCTGGGATGCCATCACCCGGATGAGCTTTGATGATGCCGGCAAAATTCTCAACGGGCGCGATAATGAGGCCACGCTTTATTTTGAGGACAAAACTTCAGATCGTCTCCAGGAGGTTTTTAAACCCATCGTTAAAGACGCCATGGGCGATGTCGGTGTCACGCGGTCATTCCAGGATTTGAATGCGAAGGCGGAAAGTATGCCCTTCGGCAAGAGCTTGAGCTTCGACTTAGACCAGTATGTCACCGATGGTGCCCTCAAAGGACTTTTTAAAATGCTGGCCGAAGAGGAGAAGCAAATCCGTACCCAACCGGCAGCCCGGGTTACAGATTTGCTGAAGAAGGTTTTTGCAAGTCAATAGAATTTGATGGGTTCCTAAAGTGAACTAAAGTTGGAAGTGCCTAAAGCCTGCCCTCGCGCAATAAAATACTAACATGTGATTACTTCAGTTAACAGTGCAGAATTTCGAGCAACCCCTTAAATCTGTAACAAAGGTCTGGGCCAGGGTTTCGGTGTCGCTCGCGCAGCGCAGGCGTCTGCGCCGCGTGACGCTCCGGCATTTATTATTACGATAAAATGATAGAAATCATTAACTTTAGTCACTTTAGATCACTTTGAAATTTAGTGCACTTTCTTTAAAAATTGTTGAGATAGCTTCTAAAAGTTATAGGGGCGGCTATCGGAGTCGGCCCTGTAAAAACCCGATATCTCATCTCCCAGAGATTCAAGATAATCATTTAGCTCTTCATCACTCCGAAAGCTTAGGGTTCCCACGTGACCGCTTATATGACCTTTATCCGTATGCGGTCCCGCACGGCACATGGCTCTTAAAAACCTATCCGGATCATTCCGGTAGTTTTCGGTCAGTTCTTTTTCGTTGACTGCCTGACGGGCATGTCCGTAAGCATCAAAATAAACGTAGTATTTCATCAAATACGCCCCTGGTCTTTTATAGGGGTTGTCAAAAAAACGTTCCGGTATTCAAACGTTTTTTTCTACAACCCCTTATGCCGCAATTCCGTCACTCGGAACATTATTATGGAAAGCGGTATAACTCCGACAAAATCGCAACGACCTTGTTCCGGGCCTCCACGATTTCATGATGTTCTACGGAATCCATCTGCTCAATAGCTTCAAGTGTCTTTATTTTATGATTTTTCCCAGCAGGCGGCGCTCGATTTCTTTTTTAACCCATTGCATCTGTTGATTTTTCCTGCCGGTCTGGAAAATTTGAACGATTTTTTCGGTATAATTTTTAGCATTGCGGTAGCCGGTTGAAACGGCTTCTTCTATAATACGCCAATCGAGGAGGTTGGTAAAGTCCCTAAAGGCTGCTCTCAATTCGGGAAAAAGTTCTTTTATCAATCCGTCCTGAAAGGCCACATAGAACCCCAGGGCGGCCGCTTTGCGATGTTTTATAAGATAACATAGCGTTCCGTGTCGAGTTGTGTCCGCCAGAAGATCTTTGACGGCCCTGACAAGCAGTTCAACGGGTGAGTGCGGAAAGGCGGCGATTAATTCACGCCAGATATCGGGGTCAAACGTGAAATCTTTCATTTCACCAATTTCGTGGTAAATAAAATTGTCTTTTTGGGCGGCCAGTATTGTCGGCAAATGATGCTGCAATGCTTCTGAGTGCTGCTCTTTGAGCCCGCAGTGTTGGAGTGCAAATCGCAGTGCCGGCCGGCCTGATTTTTTTATAAAGGCGATTTGATCCCAAATGAAAAGCCTGGCAGAGTCGGTGCGCAGCAGAATTAAATTGTCTTGAGAAAGCACCGGCAGCGTTAACAGGTCACGGGCAAGTTCCCGCTCGAGAGTATAGACGGTGTATCCGCCGGATTGGCCTTTATTTTTGATCGTGGCCAGAAAAAAGGTGGGTTTCAGGCTGTAGGCATACCCGGCGCCATATAAGAGACCTAGCGGTTCCAGCACCGCATTGATTTCTGCCGTATTAAACGGATCGTAGCTTTTATCCCCGATGGTAAGATCTGCATATTTTTTATCGGCAAGTTTTTCCCAGAGCTGTTCCTTTTCACCAATCCAATCCAGTATCTCAGATGAGTCTTTTTCTATCCACGGACTCAACTCTTTTTCCCATTTATAAAGGTCGCGCAGTCGCAGGGCCAGTCCACAGATGGAATACAATCCGGCATGCTGCGCATCAGAAATCTCACAGTTTTTAAGAACCTGGCGGGTTAAACGATCAATTTCAATCATTTTATGATCCTGCCTTATTCGCATGTTTTCATATCCGTTGCCGCGTAAAATCTCGGTATGTTAGAAAATAATGGATGATGCCGGTGAGGTCAAGGCCCGCCTTTCCATCCACCGTAGTCCCGCCTATGCGGGACGGAGGACGGGCGCTTGAATAGCTTCCGGCCTGCGTATTAAACAAAATACTTTACCAGGCGCGGCAGAATAGTGATTTCTGTCGGAGTGGTCCCGAAAATTTCCCCATCGGGCAATAAGGTTTTTTGCGGTTCGGTATAAACGGATGCTGATTTGCCTTTGATAAATCTTACGGCCGGGTTCTGTCCATGGGTTCCTTTAAATAGTTTGGGTAATGTGGCAATCAAACTCAACCGGCTCAGGGGCGAGAGCACGACCGCATCGAAAAAGCCGTCATCAATTTTTGCCTCGGGTGCCATCAGCATGTTGCCTCCCGTATATTTTGAATTACAGATTTCAACAAAACAGTTTTGGCCGGAAATGACCTCTCCGTCAATTTCGAGAACCATTTGATGAAAGACCAACCCCATGAGGCGGTAAAACACGCCGATCACATAGCTGAAGTCAGCCGCCCATTTAAAGCGAGCAGCGGTTTTTGCCACGTCGGTTACGAATCCAAACCCAATAAGATTGACAAAATAATGTGCTGTTTTGTTCTGAGAAAACCGACACACATCAACCGCTCTGGTGGTTTGACGTCGCAATGCGTCGATACCATCTTTAACGCTGAAGATTTGCAAATCTTTGGCAAAAGAGTTGCCACGGCCGCTCGGCAGGATTCCCAATGGCGGTATTTTCGAGTCGCCATGATATTTTAAAATACTGTTGAGCACCTGAAAATTGGTGCCGTCTCCTCCCATTGATGCGATCGCGTCATATTCCCGGATGGATATCTGCTTTACAAGTTCAGTGGCGTGGCCGTGATATCGAGTCTGCAGCAGATCAAACTCGATGTTATGCTTTTTGAATTCATTCTCCAGCTCGGGCATTAGCTTTTCTTTGTTTACTCCGCCGGAGCACGAGTTTGCAATGAGCGCGATTTTCATTTTACGCCTCTTTTACCAGCCTGAGTCCCAGAAAAAATTCTTTGCGGGCCTTCGCCGTACCAAGCAGGCGGGTTTCAGGTGTCAGAGGACAGAGGTCAGAAGACAGATCGTAAAACTGGAAGAAGAGGCACCCTATCTGACCTCTGTTTTCTGTCCTCCGTCATCTGTTTGCTGACACCTGACACCTGACACCTGACACCCAAAAGGCGAAGCCTGAAACCAAGACGGGTTCATTCATACCAGAATCGAATTTCGTCCGGACTTTCTCGATCGGTTTTAAAATTGTTAACCGGCGATTCCGGGTCGGCATACCCCAGTGCGATGCCTAAAACGATTTCCTTGTCTTCGGAGATATCGATGACCTCCGCGATTTCATCACCATAGGATGAAATCAGTCCAATCGGGCAGGTCGCCAGTCCCTTAGCCTGGGCGGCCAGAAGCAGATAGGATACACTCAGACCCACATCCAGATAGCGGAGTTTTGGAAATAGCCTGTCAATGGAAACGATAATGGCCACCGGCGCTCCATAAAACGAACAGCTTCCCTCCTCGACAAACTGATTGAATTCCAGACCCAGCTCAGAAACTTTGGGTCGCATGGCCTGGGATGCCCGGCGACTTCGATTTCTGAATATTTCAGGCAAAGGGGACGCCGTACCGGGGCCGCATGAAATTTTGCGTTCAGCATGAACGCGCTTCAGCCGTCTTACCAGCCGATCCTTTTCCGTACCGTAAACAATTATATATTCCCAGGGCTGAAGATTTATGGCCGATGGCGCCATTCCGGCATAGTGAAAAATCTCTTCAATCTCCGCCCGAGAAACGGGTTTGTCAAGATACGCCCGGGCACTGCGGCGGTCTTTCATGGCAGAAAATACATCCATAGCATTCTCCTTATTTTTTCACATTTCAATGCCTAAAAGTGATACCTTATGGTAATGCCGTTTTAAGCTTTCACCAAAGCACAGGTTTACGCGTTTGCCTGTTTAGCCGGTTATCCCGTTGAGCCCGTTAGATAAGGAATGCTCTCGGATTCCTATGTATACCGGCCAACCGGTCAACGGGCCAACGGGCTAAACCCTGTATTATGGCTATTACCTGAATATTGCACGAGTCGGAGGCTTCCATAGGCAAGGCACTTAAGGGCGAAGTCGTAGTATGCTACTTCGAGCCCTTAACCCGCCCGCCTCGCCTGAGCGGCTCGCGATGGCGGGCAGGTAACGCAGCATATGGGAACCTCCGGCTCGCCCTCTGGGTGAAAATAGATGAGAAATAAAAAAGATCATCATCCGATTTACTTTTTAAGTAAAATGTATTGCACAGTATTCTTGTGCGAACCTGCTGTAATTAAATAATAAAAAGATTCTCATCTATTTTCATGCAAGATTCAGGTATTAACCTTGACAGGTACAGTGGATGATTATATTTTTCTCAAATTTCGGCAAATGTCAACAAGGAGGAACCGTGGAAAGAGCAATGTTGTGGTTCAAATGCGCCGCCGTTCACGATCCGGTCCGGCCCGTATTGAAGAAACCGGCCGTCATTGGTTGGGAAGCAAAACAGCGGCAGGTCGATTTGGTACTCGAACGATCGTTTCAGGGCGAAGAATTGCTGCGCCGCATGAAAGATTGGTTTACAGCTGACGTGTATCAGGTCATCAACACCATTCACCAGCATGCTAAATTGAAAGTAGTGGATGGTTATGATCTTGTCGTCGAGACGGCGAGTCCATCAGAGTTGGAAACCCTTTCGCGAAAACTAAAAGAGGAATTCGGTCAGGAGGTATGGGTCGAGCCTATTCCAAAAACGTTGCTGACCTGAACCTGTCATCAGATTTTTGCCCGGGCGTGTTTATGCGTCCGGTTCGATGTAGGCGGGACCAAAAACGTTTCTACCGATGGCAACTCTCAATTCTTTGTCGGGCAGTTCGCTTTCATCACCGGGCCAATGAATCCCTTCCCAGACAACCCGATCTAATCCACTGTCTTTTTTGCATATAAAACAAATCGGCGGCTTTTTTCCCTTCTTCGCCGGCTGACCGGAGACATGGATTAATTCACCAAGAGCATCTCCCTGGGCGGACACACCGCAAAGCATCGAGCAGCCGCAATCTAAAAACTTAAAGGCCACCCCGATGGCTTCGGGCTGCCTGGATAATATCGTCTGACAGGTCGCATCAAAAGTAGTCGATCGAAAATTTGTCTTTTCTTCCATGACAACAATTTCCTGATGCCGTTTTATTGAAGATAGAATGTTGCGGACTTATATTAGCCATTAATAAGCCGTTTGGAAATAAATAGCCATAAGAATATGTGAATAAACGGTAACCCGAATTAAATTTCTTCAGATATGGCTGTAAATTTCGTATTTTGTCTCCTGGCCCAGCAGGATATCAATTTTATTCTGCAGTGCGGCCCTTTCTTGACTGTTTACCCAACGGTTCCAGTCCTCGACGGTTTTCCAGGTGCTGACCACCACGGTTTCGCCCGGTTGATCGATGCGCTTTAATGTTTCACCGGATATATAACCGTTCTGTCTGGTGGTGAGTATCCTCAATTCCTTGATAAGCGGCAATAACTCTTTTTCTCTATCCTTGGACACCTTGCGTTTGATCACAATTTTTACCGTCATTTTTTACTCCTTTTCTTTAAACAGAGATACGGGCCAACCCATGCCGCTCAAATCTGTAATTCGACGATATCACCATCCTGCAGCACATAGTCTCGCTGGACCAGCTGGCCATCAAACACCGATATACCCCACACCCTGGCGGATTTCAATTTCTGAGCGAAGTCTTTATGAACCTTGCCGGCGAAATCGGCCATGGTGCAGCCCTTTTTCAAAACAAAAGGAGAGGTGGGGTCCGGCTTTTTCCCGGGAGATTTCGTGTATACCCGAATTATATTCAAGCGCTCGACGATTGCCGCTTTGACAAGATCCATGTTGCGGCCGGTTGCCACCGAAGCCGATACCATCGGCCAATTATCGCCTAACAATTCACGAAGAATCGCCAGATTTTCATCCGTTTTCACGTCGTCGTTTTTGTTTGCAAGCACCAAAAACGGGATCAAACTGATTCCGCGCGCATCGCTATAGCGATCTTTTAGGCGCAATGGCACAATGCGCTGTTCTTCAAGCAACGCAACTGTATCTTCAAGGTGCCGCAGCGGGTCGGTTTGCAAATCTACCATCAAGAGCACAAGATCGCAACGGCGTATCAAATCCATCATTTCCGACTCTACATAGTCTCGGCCAAGAGGGGGGGTGTCAATTAGCTGAATCTGGATGTTTTCCACCGGCATCATGCCTGGAGTCGGTTTCCAGGTGGTGTGCGGGAAATCGGCTACTTCGGGCGCTGCATTGGTTACCGCAGCCAGCAGAGCGGATTTGCCGACATTGGCGGCACCGACGATCACCACCTGCCCGGCGCCTTCTTTATTGATATGAAAAGCCGATTCATACTTGCTGAGACTCTTTTTGGCCTGAGCTGCTGACTTTATTTTCGATACCCGTTTGCGCAAATCAGCTCTTAATTTATCGGTTCCTTTGTGTTTGGGGATGATGGTCAGCATTTCTTCAAGGCAGGTGAGCTTTTCCGCCGGTGTTTTGGCCGAGCGGTAGCGCTTTTCGGCGTCAAAATATTCGGGGGGCAGGTTGGTTGGCATAATGATATACTCGACGTTAGCATTTCATTATTGGCAACATCTCCGCTTAAAGGTAGGGAAATTTGATCTGAAAGTCAACCGGCCCTATTCAATTACACATTCGTCGGGTTGATTTTGGAATTTGCAAAACTTATTCATATATGAGTATTAAAACTTTCGAAAGGAAACTTCCATGCCATGAAAGAAGAATGGGAAAAAGCCTTAGGAAAACTGACTTACGGCATATATGTTCTCACATCGAAAACCGATGAGGCAATCAACGGTATGATTGCATCCTGGGTCTGCCAGATATCTTATGAGCCGCTCCTGATCATGGTGGCCGTTCACCCCAACCGGTTCTCGCATCAACTTATTGAGCAAGGCGGCGGCTTTGCGCTGCATGTGCTGGCCAGCACGCAGACGAATTTATTATCGCGTTTTAAAGGGTCGGATTTAAAAGCCAAATTTTCATCTTTAAATTGGACAACGGGCAAAACGGGCTGTCCGATTCTGAAGGAATGTCTGGCCTATCTGGAATGTGAACTTAAAACGCATTACCGCCCGGGGAATCATACGCTTTTTATCGGAGAGGTGATTGCGGCCGGCTTTTTTGCTGATGAAAAACCATTCACGACGATGGAATATAATGGGGTTTATCTGGGGATAGCATAAAAAAGTGATTTTCAAATTTTAAAAAATAAATCGATCGTTCGACCCAGAGGCTCTCGACGGGTAGAATTCATTGATAATATGACAAAATAATCCTTTTTTATAATTTGAAACGCTCAATTTAGGTTGAATATTTTGGTTGTATTTATCCCGATAAGGAGAGGAGAACATATTTATGGCTTCCTGGAAAACCTATCTGGAAACAAATCAGGACCGCTATTTAAAAGAGTTGCTCGAGTTTTTGAGGTTACCCAGCATCTCCAGCCTGCGAGCGCATAAAGCAGGCGTTCAGAAGGCGGCGGAATGGGTTGCCGCCAGGATGCAGGCTGCCGGTCTTGAAAATGTGCAGGTATTGCCCACCGGCGGGCATCCGGTCGTTTACGGAGATTGGCTTCACGTTCCCAATAAACCGACGGTTATGATTTATGGACATTTTGATACCCAGCCGGTCGATCCTCTGGAGCTCTGGTCGCAGCCTCCATTTGAACCGGTTGTGGAAGAAGAGCGTGTTTACGCCCGCGGCGCTTCCGATGATAAGGGCAACATGCTGGCGCCGATATTAGCCCTTGAAGCCGTGCTAAACAGCAACGGGAAGCTGCCAGTCAACGTCAAATGTTTTTTTGAAGGACAGGAGGAAATCGGCAGTCCGCAGCTGCCTGAATTTATTTCTGCCAACCGGGAGCTGCTGGCCTGCGATTTGATTTTCAGTGCAGACGGAGGCCAATGGGATGAGGACCAGCCTTCGTTAATGCTCGCACTCAGGGGGCTTTGTGCGTTGCAGGTGGACGTACAGGCTGCCAGAAGCGATACCCATTCCGGAACTTTCGGCGGGACCATTATGAATCCGATCCATGCCCTGGTGCATCTTCTGGATTCGATGCACACTCCCCAGGGCAAGGTTGCGGTTGAAGGCTTTTATGATGCCGTGCGTCCGTTGTCGGATATCGAACAGGCCCGGATCGCCGAAATTCCCTATGATGAATCCGACTACAAAGCACAACTGGGGGTCGATGAACTCTTCGGTGAGCCTGGTTATTCAACTTACGAGCGGGCCTGGACACGCCCTACGCTTGAAGTGAACGGCATCTGGGGCGGTTTTCAGGATGAGGGCTTCAAAACCGTGCTGCCGAGCACCGCCCATGCCAAGATCAGCTGCCGTCTGGTGTCGGACCAGGACCCTCAAGAAATTGTTGAGCGGGTGACGGCCCATATCCATAAACATGCGCCGTCCGGAGTTACGGTGAAGGTCCGGCCGGATCCCAGCACGGCATATCCATACGTGATTCCCCATGATCACCCGGGCAACCGGATCGCACGGTCTGTCTACCAGGCCCTATTCGGTAAAGAACCTTACTACGCCAGGATGGGGGGGCAGCATTCCGGTTTGCGGTATCTTTTTAAAAGAACTGGGTGTTTATACGGTCAATTTTGCTTTTGGGTTGAAAGATGAAAATGTGCACGGACCCAACGAGTTTTTCAGGCTCAAAAGCTTCTCCCGCGCCCAACTGGCCTATGGCATGCTGCTTGAACGATTAAGCGAATGGGAAATAAAATAAGGGTTCGATTACTTTTGTTTTCTAAACCGCAAGGGACCTTTCATCTTATCGATCAGTAGTCTAAACAGATCTTCTTTGAATCCGAACGGCATCACATTGAACACGTCCTGAAGGCGCTCTTCCCAGCGGTTCATCATGCCGGTGGGTGTCGGTTTTTCCCAGGTTAAAAGCAGATAGATCTCATCCCGTATTTTTTTTCGCATTCTCATTTTCTGGCGTTTGTCGGCCCTCTGGGACCTGCCAAGCGCATCTTCAAAAAATTGACGAAGTTCGAGAATATCCAGATCGGTTATTCTGGCCCTAAGCGATCAGCTCCGGATCTAAATGTCAAATTGGGAAAATCCTTCTTTTTTCAGTAGCTTACCATGAAATTTGTAAAAAAGTCAACCAGTGCCTATTCATCGAAAAGTTATGTAATGCCGCCTGATGTTTTGCGACTAAAACAGGTAGTCTCAATATGGTTTTTGATTACAGTATCTTGCAATATTTTTTATTTAGAGATAATCCAATTAAGAAAAAAAGGAATATGAGCGTGAAGAAAAAACGAAGAATTATCAAGCGAACACTTGTTAAAGAAATCAGACGACCGGAACCATCTGTTTCCGGAGATGGTGCGAAACAAACCGATGATCCCAATTGCACCGGCACCCGTGTAGTGTATTGCAATCAATGGGAATGCTATTCACATCGTCTGTGCTTTTCTGATGGTTCGAGAGCAGAAAACGAAGCAGTGATCTCCGAAAATAAATAAATAAGACCGGTTCGTAAAGGATCCGAAGGCTGTAATCGGTTGATGCTTATAATTGGAGTGCAAAAAGGCGTTGAAAATTATTCTGACCAATGACGATGGTATTGATGCGCCGGGGCTTGATACGTTGAATCGGTGTGTTAAGCAACTGGGAGATATTATTATCGTTGCACCGCAAAAAGCACAATCCGGCATTGCGCACCGCGTGACCACCCGTAACCCCATCTGCATAAATCAGCTCGAGCCAAATCGGCACAGCGTTGATGGGACGCCTGCTGATTGCGCGCGCATTGCTTTGAAAGTCATCGCCCCGGATGCCGACTGGCTGATTTCCGGAATTAACCCGGGAGCCAACCTGGGCTCTGATGTTTACAATTCGGGCACCGTGGCAGCGGCGCGGGAAACGGCAATTTTAGGATATCCGGCGATTGCCATTTCGCAGTACATCGCCAAAGATCAGGAGGTGGACTGGGCGGTTACCGGGCATCATGCCGGGGTGGTATTAAAAATGCTTTTAGGCCGCGAACTGGCACCCGGACATTTTTGGAATGTCAACTTACCCCATCCGATCCAGAAGGATTCCAAATTAGCCTACCAGTTCTGCGGGCTGGATACCCATCCCCATAAATATGAATACCGAAAAAACGGCGATGATTTATTCTACACCGGCACCATTCACGAACGTCCGCGGAATCCGGGAAAAGATGTCGCTGTCTGTTTTGATGAGCGAAGAATTGCCATCACACGGGTGGCGGTGGGTACTACCGGATTAGAGTAAGATGTCGGCGGGCTTGGATTTTTCCGTCACAGGCGAGAAAAACGCAGAACTGCATACTGTTTTTACTTTTTAATTTATCTACGATAAACAGGCTGATCTTAAATTAATATCTGGGCTAAAACTTCCAAACCACATTTAAACCAATGAAATGGATGCGGTTTTTTTGGTAGTCACCTTTCAGGTCGCCTCTAAGGTTGCCGCCGGTGAGGTTGATGTTGCCGTCACCGAGATCGAGGTATTCGTATGCCGCACCTAAGGTGACATCCTGGTTTAATTCGTATTGCAGGCCCGCCCCCACACGAATTTGCCGGTCCAAGGGCATGGCGGGTGTGCGTTTTTTGCCGCTATCGGCCGGAGACGTGTCATAGGCAAAACCGGTGGAAAGCAGCCAGGGCGCTGCAATGCGATACTGGAGTCCGAGAGCGAAATGCCAGGTGTCGTCATAACCCAGGTCTTGGGTGGCGCTCGCGATGTATCGCTGTCGATCGACACATCGATATTGCCAAAATTGCTCCAGTCCTGCCAGCCGACATTGCCCATAATCGCCAGCCGGTCTGTAAACTCGTGATAAACGCTGGCCATGACCGCCTGGGGGAGTTCCATATCGAGCTTTACTTCAGCGCCGGCCAAACCCGTGGCATTGAGCGCTGCCTTCAGCAAAGGCCCGACACCGTTCAGGTCCGGTTTGTCTTTATACTCCAAAGTCCACCTTGGATCGATATGTGATGCCGAAACGGGTGCCGTCTTTGGGTGTGATCAGTACGCCGGCGTTGCCGCCGTAACCGACATCGTAGTCTTCGAATTTGAGCCGGCCGTCCCCACTGCCGGGTTCCAGGTTTCGAAGAGCCGTCTTGACGTCATAGTTTGAAACCACCACGCTGAAACCGCCGCCCACCGAAAGGTATTTGTTGATGCGGTAGGCTGCCACCGGATTGACGGCGAACGTAAGAAATTTGCCTTCTTGAATGTAGTAGCGGCCGGCCCAGTTGTCATCGTAATCGAGCCCGAGACCAAAATAGGAACCGGTGGTCACTCCGAGTTTGAAATCCGACGTTAGGCTGTGGACATAGGAAAATGATGCGGCCGGAGTAAAGTAACCGGCATTGCCGCCGTTTCCGCCTCCAAAAGAGCTGTCATCGGTGTCAAACTTTATCTGCGGAAAAAGCGCCTGAGCGCCGGCGGTGAACTGGGAGCCTTTCAAGCGGGTCATGCCGGCCGGATTGCCGCCGGCCGTGGAGGCATCCTTGGCCGCAGCTGCCCGCCCGGCTCCCGCCGTGCCCAAATCCGGCGTTCCCGCTTCATACAGCCAGAGACCACCGGCCTGAATTGAGGGGCACATTATTAAGGTAAAAGCCACCGCCAAGAGAATCTTTCGAATGATAAGCCTCATGTACCCTCCTTTCAGCTTATTTTTTTATTAATCGAATAGCCAAATGTTTTCAGACATCCATCGGATGCATCTCTCAGACCCTTGAGGGCCTTTTTAGAGTGGATCGGCTCTTAGTTATGTTGGAGATACCAAAGTTTTTATAACTGTAAAGAAGCCTTTGTTAATAGTTGGTATCTTCAACGTGAGTGCTCCGATACTTCGGGTTTCGCGAGCAGTGCGAAACTCGAAGTCGGCCTGCATCCTATTCGAAAATTATTCTTAATAAAATGTAACATCAGGGGGTTACGATGTTGAACCAGAATTCAAAGTCATCCAACATCCCTTGAAGCTCTTTGAACTTGCCTTTGATGCCTTCAACTTTGATAGCACCGCTCTTTATGCCTTTAGCTATAGTCAATTCTCCCAGCATGATCTTATCGAGTGTTGCACGGGTGGTTACAATTTTGGTGTCGGCGTCATCTTCAAGACCAATACGGTTATTGAGTGTTGAGTTCTCCAGCAATAAGGTATAGACCTCGTTGATATCAGTGAAGGTAAAACCGATTTTCATCTTTTTGCCTGCAGCCTTTTCCGGATTCAGACGTACCGCCATGTAATCGAGTAGCATGGTTACCGTCATGTTTTTTATAATATCCGGGCTTGCGGTATTTGGAGTTGGCATAGTTTTGACTCCAGCACGCAACTCACGTGCTCCTGAGAGATAGAAGTTGCGCCATGGGCCTGACTCCGCCACATATCCCAACTGTTCCAAAGTATCAGCCAGGAAATCTTTCGCTTTCTGGTTGTTTGGCTCTGCAAAAACTAAATGACTTAACACCTCCGCAGTCCAACGATATTCGCCATTGTCATAGGTCTTTTTAGCCTGCTTAATGACATTATCCGCTCCTCCCATAAACTCGACATATTTCTTTGCCGCAGGTTCTGGTGGAAGTTTATGAAGGTGAGCCGGGTTTCCGTCAAAATAGCCCAAATAGAAGTTGTAGATCGCACGCGCATTGTGGCTAATGCTGCCGTAGTAGCCGTGGCTTGCCCAGGTGCCGTCAAGTTCGGCAGGCAGTTTCACCATCTCACCGATTTCGTCCATGGTGTAACCATGGTTTGCCAGTCGAAGCACCTGGTCGTGCATATACTTGTAAGTATCGCGCTGCTTGGCAACATGCTCCTTGATATCTTCAGTACCCCAACTTGGCCAGTGGTGCGGTGCAAAAAGTACGTCAGATTGGTCTACCCATTTCAAAAGCATGTTATCAATGTGTTTCGCCCAAACTTTTGAGTCTCGTACTTTCGCCCCGCGCAGGGTGTAGAGATTATGCATGGTGTGGTTGACATTTTCGGCAGGACATAATGCACGATACTCTTTGATGTAGTAATGCATTTCAGATGGAGCTTCAGTATTCAGTGTCAATTGAAATTCAAAATGCAGTCCATCTATGACATGATCTTCCCAATCGTCTTCGATGAAATTTGTCGGTGTGATCAGTGTGACCTTCCCTGAAGAGGTCGTAGAACCCAAACCTGCCCCGATGTTGCCCTTTAACATCTTTTGGAAGTACATTGCCGTACATGTAAGAAGCACGGCGGCTCATAGCATTACCCGCCATAACATTCTCGGCAATGGCATTTTCCATAAAGTCATAAGGTGCAAAAATCTTCACTTTGCCGGCCTTTAGATCGGCTTCATTAACAACACCGCGCACGCCACCGAAATGATCAACATGGGAGTGTGAGTAGATCACGGCTACGACCGGTTTTTTAGGGCGGTGTTCAAAGTAGAGATCAAGCGCTGCTTTGGCCGCTTCTGCCGAAACGAGCGGATCCATAATGATCAGGCCACTTTTCCCCTCGATGACCGTCAGGTTGGAGAGATCATAGTTGCGGACCTGGTAGATATGCTCATGTACTTTAAATAAACCAGCAATGTTAACCAGAAGCATCTGACGCCAAAGGCTTGGGTTGACCGTAGCAGGGGCTTTCTTTTTCAAGTCCTGCATAAAGTCAAACTCCTTGGTGCTGAAGATGATGTTTCCAGCTCCATCCTTGATTACTTTCTCCCCGCGGGCGATAAAGCCCTTCTGGGCGTTTACAAAATCGCGCGAGTCTTTGAAGGGCAGTACTTTGAGCAGATCTTTGTTGATCTCCTGAGTAAAGCTTGTTGCATCTTTCTCAACTCCTAAGGGCTCGGCTGCTGTGACCGGTCCACCGCCGCTGGCAAATGCCAGGGGAGCAGATAACGTAAGACTTAAAAATACGGCGGCAGTCGCTATTAATTTACATTTCATTTTTTTCTCCTTTATGTACCTGTTTTGTATTTTTTCTCCACCTCTTTTAATGAGCAACTAATTGGACTATTTTTGTAAGTTTTGATACGCAAATACTTTGATAGTGATTAGTGAATCCAAAGGTCAATTTTAATTATTCTATCTTTTGGTTCACCACTACTGAAAAAACTATTTACTTTCAAGATGCCAGGTGCTTATTGTTATTAACCTTCCGTTAAAATAAAGGATTCTTTCAAGCAAAAAAGATGCTTCACCTGCCTTCTTGAAGGTAGTGACGGTCTCGCGCATTTCAGACGCTCCACTTCCGCTTCTACTTTGTCTTTTTTCAACATAAGCCAGTTCATCCGATGATACTAAGATTAATTCAATATCCGCGATTGAAATGTTGGGTTCTGACGTTAATTTTTTGGAGTCTAAATAAAGACGAAGGTTTTCATGGTGCGTTCCCTTCTTTTCTTGAGAATACAAAGTCGCTTTTAAATCAAACTGCCCGGTTGTTGGCATTTTGCCTTCAGACTTGACCGAATATTCGTCAACCACCTTACGGACTTTATCTTGGGTTCCTTCACAAACGAGCACCAATGCATTTCCCTCCCAGTTACCCTCTAAACTCTGGAATAGTTCCTGGAGATCCTGGTACTCGCCTTCCATAAGATCTCTTGGAATAATCGCCTCATTTACACCCCTTCCCTGTTGAATACTATAAGATGGACGAAAACATTCAGAGGCGGACAAAGGCGGTTGAGTTTGTTTTGCCGCTTCTAATTCCTTTTGCTCTTCTTCTAATTTTTTTTGCTTCTCCACACTGGCTTGCTGTTCTTCTGTTTTAATTTCTTCAGTGAGCGCATCTATTGCTTTTTTGATCGGCCTTTACGCGCTCTTGATCCGCGGCTTCATCGTGTTGGTACTCGCCAGACACTATTTTAGCATTCCCGGCATCGGCCGGAGGCATGTTGCTGTAGTGTTTTACGCCATTTTCATCAACCCATTGATAAATTTCGGCATCCAACTGCAGGGTAAAAAACAAACCCATCAAAGCCAAGATTGCCGAAAATATAAAAATGCGCCAATGCACCGTGTACTTGGATGGC